>ERZ827088.3357-NODE-3357-length-14852-cov-3.034872_pt1 | contig 14852 bp, 9 predicted proteins | sample MGYA00519922_ERZ827088 | MGnify/ENA primary metagenome ERZ827088 (study PRJEB31778, sample SAMEA3449254) | human gut metagenome | biome: human gut; feature: human-associated habitat; material: faeces | place: United Kingdom | collected 2010/2012 ... | reverse complement strand
CCGGTGAGTCCATCCGCATCTGCGCGCTCGACACCTTCGTTGCGCTCATGGCCGGCACAATCATCTTCCCCGCATGCTTTTCTTACGGCGTAGCGCCCGACAACGGCCCGTCCCTCCTCTTCGTCACGCTGCCGCAGGTGTTCGTCAACATGTCCGGCGGCCGCTTCTGGGGCACGCTGTTCTTCCTGTTCATGGTGTTCGCCAGCTTCTCCACGGTGCTGGCGGTGTTTGAGAACATTCTGGCCGTCTGCATGGACACCTTCGGCATCAGCCGCAAGAAGGCTGTGCTCATCAACGGCGTGCTGCTGGCCCTCCTGAGCCTGCCCTGCGTGTTCGGCTACAACATCTGGAGCGATTTCCATCCCATTCTGGGCAAGGACGTGCTGGACAGCGAGGACTTCCTCGTGAGCAACCTGCTGCTGCCCATCGGCTCTCTGGTGTATCTGCTGTTCTGCGTCAGCAAATGGGGCTGGGGCTTCGACAAGTATGTGGCGGAGGCCAACAAGGGCAAGGGCCTGAAATTCGCCAAGTGGCTGAAGCCCTATTTCCAGTTCATTCTGCCGGCGCTGATCGTTGTGATCTTCCTACAGGGCCTGCTGTAAAGCGGAACAATATTACAGCAATAGAGGGGGACATTTTCCCTGTACGGGACATTTTCCCATCAGCCTGCCCAGGGAAATGACCGGAAAAAACGAAAAATGTAAGAATGTAGGAGGCGTGTCAACAGACACGCCTCCTATGACTTTTATTGGGGGAATTTACAGAAGCCGACTCATGCGATGTTACAGCACCAGTGCCTCCTTCAATACCCGGAGGGAGGTCAGGTGGCCCTCCAGCATGGGCATGGTCAGGTCCTCCATTTCCAGAGATACGTCGCCGTCGTAGCCCGCCATCCGCACGGTGGAGAAAAACTCCTTCCACCACTGGGCGCCGTGGCCGCAGCCCACAGCCACGTAATTCCACGAACGCGTGCGGAACTGGTCGATGGGCTTCGTGTCCAAAAGGCCGTTTGGCCCGGCCATCCGCCGCTCCGGGCGGGAGTCCTTGCCGTGGACGTGGTAGAGAGCGCCCTGCTCACCCAGCACCCGGGCGGCCTCGATGGGGTCGCCGCCCATCCAGAACAGGTGGGAGGGGTCCAGATTCATGCCCACCATGGGGCCAACGGCCTCCCGCAGACGGAACAGGGTCTCCGGGTTGTACACCAGCTGCATCCCGTGGTTTTCCAGCGCGATCTGACGGATGCCGCAGTCCTCCGCCATACGGACCAGTTCCTTCCACTTGGGGATGGCCACCTCGTTCCACTGGTAGTCCAGAATGTCCTGGGTCTCCGGCGGCCAACTGGTGGTGATCCAAACGGGGGTCTTGTCGCCGGGACAGCCGGCGGGCAGGCCGCTCATCATCACGATCTTCTCCACGCCCAGCAGCTTCGCCAGACGGAAGGTTTTCTCCGTCACCTCCCAGTCCTTCTGGAAGGCAAGGGGGTTGCCGGAGCAGTTCAGGGCGCACAGGGCGATATCCCGGCGGCGAAGCTGGTCCATCCAGCGCTGCCGGGCCGTTTCGGAGCCAAGCAGTTCGTCCAAGTCGATGTGGGGCGCGCCGGACCAGTTGCCGGTGCCGATCTCCACCGCCTGAACGCCCTGCGCCACGCAGAAATCCAGCATGGCCTCAAAGGGCATATCCAATGTGCAGGTTTTGATAGAAAGCCGCATAGGGGACCTCCTTGGTCATTGATCTTTTTAGGGGCCGCCGCGGGGCGGCGCATGAAGATCGTCTTTTTTCGCGGGGAGTTGAGGGGCGCTATTCCTTGGTGAACCACAGGTCCAGATCCACAGGACCCTCGACGCCGTCCACAACGCCGCTCTCGCTGTACTGCCAGAGGGTCACGCCCCGGTCCAGCGCCGGGACCGGGCCGTAGCTGGCCAGCCAGACCGGCAGGTGCGCCAGCGCCTCCATGCCGTACATACTTCCGGCCCAGTGGAGGTTCATGTAGACCACCGGCTCATAGCCCGCCTGACGGATCACGTCGCAGAAGGCGAGGGCGTTCTGGGTGGCCTGTTCGCCGGTGAGATCGTCGGTTCGGGCCTCGTCCGCCGTGTAAAATTCCAGATCGTAGGCGATGGGGCCGCTGACGTTCGTCCCCCGGAGCCGCTCCACCACGAACCGGGCTTCCTCGGCGGCTTCCTCCTCCGTGACGGCCTGAGAGTAGAAGTAAACGCCCACCGTCAGCCCCGCATTGGCGGCGTCGGCGGCGTTCTGGGCGAAGGCGTTGTCCTCCACCAAAGCCCCGGTGCCGTAGCCCCGGAAGCCAACCCGCAGCATGGCGAAGTCCGCTCCGGCGGCTTTTACGGCGGGCCAGTCCACGACACCTTGATAGCTGGAAACGTCCACCCCGGCATAGGCGGTAACGCCGGGGGCGTCATATTGGTAAAACGGCTCCCTGCGGGTCAGGGCTTCCTCGTTGACGGAGATGCCCGGCCCTGGCGCGGTATGGGCTCGCCATTCCAGAATACCCCAGATCCCAAGGCCCGCCAATACCAGCACCGCCAGCAGCCAGCCACGGCGGTTGGGCGCGGCCCGCTTGCCGCCTTTCTTTTTTTCTTCCATGTGTTTTCCCCCTCTTTTCTGCTCATAGACTACCACCGGCGGCGCTGCCTTTGGTGAACAAAGTCTGAATTTGCCGCAAAAAGGGGAGGGGACGGCTCAGGTTTCCTGCGCCAGCATCCGCAGGGCGAACAGGGTGTGGAGCGCCGCGCCGGTGGGGAGAACGTCCTCGTTGAACACCACCGCCTCGTTGTGCATGGGCTTGCCGTAGCGGGGATCCTCCTGCGGCGTTCCGGCTCCCAGCAGCAGGTAGGCGCAGGGCAGCTCATAGGTGAAGGAGGCGAAGTCCTCGGAGCCCATGCCCCCCTGATCCAGACGGTACACCCGCTCCTTGCCAGCCAGCTCCTCCGCCCAGCCCGCGACCTGTTCCATCAGGGCGGGATCGTTTACCAGCGGCGGCGCGGAGGCGATCTCCTCCAAATGGGCGCTGCCTCGGAAGGCCGCCGCCGTGTTCTCCGCGATGACCCGGATGCGCTCCATGATCCGGGCGCTGAGCTCCCGGTCAAAGGTGCGGATGGTGCCCTCCAGCACGGCCTCCTCCGGGATGATGTTGGGGGCCTGTCCCCCCTGGAACCGGCCCACCGTCACCACGGCAGGCTTCTTCGCGGAGATCTCCCGTGCGGTCAGCTCCTGCAGGGAGAGGTAGATGTGGGCGGCGATGTTGATGGGGTCCACGCCGGTCTCCGGCATGGCCCCGTGGCAGCCGGTGCCCCGGACGGAGACCCGGAACAGGGTGCAGCCCGCCATGAATGTCCCCCGGCCGCAGAGCACCATGCCGGAGGGGGTGCCGGAGTTGACGTGGAGAGCCAGCGCCGCTTTGGGCGTCGGCGCATCCTTCAGGACTCCGGCCGCCAGCATGGACTTGGCCCCGGTGAAGCCCTCCTCATCCGGCTGGAACACCAGCCGCACCGTGCCCTTCAAGTCCGCCTGATGCCGCTTGAGTAAAGCGGCGGCGCTTAACAGCATGGCGGCGTGCATATCGTGGCCGCAGGCGTGCATGGCGCCGTTTTCCGACTGAAAATCCAGCCCCGTGGCCTCCCGGACCCGGAGAGCGTCCATATCCGCCCGGAGCAGCACGCACCGGCCGGTGTCCTCACCAGTGATGTCCGCCACCACGCCCCCGGCCAGCGGGCGGGGCGTATACCCCAGCGCCGTCAGCCGTTCCGTCACATAGGCGGCGGTGTGGGGCAGGGAGGGGCCTACCTCCGGGTCCCTGTGCAGGGTCCGGCGATCCGTCAGAAGCTGGGGCTTCAGGGCTTCCGCCTCTGCCAGCAGAGCTTTGGTATCCATGGTCATAGCACGTCATCCTTCCTTTGAACTGCGCCGTTTCCGGCAAGCTTATAATACGGTTATTATACCGCAGGGCGATGCATTGTCAAACACCGCCGGAGAAAAAACGGAGCTGCGCCAAGCGTCTTTTTCATTTTTCTGATAGGACTTCGGCGAGAAAAGTGAGTGCGAACTGTCTTGACAGCTGCTGGCGGCGCTGGACTGAGCGGCAGAGACACTTGCCGCAAAGGGCAGAGCTTGGGCGTGCAGATCAACCGGTTCTGGTGATGCGGACTGGCCAAGCTGTGGAGTAAGCGGGACAAAGTGTTTAAATTTTTACCGGGCAGAAATTGAGATTTGGAAAAAATGATTAATAAAAGGCGCACACCTCTTCCAAAGCAGTTTGGGAGGGGTTAGCCTTTTTCCTTACAGGAGGCTGTGATCCCGGGACTGAAATTCGGACAGGATTACTACGATGATCTGCTGGCGAAATACACCCACAAGAAGGAGCTGTTCCTCAAGGGACTGGATGATCTGCACATCATCCACAACGATCCGGAGGGGGCGTATTATGTCCTGCTGGACATTTCCGAATTCGGCTATGACAGCGATCTGAAATTCTGCGAGGATCTGGCCCGGCTGGTAGGCGTCGGAGCAGTGTCCGGCTCCAGCTTCTTCCGCGAGCCGGTGAATCATCTGATCCGCTTCCACTTTGCCAAGAAGGACGAGACGCTTCTGAATGCCCTGAACCGACTGGAAAGTCTTCGGGCAAAAATCCCCTCCCGCAAAAGGAACTGAAAGAGACCGCTCTCAAGCGGGAAGCCTCACAAGAGCAGGGCCTATCTGTTAGCCGTGCTGCGAGAAACCCGCGCTGTCCGAGATTGCAGAGATATTACCCCGGCGTGACGTTCCTGCCGTCCATGACCGTGGGGGCCACGGACGCCCACCACTATGAGCAGATCTGCGACACCTGCCTGCGGTGCAGCCCCTTCATGGCGGAGCCGCAGGAAGCGGCCACCGGCGTCCACGGGACCAACGAGCGCATCCCGGTGCGAGCCTATTTGCAGGGCATTCGGGACCTCATCGACCTAATGGAGCACGTGAACCTATCCTGCTAATGTGCTAAGGCGCGTATGTGCATCCGAGACCGCACTTCAGAAATTGAACGAGTGAAAAAGCTGCCGGGGAGTTAAAGGCACTCCCGCATAAGGACATCAACAGAATACCGTTCATGAGCAAAGCGCGAGGCCACCAGAAAATCTGGTGACCTCGCTTTGCATTATACAGGCTGATGCCCCTTACTTGCCCTGATAAGTGCGGAACAGGAAGGTGACGATCTGAGCGCGGGTGCAGCCTGCGTTGGGGCTGAAGGTGGAAGCGGACGTACCGTTGGTCACGCCGCTCTCCACGGCCCACGCCACAGCATCGGCACAGAAAGCGTCAGCCGCCACATCGGTGAAACCGTTCACCGTGGTGGGTGCTTTACCCAGCGCACGATACAGCAGCGTCACACTCTGGCCACGGGTGCAAGTATTGTTGACACCAAACGTACCATCTGCCATGCCGTTGGTAATGCCGTTTTCCAGCGCCCAAGCCACCGCGTCATAGCAGTAGCTGCCGGGGAGCACGTCGGCGGGAACCTTAGCCGTGCCCTTGGGGGCGGGAGAACCGGCGGCACGCCACAGGAAGGTGACGATCTGGCCACGGGTGCAGGGATCGTTGGAGCCGAACAGGCCGTTGGCCTTGCCGTTGGTGATGCCCTTCTTCACAGCCCATTCCACAGCCTTGGCATAATAAGCGTCGGCGGGAACGTCCGCAAAGATGGAAGCAGCCTGCTCCTCGACAAACTCAGCGGAAACAGTAACCTTGCTGCCGGGCATGGTGAAGGTGTACTTGCCGTTGCCCTTATCGGTCAGCTTGAGTTTATTGCCGCTGGCGTCCTTGACGGTAAGCTTGTCCAACTCGTAGCCCTTATCGGGAGTTACGGTGATGGTCACGCGGTCGCCCTTGGAGGCGTTCTTGGGGCTGACGGTCACATCGCCGTTCTTGGTGCTGGAGGCGGACACGGCATAACTACCAGAAGAGCCGCTGGAGGAACTGCTACTTCCAGAGGATTTTCGCGTCACAGAGACGGTGCAGGAAGTGCTTGCGGCCGTGTAAGTATCGCTCTGCTCAATGCTCGCAGTAAAGGTGTAGGTCTTCGTGATGTTGGGCAGGGAAACCGTATAGGTTCCACCTCCGTTGTCCTTCACCGCAACAGTGCTGTCATCGCAGGTCACGCTCACAACGGCGTCAGTGGGTGCTTTGGTGATAGTCAACGTTACCGTACTGCTGCCAACCATGCTCTCTTTGTCGGGCATAATGCTGACGCTGGAAATGGTTCTGCAAACCTGCGTATCGAGCATAACATCGTAAGCACCGAGCACGCCGGAAACATTGTTTGCACTGTCAATAGCATCGACGGCAACACCATAGTTTTCTTTGCTGACTGTATAGCTGTTGCCATTCAGCTCGGTAGGAGCACCGTTGTTGTAGACTGTATCAGCAAGATACTTTACGTATTCCTTAACGGTCTTCAACAGATTTTCCTTGGATGCTTCCAGTGCTGCATTCGCTGCCTCAGCCGTCTTTGCGGCCCAGATATCGGAGTAGCCTTTTGCCAGAGCCGCCTGAATAGCCGGGACCTCGCTGTACTTCATGTCAGAGCCGGGAACCGTGGTGGAGCCGAGCTTGGTGGACTCGATGTAGGAGGTCCACTGCGCCGCAGCATCGCTCGGGGTATAGATCGTTGCAGTGGCTTCGGAATAGCCGTAGCGCAGCGTGATCGCGGCAGTGTTGCCGGAAACGCTGACAGAGGTGACCTCTGCGCCGGCCTTTTCAGACAGCACTTCAGCAGCCTTAGCCGCGATTGCAATTTTGTTCCATTCCGTGTTCGTAAAGTCGGCAGACTCCACCAGCGCCTTGAGATTCTCAATGGGATCCTTGGCATACTCCGTAAGCTCTGTGATCTCCGTTGGATTCTCGATAGCCGCCTTGGCGGAGGCCTTTACGATCTCGGCGATCTCCGGCGTGAATTCACCGGGCCAATCCTGACGAACATTGGAATCCTTGCTATTGGGGTTGTAGGAGAGCACGCTGTAGAAATCAGCGCCTTCTTTAAAGGTAATTTCCTTGCTGAAAATATCCGTGAAGAGCTTAGCTGCAACAGATGTACCGGCGAGATAACGACCGGTCTCATAGCTCATGTGCGTATTGTCACGCCAAACCAGAGAATAATTTGTCGTGACTGCTGCGGTATGCAGCGGCTTGGTATCTTCCAGATTCTTGACTGTGCCGAGATAGCTCGTCATCGCAGTGCGGATAAACGTAGCGCCGGCAACAATGAAATCGGGATTGCCTTCCACATCCTTTTCAGATGCAAGCTTATAGTTTTCCAGAGAATTATTCGTATAATGCGCTGCATCTTCGCTGTGATCCAGCCAATCCATAAACCATGCGACCTGAGCCGTAGGCTGAAGCAAACGGAGGTTCTTGATGGTATTGCGCAGGTGATTGATAAAGATATAATCCTGGTTGCCGTTAAGCTTAGCGTTGTCGCTTCCGCTCAAGCAGGATTCACGGTAGTCCTGAATGATGATCAGGTCCCAAGTGTTGCTTGCAGGGTCCAGATTCTTGAAATAATCGCCATCAACATCGTTGCTGCTCATGGCAGAAGGATCCTTGACCTTGTTAACGACGTCCTGAATACAGCTCTCATGAGAATAGTTCGTTGCCTTGCCATCGCTGTAGGTCTGCGTGATACCGATCTTGCGAGAACCATGCTGGATGAAGCTGAGCTGAACCTTGGTTCCTTCCAGATTGGCATTGACATCGTTCAGGATGCTCTGCATATAGGTGGTGTAGTCATAGGTGTGGCTGTTGCCGATGCAGAGGATGTTCAGTTCCTTGAGCTGGAACTTGATGCTATTCGCCTTTGCATAGCTCTCCAAGGAAGTATTCTGTGCATCAGCGTAGCCGCGGATCAAAATGGTGCCCGCATTGGGGAACACATTCTTACCGTCAGCAACCTTGACGCCGCGGACAGCATCCACCGTCTTAAGGGCAGTCATATTGTTGAGTGCACCGTTTTTGATCGTGATCGCGCTTTCAATCACCAGATTTTCGACACTGCCGACCTTTGCTTCGGTCCAGGCACTATTTGCCATATCCGCACTCAGGATGCCGCTGCCGGTGACCGTCAGGGTCTTGCCATCGCTGGAGATCGTATACTGAATGGTACCGATATCGCCCGCCAGGCCGATCTCCTTGGCCAGCGCCATCAGCTTGCCGGCATATGTATCAGTGCCGTTGCACTTATCTTTCTTCAGCTGTTCCTTCGCTTTGTCGCTCAAAGCCCTGTAGGCGTCCATGGCGCTCTTGATGATGGATGCATTTTCTTCGATGGTCGCATCTGCCGCATTCATCACCCACAGAGCAGTGAACTTATCATTCCGCTCAAAGGCAAGCGCGTCGGTATAGATCAGATTGAAATCAGCCGTGGTGTGGTTCTGGTCAGCATCCGCGCCCTTGTTCAAATCGTCCGCCCAGTTGGCCGCCAGCGTAGAATTGCTGTGGAGATAAATGTTCGGCTTAAACGCGGGGAAGCAGCTGTAGTAGTCGAATGCGTAGCCCGCCAGCTCCACGCCGTCCGGATTTTCAAAATAGAAATCCGTGCAATTGCTGAGATGGATCAGGCCGTATCTGCCGACACCGGTGATACCTTTGCCCAGATAGGTCTTCGTGACCTTGTTTTTGAAGTAAGAACCAAAGCAGTTGTTGTACCAGGGCTGATTGCGGAAATCCGTTGCAGTCGTGTTGATCGTGTTATTGCCGAAATCAGGCAGCGCATCCTTCACGCCCGTATCCGTATCAAAACGCAAGGTCCAGGTATCCGTGCCTTCGCTGTTTTTGGTGAGCGTCCAGTGGATGCCGTCCATATAGGTGAAGCAGCCCTTCTCGTCCACTCCGTTGGGAATACCGCCGGAGATCACCGTCATGTTGTCGAGATCATTTGCGCCAGTGACCTTGAGCAGCTGCGCATAATAAGTCAAACCGCCGTCGATCTTCAGTTCGTTCAGCTGAGCCTTGACGTTGCTGTTCAGATTCTTGTAGGCCTTTACAGCGTTTTCCACCGCTGTGGGCACGTCAGCGTTCAGGAATACGCCATCTTCTTTAATGCCATAACTGGGAACCACGCCGGTCAGCGTCCAGACCTTTGCATAGGTGTCGATAAAGGCCTGCGTCTCAGAATAGATCAGCGTGACGGTCGAGCCCTCCGCATAGTTTTCAGCCAGCGTGGTATTCACAGAGGCATAGACTGTGATATTACCGTGGTTTGCCAGCGCATAAGCGCCAACGCTGGTGATCTTGCTGTCGATCACAACATTCTCGATCTGCACACTGCCCAGCGGTGCTGTATACTGATTATAGTCGGGGATCGTTCCGTTACCGCTGCCGGTATAAGTCAGCGTCAGGGTCTTTGTTTCCTCATCATAGCTGTAGTAGATGTCGGTTGTCCCCGGGAACTTAGCCACAGTCCCGCCTGTGGTCAGGCTGTACAGTTCCAGCAGCTTCGCGCCATAGGTCTGGCCGCCGGAAAGCGTATCCACGTTCATCAGCTGGTTCTGGAACAGCGCATCCATCTTCTGATACTCGCTGTATGCAGCTTTGACCGTTTCCTTCTGATCATCATTCAGTGAAACGCTCAAATTCCAGATGGCTGCATACTTGCTCTCGAAAGCTTCCACTTCCAGGAAGGAATAGCTGAGCGTCGGATCAGGATACTGAGACGCAGTCTTAGATGTAACATTATTCCGCGTATACCAGCCGGAAGGCAGTTTGTCATACGCGCTCTTATAGAGATGCAGCGTCAACTCGTCGTTTTTATCGCCGGCATAGCCGCAGACCGCGCCGTTTACCAGTTCGATCTCCTTGTTGCGCAGATAGATATCATCGCAGTTGTAAAGATTCGTCAGGTTCAGATAATCCAGTTTGGTGATACCCTCAGCCACATCGACGGATGTGATGGAGTCTCTGTCGCCATACCAGGATGCATGACTAAACCCGAGGTTGCCATCTTTGGCCGAGCTGGAATCATAACCGGTAAGCGGGAACGCGCCGTCGCCGCCCAGCTTCAGCGTGCTACCGTCCAGCAGATACCAGAAGGTATCGCTGGTGCCGATCTTATCCATATTGCTGCCGTTGAAGCCGTCCAGCGCAATGTTGATGCCCTTCGCACCCTTAGGCCAGCCGCGGGATTCAGAAACTTTATCATTCAGTTTCGCAAGAGACTCCCCGACGGAATCATTGAGCTGCGCTTTTACCACGTCCGGAAGAGCCTCATACTCTTCATAGGCAGCAGCAATTGCGCTCCAATTAGCGGAATCGTTTGCATTAAGCTTCAGCACATCAGCATATTTCGCCTCAATCGTTTTCATATCACTGATGTTGAAATAAATTTCGGGGTTCGGTGCTTCATCTTCTCGAGAATCGGATGCGGCTTCAAACCACTTTCCCTTTTCCATCTGGTTCTGCTGGTAAACAGACAGCGGAACGATCATAGTCAGAGTCGGATTCGAATTGTGATTGCCCTGATAATTGTTGACCGCACCGCGTGCCAGTTCAACATTCGTACCCTTGATCTCGATGGATTCAAGGTGCGTCATGTTAGTAATGGCCAGCGTACCAATGCCGGTAATGCCGTCCTCAATTACAACCTTCTTGATAGTATCTTTTTTCTTATACCAATCCGCCTGTGTGAAACGCAGCACTTTGGTCAATTCAGACGTGTTGGAATAATCGGAAATGGCGCCTTTACCGCCAATGGTGAGGGTATCGCCATCGATCTTATACCAAATCGTATCGCTGTGCGTTACATTGGTTGTGTCTTCCTCGTAATCTTTTGCGCTGTACTGCTCCGTCGCAACGGTAATTCCCGTTGCTCCTACAGGCCAGCCATTACCTGACGAGGTGCTGCCCTCGTCATTCACCGCCCAGACTGCTGTTGGCAGCAAACTGAGCATCATGACAAGCGAAAGCAAGCTTGCCAATATTCGCCGTTTCATTTCATTTACCTCCTAAAAGTTTTCTTTATATTTTGCCCGTCTCCACGGGCTGGGTTTACATCGTTTTGCATTTCGTTCTGCCTGCGCAGATGGGGCAGCCACAGCGCTGCTTACCGGCTCTGGGATAAATGGCTGCTTTCCAGACATGGCCGTTGGCGCACTGCCACCAGACCTTACGATGGCTGCCTGCGGTCACCATCTGCGGGGTAAAGCTGCCATTCAAAGTGGGGTGCCACTGTGCGGCTACCGTTGGTTCCGCAGTGGCCAGGTCATTGAAGCCTGGCAGAACTCTCTTGTTGGCACAATAGGGGCAACCGCTGCCGCGCATTGTGCGGGTGGCAATGACCGCCTGATAGCTGTGGTTCTTTTCGCATCGCCACCATGCCTTCCGGTTGCTGTAAGCGGAGACGGAATCCGGGGTCAGGGAACCGTTTCTCTCCGTATCCCACTCCTTTGCCAGTTCTGGGTATTGAGAAGCCAAATCGTTGAACCCCGGCAGAATCTGCTTCCCGGCACAGACCGGGCAACCGGCACCGGAGGCCGTCCGGGACGCGACGGCGGCCTGCCATCTGTGTCCCAAAGAGCACCGCCACCAAACCTTGCAGCTCGTTTTAGCCGTGACCTTTTCTGGCGTCAAAGCACCGTTCTTCTCTATATCCCATTCCTTTACCAGCCGTGGGAACTGAGAGGCCAGATCGTTCTCGCCGGGCTGCACCAGCCTGCCAGCGCAGACCGGGCAGCCGCAGCCGCCGGAGACCCGGGAATTGATCTGGGCCCGCCAGGAGTGTCCCTTCTCACAAACCCACCACGCAAGGTGGTGGCTTCCCGCCGGGAATTCAGACGGCTTTCGCGGGGCATTTTTCCGCGTATCCCACTGGACAGCAAGATCCGGGTACAGCGATGCAAAGTCATTGCTCTGTCCCAATTTTTTACCGGCGCAGTAAGGACAGCCGCTTCCGGCGGCACGGGTATAGACCGGTGCCTGCCAGGAATGGCCGCATCCGCACCGCCACCAGGCCATGGTGTGACTGCCGTGGGTCACCCCATCCGGCGTCAGAGGGAGATTTTTCTCGCTGTCCCATTCCTCCAGTAAATACTGCCGGTCATACTTCCGGCAGAAATCATACAGGCTTTCGCTCATGTGTCCGCCTCCCATGTCCGGGACAGCATTTCCATTGCGGCCCATGTCAGCGGCTCCGTCTCGGAAAAATCCTTCCCCAACAGATAGGCGCGGAACACTTCAGCAAAGTACTCCTCCACATTCTTTCGACAGTAATCCCTGTGCAGAAATGCGGCCATCAGAACCTGCTCTTTCTGGAACGCATTCGTTATGGCGGCTTCTTCCTGTGCCGACGCATATTGCTCTTCAAAATGTCCCATCTCATGGAGAACTGTGGTGTTATCCCGCAGGAAAGCGCTGGCACTCACATCCACGCAGATAATTTTCCCGGATGGGATCGTAACACCCAGCCCGCCAGCATAGGACGCGTTCAGCGTTTCCAGACCATAGATCATAAAGCGCAGCTCCCAGTCTCGCTCCGCAAATTCCTCCAGAACGGCCTCCGGCATCGCCGCGAGGTAGACACGGGAACGGAAGGAATGGCGAACAGCGTCCTCATTTTCATATGTAAGGCGGAAACCGGACAGAGAAACTGGCCGCAGCGCGCTTTCGGTATCCTCCGGCACATGGTGGAGGGAGAGGATCATGCTGACGGCCTCAGCCCTTGTCACAGACTGTTCCGGGTGGAACAAGCCTGTGCCGTCATCCGGGATCAGACCCAGCGCGGCGGCACATTCGATCTGATTCCGCTCTTCCGAAGGCAGACTGCCCAGATCGTGAAAGCGTTCCTCTTTCTGCGGCCACGGCGTCGCGGCTGTGGCGGCAAACACAAGACAGACGGCATCTCTTCTTGTCAGGCAGTCTCCCGCAGCATGACCGTTATTGGCGTCCAGATAGGCGTTGATCATCAGCAAAGGACTTTCCAGCCAGTAAGCATCCAGTCCCTCAAAGCGATTCAGATAACGTCCCAGCATCGTGGCAAATCCCAGCATGGTCACAGGGCGGTCCGGTGCGAACTGCCCGTTTCCAATCCCGGACACGATGCCCTCTTCCGTGGCCTCCATAATATCCTCATACCAGATATTTCCCGGGTTCACATCTGTATAACCCTGCGCCTCGATGGCCACGGCGGGTACAGACACAGCTGCTGCAAAAAAGCACACAGAGACAATCGCCGCAGCTAACCGCTGAAAAGCCGACTTATACAGGATACTTAACTTCCAACAGGGCAAAACACTTCGCTTCATGGAACTCCCTCTTTATACAACGGAATCTATATTCCGTTGTGCAATTTTGAAATAGATATGGAAAACCCATTCCTACATTCCGTATTCTACTCCCCCAAAATCCAATGTACAAGGATTTTGTCGAAAAAACAGGTAAAATAAGCACAAAGAAATGAGCCATGAAGAAGGCATCTCCATGGCTCCTGGAAGAAGCGCCCATTTCCCTTTTGCAAAGGAGAAATGGGCGCTTCTTTTCTGTTTCAGCCTGCCGAAAGCCCGGTCAGGCTGTTCATGGTTCACATACGGAATATAGATTCCGTTTCAGAGCACCAGCTGCAGCCGTTCCAGCTGACGCCGGTGCTCCTGTCCTGCGGTCATCAGGTAGATGCGGGTGGTTTCAATGCTGGAATGGCCCAAGATGTCCGCCAGCTTTGCAATGTCCTTGTAGACCCGGTAATAAATCGTGGCAAACAGATGCCGGAGATTATGGGGAAATACCTTGGAGGGCTCCACATCGGCTTTTTGACAGAGCCGCTTCATCTCAGCCCAGATCTGGCATCGCCCCATGGGCTTTCCGCCTCTGGTGAGAAAAATCTCACCAGAGGTGATTTTTTGCTTTTTCGCGTATTTCAGCAGCCTCCTGCACAGCTTTCCCGGCAGCAGGATGGTGCGGATCTTTCCCTTCAGAGAGATGGTGGTATGGCCTTCCTTTGCCGCCTCCACGGTGATATAGCGCACTTCGCTGACCCGGATGCCGGTGGCGCAGATCGTTTCCATGACCAGTGCGATCCGCTCCCGTCCTGACTCGCGGGCTGCCGTGATGAGACGCTCATAGTCCTCACGGCCCAGTTCCTGTCCGGCGTCCCGGAACAGACGATGCTGAACCTTCAGATAATGGGCGCGGCAATCCGACCAGCCGAGAAAAGTAAATAGATCATTGATGGCAGCCAGAGATGCATTGACTGTGGAGGGTGAATAGCCACCCATGCTTTGCAGATGTTCTTTCCAAGCTACGACAGCGTCTTTGGTAACAGGCCGCCCATCCAGGTACAGGAAGAAAGCCCGTACGCTTCGGAGGTATTTTTCAATGGTTGCAGGGGATCGTTCCGCCCGAACAAGGGAGGATGCAAAGGCGGCGATCTGTTCGTTGGTAAGATAGTGTTGTTCCATGGCGGTTCTCCTTGTGATAAAGCGTGATGGGTTTCATTTTACCGGTTGGAAGATATCCTGTGCAAGAGAAAGCACAACGCATCAATGTGGGCACTTCTTAGGTGGGTGTGATATTAACTCTGTTGGAGAAGATGTTCAAGTCTTTACCGATTCTTTCTGACCTTTGGATACTGGATTTGGAAAAAAGCCCAGATTGGCGGGTATGAAGCCAACGCCGCCATAGGCGGCGCAGTTGCAAGCATCGCATTTTGATATCAAAATACTGCTTGCTGGGGTAAACCCCAGTCCCCCATGCCGCCCGCGGGCGAGAACTTCTCGGCAGCATTGCCGGAAAGTGAGTGTAAAAATCGGGTTCGGCAATATGGCCGAACCCGATCACAGCGGACTGCCCTAAAGCGCTTCAGACAACATTGTCAAAAGCGG
>ERZ827088.3347-NODE-3347-length-14904-cov-4.419153_pt1 | contig 14904 bp, 12 predicted proteins | sample MGYA00519922_ERZ827088 | MGnify/ENA primary metagenome ERZ827088 (study PRJEB31778, sample SAMEA3449254) | human gut metagenome | biome: human gut; feature: human-associated habitat; material: faeces | place: United Kingdom | collected 2010/2012 ... | reverse complement strand
CTGCCAGCTCGGATTCATTGGCCGGGATAATCTCCACCACATCTCCCCGCACCCGGAAGGTACCGCGCTTAAAATCCATATCATTGCGGTCATACTGGATATCCACCAGCTGCCGCAGCACCTCGTCACGATCCTTCTGCATGCCGGGCCGCAGGGAAACCATCATTTTCTCAAAATTCTCCGGCTCACCCAGACCATAGATACAGGAGACACTGGACACGATAATCACGTCCCGCCGTTCAATCAGGGCGGCCGTAGCCGACAGCCGCAGCTTATCAATCTCGTCGTTGATCGACGAATCCTTTGCAATATAAGTATCCGTCGAAGGCACATAGGCCTCCGGCTGGTAATAATCGTAGTAGGAAACAAAGTATTCCACCGCGTTTTCCGGGAAGAACTCTTTAAACTCGCCGTAGAGCTGCGCCGCCAGGGTTTTATTGTGGGCAATAATCAGGGTCGGCTTGTTCAGGGCCTGTATCACATTGGCCATGGTAAAGGTCTTGCCCGATCCCGTAACACCCAGTAAAGTCTGGGCCTGATTGCCTTCCTGAAAGCCCTCCACCAACTTCGCAATGGCCTGGGGCTGGTCGCCGGTGGGCTGGTATTCGCTGTGTAATTTGAAAGCAGCACCGCCTTTGGGGCTGCTTTCATAAGCAAGCAGCGAAGCGGATTGCGAATGTCCTTGTTCTTTCATATCGTGTGATTTCCTTTTCCTGATGGATTTAGCATACTTAAAGTCACTGAAAATTATAACACGGATATGAAAAAAAGTATAGGGAATTCGGAACATTTGTTCTTTTCCTATACTTTTCTTCATCGCCTTGTTCTCCTTCAATATAAACTTCAGGAATCTTAATGAAACCTCATGTTTTTTCAATAATTCCCTGAAATTTGAATTTTTTAGCAAACCGCAAGAAGTGCTCCACATCATTGTAGAGATATTGATCCCGTTTCCACAGCAGTACCGTGTCAAAATAAATGGGTTCGGAAAACGGAACCGCTACCAGATCCGGCTCCTGACGGGCCAGGGCGTCCATCAGGAAGGCTGCTGCCGTGCCATCGGAAATAAACTGCTTAATCATGCTGAGCTGACTGGAATAAAGCAGCACATTGGGCCGCAGCTGCTGCTCCGCGAAAAGGGACAGCACTGCGTTGGAGGGCGCCGTATCCGTTCCGAAAAGTACCAAAGGCTCCCCCTCCAGCATGGTCACATCGATTGCTTTCGCCCGAGCCAGGCGATGGGAAGGACTGACGCAGAGCACCAGCTGTGTCCGCGCAAGCTTCTGACAGGAAAATTCCGGAGAAGGAGCCGCCGGGAGCGTGGCCATGGCCAGATCCAGTTCTCCCTGCTCCAGAAGCTTTTCCGCATGGAGGGAACCGCATTCCGTAATAGAAAGAGTGATTTCCGGATACGCTGCCTGGAACGCCTTATAGAGCTGCGGGAAAAAGACCGTCCCGGCCATGGGCGGAATCCCGATACGGAACCGGTTTTTCTGATTTCCCAGATCCTCCATCTGCCAGGAAAGTTCGTCGAACTGGCGGATCAGCTTCTGGGCCCGTTCCCGTAAAAAGCTTCCCTCCGCCGTCAGGACCAGGCGCCTCCCCTCATGGCGGAACAGGTTGATCTGAAACTCGCTTTCCAGATCCCGGATGGTTCCTGACACGGAAGGCTGGGAAATATGCAAAAATTCCGCGGCGCGGCTGACGCTCTGGAACTGACAGACTGCAAGGAACTGCTGTAATTTGGCGATGGTCATGGACTTTGCCTCCTTTTCCTGACACATTTTCGGATCTATAGGTTTTTCCTATAATAACTTATTATATATATATTTTACTTTTCTGTAAAGTCGCGCTATGATACGGATAGAAATTATTGTACCGCTAAAAATACAAAGTGGTCGCAATTATGGATATACCAATGATGCCGTTTATCAGAGAAAAGGAGAATTTATCATGGATTACGCTGCAGAATCACTGAAATTACACTATGAATGGAAAGGCAAGCTGGAGGTTACTCCCCGCGCTGCCGTAGACAGCAAGGAGGCTCTTTCTCTTGCTTATACACCGGGTGTCGCACAGCCCTGTCTGGAGATTCAGAAGGACGTCAATAAGAGCTACGAGCTGACCCGCCGCTGGAACACCGTAGCCGTAGTGACCGACGGTACCGCAGTCCTGGGTCTGGGCGATATCGGACCGGAAGCCGGTATGCCGGTTATGGAGGGTAAATGCGTCCTGTTCAAGGCCTTCGGTGATGTGGACGCCATTCCGCTCTGCGTGCGGAGCAAGGATGTGGACGATATCGTGAATACCGTCGCTCTGCTGGCAGGCTCCTTCGGCGGCGTAAACCTGGAGGACATCTCCGCTCCCCGCTGCTTCGAGATCGAGCAGAAGCTGAAGGAGCGCTGCGATATCCCGATTTTCCATGACGACCAGCACGGTACTGCCGTTATCACACTGGCAGGTCTGATGAACGCTCTGAAGCTGGTAGGCAAGAAGATCGAGGACGTAAAGATCGTTACCTCCGGCGCAGGCGCAGCCGGTATCGCTATCATCAAGCTGATGATGAGCATGGGCCTGAAAAATGTTATTATGACAGACCGTAAGGGCGCCATCTACGAGGGCCGTGAGGGGCTGAACCCCATCAAGGAAGAAATCGCAGCTGTCACCAACCGGAACATGGAGAAGGGTACCCTGGCTGAGGTCATCAAGGGTGCAGACGTATTCGTCGGCGTATCCGCACCGGGCGTTCTGACCAAGGAAATGGTTTCCACCATGGCGAAGGATGCTATCATCTTCGCATGCGCAAACCCGACTCCGGAGATTTTCCCGGACGAGGCAAAGGCTGCAGGCGCTGCTGTGGTATCCACAGGCCGCAGCGATTTCCCGAACCAGGTCAACAACGTACTGGCATTCCCGGGCATCTTCCGCGGCGCTCTGGATGTACGCGCATCCGATATCAACGACGAGATGAAGATTGCCGCTGCACGCGCCATCGCTTCTCTGGTATCTGATGAAGAGCTGAACGCAGACTATATTCTGCCGGCTGCTTTCGATTCCAGACTGAAGGAGCGGGTGGCTGAGGCTGTAGCTGAGGCTGCAAGAAAGAGCGGTGTAGCTCGTATCTAATATTGGCAATTACGTTCACTGGATAGAACTCATCATAAGAAAATCCGCAGGAGATTCGGTGTTTTTCACCGGATGGCCTGCGGATTTTTCGTATTGTCCTGCTTTCTTCCATATTCTTTTGACTTCGGCTAGTTCTCCGGCCACGCGGAGCCTTCCTCCAGCCCCTGCGCCCTCAGCCAGTCGTCCTCTACGGACAGGCTGCTCTCCTGACCGGTTTCATTCTCCAGGATGACCAGTACTTTAGCCTTTTCGTCGGCTGTGCGTTCCTCGCAGCCGTATTCGCCGTCGAAGATTTGTTTGATTCTTTTCATGGTGACTCCTTTATCTGATCGTATAGCTATATTTTTGCTCCCAGTTTTTTACAACTTTATCTATGCGAACCCAGGTCTTTTCCGGAATCTCTTCATCCGGTCCGTAGTATAGCATCAGCTCCCGCCGATATTCCGCGTACTCGCCCTCGTAATACGTGGCCGGAGGCCAGGTGCTTCCCTCAGCCGTAAAAAACGGCGCAGTTTCTCCGTCTGCTTCCAGCTCACCGCTTTCCCGGTTCAGGGAATAGGATGTTCCCGTCTTCATCCGTCCCCAGCTGGCGGAAATGGAAAATAATTTTGTGTTCTTCTCCAGGGTAACCGGCTCTACATACAAAAGTATCTGAGTGCCATACCTGATGGAACCATCTTCCATCTCTGTTTCTGTCACCTTTCGCTCTATTTTCACGATATGATAGCAGTCTTCCCCCACTTCAAAGGGAATATCCACTGCTTCCGAGCCATTTTCCGCCGGAATGGGCACCTCAAAAAGCGGACCCTCCGTTCCCAGTTCTGCCTTCAGAGAGACAGCCGGAATCCTCAGCTGATAGGGCTTGCCCTGCTGCGCGCTTATCTCCGCTGTGAAGCTGCCGCTGCCATCCAGGCCGTCGTGCAGCCAGAGTACATAATCCTCTTTTTCCCGTTCCTCCGGCAATATGGGATAATGCCCCAGACCGCAGATCTTCCAGAGTTCCTTCCCATAGCTCCAGGCGTTCAACTGCAAGGTATTTTCATCCTTCCAGTCCCCGCTTACCACCAGGGTACGGCCCTTATGGGTCACCGGCTGGCCGATGGCGTCCAGACTGTCGTATTCCGTAAGCGCTGTCATCTGTAACGTTACGGTCTGATCAAACAAATGAAGAAGAAACTGCTCCTGAGGTTTATAGAAAGTGAAATCCCAGTCCAGAATCAGAAGCCCGTTCCGGAGATCCTGACAGCTGGAACCTGAACCACGCAAGTGGGTGCCATCCTCACTTTCCGCCCAGATATTCTCACGGACGGTATCAAACCAGTCGTCCTCCTCCGAGTGAACGACTGTCATTTTCACATAGAGAGATTGTTCCTGCCAGATGGCATACTCTACCGTAATTCTGCCGTATTCGGTCTCCACTTCCAGGGGAAGCGTCGTCCCTCTGTAAATCTCTTCTTCCGCGTCCCGGATCCCCGTCACCGGATTGAACCGAACCCGGATGACAGCCGCCGCGCAGGCTCCCAGAATTCCCAGTGCTGCCAGAACCATCAATGCCAGCCGAAGCTTTCTGAGACTTCGCTGCTGCCTTTTTTTCACGGTTTCCACAGGCAGGTGCATGGCCTCGGCGATCTCCCGGCAGGTCAGGCCGTCGTAATACTGCATCCGAATCATCCGGCTGTCCTGCTCCTTGAGCTTGCCAAGGGCCTGTTCCAGCGCCTCCCGATTCAGAATCGTGTCCTCGCCGCTGTCCGCCGCAGCTTCCTCCAGCATTTCCAGAGGAACCATGCTCTGCTTCCCATTCTGTGCCGCCATCCGGATGGCCTTTCGCTTGGCAATCACGTAGAGGTACGCCTTGACCGTCCCCCTCTCCGCCCGGAACCGCTCCCGGTTTCCGTAAAAATCCACAAAGGTCTCCTGTACGCACTCCCGGATATCCTCCGGATTCGTCAGATACAGATGACATGCGCTCCACAGAAGGCCCATATATTGTTCCATTAGAAGGCCCATGCCCTCCTCCGGGTTTTGATCCAGCAGGTGCAGAAGTTTTTTGTCGGTCATAGGGGTTCCTCCTCTCGCACGATATTTCCTTTTACTTATAGTTGCGGAAAATTCGTGTTTTGGGGACATTTTTCATAAAGATTCCATGTTTCCGTTGTTTTCTTCAGTGTAACAGGTTCGCCCGGCACACGCAAGCTACTGATTACTTTGTTTTCCATTTTCCCCAGTTTTAAAAAAAGATGCCGACCGAAGCCGACATCTTTCCTGCGTGTTTTTATTTCTACTTAATGTTTGTTCCCATGATGTTTCAGCCACTGCTCCGCACAGTAGGCCAGATAAGCGGCGCCACGGGGAAGAACCTCCTCGTTGAACTGCACTTTGGGATTGTGGGCCGAAGCCACGCCTCGTTCGTCCATAAATCCGGCGGATACATACATGAACGCCGATGGCACCTGCTCCGCGATGCAGGCGAAATCCTCGGAGGCGCTGGCTGCCACATCCGGCTGCTCCATGGTACCCGGAATCGCCAGCTCCCGCATGTAACCTACAAACTCTTCGGTAGTCTCTTTATCACAGATAAGCGGCGGCGCGCCATCGGTGATCTCCACCTCCGCTTCCGCACCGTAGACCTTCGCCGTGGCCTCGGCAACCTCCCGAACCCGTTTTACAAGCTGCTTCTGCGCTTCCTTTGTGTCCGCGCGAAGTGTTCCATCAAGAACCGCCTCCTCGGGAATCACATTGAGAGCTGTTCCCGCATGGAAGCTGCCTATGGTAATAACGCAGGACGCCTTCGGATCCATCTCCCGGGAAATAATTTCCTGCAGCGCCACTACGATATGCGCACCCACGCTGATGGGATCCACACAATTCTGGGGCATGGCTCCATGTCCCCCTTTTCCCCTGACACGAATATGCAGATCATTATTAGAAAACATCATGGTGGAATTCGCGTTATACATAAACATTCCAATGGGAAGCTGTCCCGGACCCACATGATAGGCCAGAGCTGCGTCCACCTTCGGGTTCTCCAGGATCCCATGCTCCAGCATATTGCGGCTGCCGGTCAGGGTCTCCTCACTGGGCTGGAACATCAGCTTGACGGTTCCTTTTAACTCATTTTCATGCTCCTTCAGCAGCTTCGCCGCGCCCAGAAGCATGGTAGCATGCATGTCGTGTCCGCAGCAATGGGCTGCGTTCGGATCCTTGGAGGCGAAGGGAAGTCCGCTCTCCTCCGGCATGGCAAGCGCGTCCATATCCGCTCTCAGAAGCAGTACCTTGCCGCCCTTTCCGATAAGTCCCGTCACGCCCTCGCCACAACGCTGTGGTTCGATTCCGTATTCTCTCAGTTTTTCTTCCACGTACGCTCTTGTCTTCGGAAGCGTCAGTCCGACCTCTGCATTTTCATGGAGATAACGACGGTTGGCTATCAGCTCGTCCTTCATCTCCAAAGCTCTGTCATAATAGCTCATAAGATACCTCCTGCTATCTTAGCATGCCAATTTTTAAAGTCTTAATGCACAATTATATACACTTATTTATGATGCGTCAATGCTTTAGCAGGCGGAATTGTTCTGCTTTATTTTACCTCTACCAGCTCAATCTTGAAATTCAGCTCCTTACCCGCCATCTCATGGTTGGCGTCGAAGGTGATGGTCTTCTCGTCCTTGGCGGCCACTTTTACCGGGAACGGCTGGCCAAACTGGTTGGTCAGGTATACGCCCTGGCCCACCTCCAGCTCCTCAGAGCCCGGAAGCTGAGCGATTTCCAGTGTGAAAATGGCGTCCGGATTCGGCATGCCGTAGGCTTCCTCGGGCATCAGGTGAATATCCACCACCTGGCCTACCTCCATGTCTGCCACCGCCGCGTCGAAGCCGCGGATCATCTGGCCTGCGCCGCAGACGAACTCCAGGGGCTCGCCCCGGTCGTAGGAAGAATCGAACTGAGTGCCGTCGTTGAAGGTTCCCTTGTAATGGGTTCTGCAGGTCTTACCCACATTGCGTCCGGTAAGCTTTGGCTGGCCACAGCCGCCTCCGCAGGAGCTGCCGCAATCTCCGCCGCAGCCGCCTTCCTCATGATCGCCGCAGGAATGCCCCTCTTCGTGATCATGGTGGTCACAGGTTGCGCCTGCGCTTGTCAGTTCTCCCTTCAGATAAGCCTCCACAGCTGCGTCCGTGTCACCTTCCGCTCCGGAACAAAGCTCCACACCCGCTTCTGCAAGAGCTGCCTGGGCTCCTCCGCCGATGCCGCCGCAAATCAGTACGTCGATGCCCTGATCTGCCAGAAGTCCTGCCAGAGCGCCGTGTCCGGTTCCGTTGGAGCCAATCACTTCACTTTTTACGACCTGATTATTCTCTACTTCATATACCTTGAAAGACTCGGTCTTTCCGAAATGCTGAAATACATTGCCATTGTCATAAGTTACTGCGATTTTCATGATAAAATCCTCCCGTTTTTGTTATATACGCAAGCTGTGTTCCTTCTCTGCCGCTCCCGTTTATCGGCTTTTCACACGCTGCGTTTCTATATAGTATAGCGCCCCTTTGTCTTTCCTTCAAGACTCATACCTGACATAACAGATATGTTTTCTCGAAAATGCATTCTTTTATTCCGCTGCCCGGACGGCCCAACGCATTTTCGTGGAGCGGGCCCGGGGATTCCGCACACATTCCTCGGCTGATGGACGCACTACGTCTTTGGAATAGCTGCTGTAAATGCCGGAGCGATAACCCTCTTTCATGGCTGCCTTCACCAGCTTGTCCTCGCCGGAATGGAAGGTCAGAATGGCTGCGCGTCCGCCCGGCTTCAGAGCGCCCGGCAGCTTCTCCATGAACTCATAAAGCACCTCGAATTCCTGATTTACGTCGATACGAAGGGCCTGGAATACCCGCTGGCAAGTCTTTTTGACCGTTTCTTTTTTCTCCTTTTCCGGCAGGAAATCCAACGTTTTCTCGATAATCTCTCTCAGCTTTGTGGTAGTATCCACCCGATTTCCCCGGCGGATCTCATCAGTAATGGCCTTCGCCAGCTCCTCGCAGTAGGGTTCGTCGGAATTTTCATAGAGCATGCCTGCCAGCTCGTCCCGGTCAATGGTGTCCAGACGCTCCGCAGCGCTGATGCCCTTCTGCTGATTCAGGCGCAGATCCAGCGGGCCGTCCACCTTGAAGGAGAAGCCGCGCTTCGGATTGTCGATCTGCATGGAAGAAACTCCCAGATCTGCCAATACAAAATCGAAACCGCCCACTTCTTTCGCAATCTCATCAATGGTACAGAAATTCTGCAGCTTAATGGTCAGAATATCCTCGCCGAAGCCCTGATCCTCCAGCCGCTTCTTCGTCTTGGCCGACTCCTCCGGATCCACGTCTGTGGCGTACATGTGACCCTGTCCCTTCAGGCACTGCATCATAGCCCTGGTATGGCCGCCATAACCCAGAGTAGCGTCAAAGCCAGTCTCACCCGGCTGGATTTTCAGGAAATCCAGGATTTCCTCTACCATAATGGAAATGTGCATGCCGGCAGGCGTGTTGCCCTTCCGGATCACGTGCTCCACCATATCCTGATATTTTTCAGGCTGATGCTCCTTGTATTTTTCTTCAAATTTTTTCGGATATTTGCCCTTGTAGCGCACGCGGCGCTTGTGGGGGATCTGGTGTTCTTCCATGGTTTTGTTCTCCTGACTTGTAATTTATATTGCTATATTTACACCTTTTCTGTGCATATAAAATATATTTTATTCTATATAATAAGAGACTACAAACTTTTGGTACTTATGCTAATTTATTATATGAATAAATTCTCTGTCCTATTATGCTCTTATAAAAATGACAATTTGACTATATTTCATTTTCCAATTTAGAACATAACTGCGACAGATAGGAAATCCGGGTCGTATCCTCCATAGAATGCCCGATCTGCCGCAATACTTCTTCTATCTCGGTGAGTGCCGCGCTCCGTCCTTCTTCGGATTCCGTCAGAATCTCCAGCTCCAGAAACTCCCCGAGCCCGGTCACCTGATCCACACAGGCCGTCAGCCGTCCCCGGTGAAAATAGTGCCGTACCTTTTCCACCGGAATCACTGGCGTAAAGCCAATCTGCTCCAGAATCGCCCGGACGGTCCCGCCATCGCCAACATTTGTCTCCATTTCCCTCCTGGTCATGGAGGCGTCATCCAGCTTCGGCCCCTTGAAATTCAACTGTGCCGTCTTCTCCCCGGTCTCCAGATCTTCCGTCTCCCGCACTCGCAGAGCCTCGTCCCGCTCTGCAAAATCGTGGTGCTTTGCGCGGAAGTACACGTCCGTCTCCCGCAACAGCCTGCCGGGGCGGAAGCCCAGCTCGGTCAGCTTCGCTGCCAGGGCCTGCCTGTCCCGGATTTTCAGTTTGATTTCTACTTCGATTGCCAATTTTTTATTTCCTTTTTCTAATATATATCTTTTATTATAACACTCATATCTTGCCTGGAAATACAGTTTTAAATGCGAAATTTCGCATATTATACACTATTATCCGCAATATATCAGAGTACCGAAAAATGAAATTGTGAATTCCACTCCCGTTTGTTCTGCGGCTTCTTTTTCGTACCAGGCGCGGGCTTCAGGGTCTTTTACTTGCAATAAAGTTCTATAATGTGACCACGAAAGTAAAGCGGCTGATTGTCTATACGCTGTGTCGACAATTTCAGGGAAAGTCTTATAAAATTTTAGGCAATGGTATAAATTACTTCTATCATATCCTTTTCCATATCGCTTGGTTAATTCTTTAGAAATTTCCTTTATTACCTTCAACCCATACTCTGAACGTTCTTCCCCGCCAAATTCTTCTTCCGCAATTCGATAACCAATCAGCCAATTTCTCTGCACGAGCAATGTATTAACAGCCTGTTTTCTTCAAAAGCTCTATCGTCTTTTGATCTCTTTCCCCCATAAAAAATTCATCCAGAATCCGCCCCAATATCGGCTGTTCCGGATCTGCCTGCTCAAACAGGGTCATACAGGATTTCAGCTTCATGTCGTCCGGCCAGCCGAATATCGCTGCCGCGTCCCGACTTTTCAGTTGCAGCAATGCCTGGCATAATTCCAGCGTATGCGCCCCGAGAACCGGATCCTTTAAATAAGCTTTCGCCTCTTCCAGATTCGCGATAGCGTAAAACTGGGAAGTAGGGCTCATTCCCAAGCCTGCTATCTGTGGAAAAATATACCACATCCAGTGCGTCCGTTTATATCCGTCCTTTACTTCCGCAAGGGCCTTCTGATAATTTTTTGCATGCGCTTCGGAAAATCTGGTTAAATCAAAGGTTTTCTTTGAGCTGAATACTTTACTGAAAGTATCATAGTTCGAAGTATCCTGTTTACCGCAAAATACAGCATACTCAATTGTCTCAAAATAAGTTTCATACTTACTCTGAATGGTTTTCCACGCTTCCGCCACAATCTCCGGCGGATTGCAAAATGCTCCACACCCAAATGCTCCCAGAATCAATGTGTCTGCCCCATTGGCTGCCGCTATCTTCATAATCCGCTCCATTCTGTGTAAATGAAGCTCATACAACTGCTCTTTTCCGATATCCGCTGCCATATCCCCAGCGCAGGGATTCATCGAATTGCTTGGAATTGCTCTGAGATTTGGGGCTGCACAGGTAATTACATCTACCTGATACCAATCCCTTTCCTGCATCATCTCCGGATGAACGGTATCGCTTTTAAATACCACCGCGCCCGGGGTATAAATACAATCATCATTATAAAGCGGAGCTTTTGCCCGCCTATGCGGAAGATAAAACCTCCGCCACATATCCTCGGTATCCAGGCACGGATACAGGGTACTGCATCGGCACAACCCTTCTTCCTGCGCCGAACTTCCACGCGTCACCCCACCACCAGGATTTGTCGCTGAGGCAAAATTAAGTACACACACCTTTTTTCCTTCCCTTGCATAACGGGAAGCGGCTTCAAAGCTTCTTTTTCCGGAAACAATTGTTTTGCAGTTTCTTTTTGGATTGGCCGGTATCGTTATTTCATCCTTTTCCAAATATAGTTTTTGATTGGCGAGGGATTTTTCGAGGGCTTTCTTTAGGTGTTCGGTTTCTTTTATGAAGGTTATGGAGTCGTTGAATATATCTATATTTATGGTTCTTTTATTTGACATAGATAGTTTCTTCTCCCTTCTTCGTAATGCCGAATTTTCACCTATACCATAATTTTAGGCTCATCTATATTACACTTTTCTTTATATCTCCGCCGATAATAATCCGTCATCCTATATTCTATTGCGTCTCCCATCTGTTCCACAAAAGCAGGATTTTTAATTATCTCTCGCATTTCTTCCCGCAACATCAGATTTTCGTTGTCTTTTTTAAGCAAAAATCCCTTTCCTGACTTTAGCAGATAGTGTATCGGCATATTCCAAATCTTCTTTAAATGCTCCTGATCGGAAATCTGACAATACTCTTCGTAACTCATGCCAGAATCAATATCCTTCCAATTCGTACCCTTTGAAAAGAATTCCTTCCAGCTTATCAAAAGCTCTTCATTTGAAACTTCCATTCGAATATGTCCGTGATTATAAAATGCCATGAGTACCGGCATCTTATAAACCCTTGTCATATTCGTATTCTCTATCAGACTTATAAATTCTCTTCCGATTCCCTGATACAATCCTTTTTCATCGGGCTCCAGATCGTCTAACGTGCATAAAAATTCCAGATACCGTTTAAATGGATTATCCTTCGAATGTGAAATTGCCATCTGATAAATCTCATCATCCATATAGGTAATCAAATCCATTCTGGTTGGTCTTCTTTGGAGAAGGTCTCTGATTCTGAAATATTCTTTTTGAATCTGTTCTCGGATTCTAAGATTCTTTTTATCCATTTCCGAGAATAAGTCAATCAATTTCATATCGAAATCAATCAAGCAATCATCCGGAACCTGTATTCTGTCAGCGCCACGATAATTCTTTTCACCTGTCTCATTTGCTCCTGCAAGTAAAAATCTGACGCGACCGGCTTTCTCATAATTGCCTATAAAATCAAGAACGTTCAGATATTCTTTCCCTTTACTTTTCCGCAGTCCTCTTCCCAGCTGCTGCAAAAAGACCGTCGGTGATTCTGTCGGGCGCAGGAACATTACCATATCCACGGAAGTGATGTCTATCCCCTCATTAAACATATCTACAGAGAAAATTACTTTAATTTCTCCATTTTTCAGTTTCTCCAGTGCTTTCCCCCGATCCTCCGAATAGGTTCCATTCGCATTGCTGTATACTGCTACAGATGGAATGCCTCTCTTACTGAATTCCCCTGCCATTTCCTCCGCATGTGCTTTGGAACAGCAAAATCCCAGCGCCTGACTAGAACCGTACTTGCAGTAATATCTATAAATCAAATCATGTCTGTGAACATTTCCAATATAGGTCTCATTTAATTCCTTTTCATCGTATTTACCCCGGACAATGTGCAGAGCCGAATAATCCGTATCATCATAAATGCCATAATAATGAAACGGAACCAGCATTCCCTTATTAATTGCGTCTTTTAACGAAATTTCATAAGGTACATTGTAATCGCAAAGCTCATAAATATTTCTGCCATCCATTCTTTCCGGAGTCGCTGTTAGTCCCAGCAGAAATTGTGGTTTAAAATAATCTACAATTCTTCTGTACTGCTCATTAACCGCGTGATGAAATTCATCAATTACAATATAATCAAAATAATCTGCAGCAAAATACTGTTCACTCAAATACTCTGCTTTTCCCATGGTCGCCACCGAGGCAAAAATAACCGATTTATTTATGCACTTCTCTCTTTGATCAAAGAATCCATAATCATCTGAATTTCTAACGTTGCGGAAAGAAATCGCTGCCTGATTCAGAATTTCTTCTTTATGTGCGACAAATAAAACCCGCGCGTATTTTTGAGAATCAAACGCAGCCAGATATGTTTTTCCCACACCCGTTGCAGCCTGTACCAAAGCTCTTTTCGCGCCTTCTGCCCTTGTGTCCTCCAAAGCGCATAAAGCTTCTATCTGCGCTCCCCTCGGTTCATACAATATCCGAACCTTTGTGTCTGCATCGCTTGAAATATCATACCTGTCCAAATCTTTGAAAACTGCAGGTTTATGCCAGTTTTTTGAATATCGTTTTAATTCTTCCTCATCAATAATAATCGAATGATTTTCAAATAGTTCCTCAAACGTCCGAAAAAATTTTTCATAATTAAGCGTATCTTTTTTACTGCTGAATCGGTAATTCCACTCTATACCGGAGGTCAACGCACTCCTTGAAATGTTAGAAGAGCCGATGTATATCTCACTATTATCTGCATAATGAAAAATATATGACTTCGGATGAAAGGAGCGGTTCCTGTCATTATAAAAGCGTAAATCGACCTGATTTCCCAGCTTTCTTTTAATCAGATATAATGCGGACGGCTGCGTAATCCCCAGATAATTTCCTGTGAGGATTCTGATTTTGGCTCCACGCTCCAAGGCTCGTTCCAATTCTCTCAGTAACATTTTCACGCCTGATTCCATCAGGAAGGAGACTATGATATCTACGCTTTCCGCCTTCTTTAAACTATTTATCAGCTGATAATACAGCTGCATTCTTTTGTCACTATCGCCGGTCATTACATCCGTGTCACATTGCTCTAAATCAATTTTCAGATCTTCTGTAGAATTAAATTCAACCATTTTTCTTCACTTCTTCCCGATCTTGCATCCCCGGTAATCCACTCTTTTACTATTTTCACTTCTGAAATATCTCTTACAAATTCTCTGAAGCCCGCTTCTGTAAAATCTGTAAAATGGCGCCCGTTCCGTTCTCCTTCATATTTTCCATATTTGAAAGAAGTATAGATATACCCCTTCTTTTTCAAAGCAGTCCGCATTTTTTCTATCACTGTTTTAAGCTCACTTTTAGGCAAATGAAGAATAGAGGAGCATGCCCAGATGCCATCATACTGATTCTCTATATTCAGTTCCTGGAACATCATCTGTTTCACCTCTATGCCAGAATATGCACTGGCAATCCTGCACAATTCTACTGAACCATCGATAGCGTCCACCTTGAATCCTCTGGACAGAAAATACTTCGTATCCCTCCCAGAACCGCAGCCATAATCAAGGATATATCCATTCGATGGCAGTAATGATAAAAATTTGTCCTGCATTTCGGTGAATTCTACGGACCTTGTATCTTTTGCAAATTTTTCGGCATTTTTGTTATAGTATTCCAGAGTTTGATTTTCTTTCATTCTGCTCATTTCCTTTTGAAATTTACCTTATTATATCATTGGCTTTATCAAACTAACAGGCACAACCAAATGAAAACCGCCACACAACCACTAGTTTTAATGATCGTGCAGCAGCTTTATTTTTGTGTTGCATACCATGTATTTTTAATTTTAATATAACTTCGCTACCACCGAAATATGATTCCTACCATCAACATAGTCATTCGCCACCGTCCTCGTTATACAATTCAATACCTATCATGACTTGTAATGACAGATTGGTAATAGTAATCAGTCTTATTGAATGTGTCGAAGTCTATTCAAACTTTGAACAGAGATTCGAACGCTACCCTAGAACTATCTCTCTTCACAACATCGAAAAATGTTGTTATTGTCAACCAACGTTGCCTTTATGGTTCGGCGTCTGCAAATTCTCCTACATTCAACTATATAAATGCCAAAGCACCCATCTTTGCTCCATAAGGCAATTACAATTTAACAATTGATGTTGTATAAATAAAGTTGACACCTTATTCTCAAGGAATTCATGTATAATA
>ERZ827088.3339-NODE-3339-length-14944-cov-3.814964_pt1 | contig 14944 bp, 16 predicted proteins | sample MGYA00519922_ERZ827088 | MGnify/ENA primary metagenome ERZ827088 (study PRJEB31778, sample SAMEA3449254) | human gut metagenome | biome: human gut; feature: human-associated habitat; material: faeces | place: United Kingdom | collected 2010/2012 ... | reverse complement strand
TAGCAAGTGATAGGGGGACAGAGCATCTTAAGTTTGATTTCTTTGACAAGAAATGGAATAGACTTCCTATTACTAATGCACATGAACATAATATGGCGCTAACCCCCCCCCAATACTTCAATGAAATGCTTGAAATTGCAAGAAAACTTTCAAAACCATTTCCGCATGTAAGAGTGGATCTTTATGAAGAAGAGAATAAAGTGTTTTTTGGAGAACTAACATTTTATCATTTTGGTGGATTTACAAAATTTGAACCAGATGAGTGGGATTACAAATTGGGAGAATTTTTTGATTTGAAATCTATACAACGAAAACAGTAAGGGTATTGAGTACGAATATTACTTGTTTTACACGTTAATTTAATGTGTGCTTGAAAGAATGCTCTTTGTTATCTGCGGTTATGTCATGTTATCAGTATGTGCAAAGTGGTTCATAAATAAAATCGAAACATTTTTAAAAGAGAAAGTAAACAATAGGAGAGTTAATCATGTCTGAAGAAAAGAAGTTAAATGGTACGGTCATCGTCACTTATCGCTGCAATGCCCGTTGCTCCATGTGCAACCGCTATAAGGCACCTTCTAAGCCGGAAGAGGAAATTAGCATCGAAACCATCAAGAAGCTGCCGAAGATGTACTTCACAAACATTACAGGTGGTGAACCGTTCATCCGTACCGACCTGAAGGCTTTTGATAAGCAGGGGATTGGCTACGTCAAGACTGCCGTGGGCGACAAGTACGTCTACGAGTACATGGCAAAGAACGGCTGCCGTATTGGCGGCGAGCAGAGCGGACACATCATCTTCTCCAAGTACGCAAGCACCGGTGATGGCATCCTGACCAGCCTGAAGATGATGGAAGTCATGCTGGCGAAGAAGATGCCCATGAGCAAGCTGGCTGAGCCTCTGAAGATCTATCCGCAGGTGCTGGAGAACGTCCGTGTGACCGATAAGAAGACTGCACAGAACGACCCGGCGGTGCAGGAGGCAGTCAAGGCTGTGGCAGAAGCGCTGGGCGACACTGGCCGTATTCTCGTGCGTGAGTCTGGCACGGAACCGGTCGTGCGTGTGATGGTGGAAGCCCCCGACCACGACACCTGCCAGAAGTATGTGTCTCAGGTTGTGGAAGTCATCAAGAGTCGGGGTTACGCTGTCTGAATGTAGCCTTGATACTGCACAATACAGGTTGATGTATATTTCACCTGCGCCCTTGAAAACTAGTTTTTAAAGGGTTATATTTGAACCGTGGGAGATTTCTCACGGCTTTGTCGCTCAAAACTTTGCACACCTCTACGTGGTGAGCGAAACACAACGGTTGTCTGTACGAACATAATCGGCTAAAATATAAAGTGAGGAATAGAACTTGACAACTTGAAAGTGTTGTGTGAGTTTAACAAGTATAGAAAATGCAGTTGCATGATAAATGGAGAGTATGGCTATGGATGAACAGACTCTGGAGAAAAACGATGTATTGCAAGAGTTGTTGAAAAGTGAGTATGACTTAGCAAAGCATGAGTGTGAATATTACACGCAGGAGTTTAATAAGCAGGACACTGTATATGGAGTCTATTTCGCAGTGTTCTCTGTAGTGATTGGCGCAATATATAAAATAGCTGAAACCAACAACGATCAGTTGGAACTTACCAATTTAGCTGTTATATTAAATCAAAAGATTATTATTGGGGGTATGATACTGTTTTTGGCATTTGCTTACATATATGTGTTCTTAGTAATAATGGGGAACTCATATTACCTTATTCTTTATAGCGAGAAGATAATGGTTCTTGAAAGAATTTTGAATCATTACTTGGATAAGAAAATCTTTGTATGAGAATCCTGCGTTATGGAACAAATCCAATCCTTTCAAAATAAACGTACAGCAGGTTATTTTAATATCAATCTTCTAAAAGGAGCAGCGGCGGTACTTCTGTATATCATAGTTGAAGTGCTATTAGGGATTCTGTGGGGGCTTACATTCGACAACTTTATTGTGGCTCTCGTTTATTATGTTACTTTGTTTGTTTTGTCAGCGTTGATTTTGGTGAACTGGCTGATAATGTGGAAAAACTTACCAGAGTACTATAAAAATAGTTTTATAGCTATATATGAAGAAAAGTTGCAAATAAATTTAAAAGATGAATACGATATATCGAACACCCAAGAATCTGCTGGACTTGAATAAGCTCCAGCCTTGGAGTCAAGAGATGCAGGCGGCATTCCGTTATGGATTGACCGCCAGTCTTCTGACCTGCCACGGTTTTATTGAGCGCTTACTCCGGAAACCATAGGAAGGACAGAGAAGAAATGATACAACTGACTGACAACCTGACAATCTCGACCATTAGATCCGGCAAGGGCGATTGTGTACATATTTGTTTTATTGGGAGTTCCGGTCAACCGCATAATATTATTGTTGATTCTGGTCCAACTTCATCAGCTGGTGAGTTCAGAAATCTCTTGACCAGTATAATTCGCTCTGGCGAAACCTTGGATGCCCTGATAATCACTCATTACGATGATGACCACATTGGAGGAATTCTTAAGGCTTGCGACCCTGGCTTTACTGAGATCTATTTCAATACGTATGCAGAGGCCACAGAAACGGAGAATCTGTCAGCTACGCAAAATCAGCGGCTATTTCACAGTCTTGATAGATCAAAGATCCATTCAAGCGTGTTGGCTGGAGATGAAATCGCGATTGATGGGGCGAGGATTATTGTTCATGCACCGAAGCCAGAGATGCTGAGCAGAGCAATGGCAAAGATGGAGGAAGCAAATGCCCAGCTCGCATCTGTGTCTGATTGGACTTGTTCACTTGATGATCTGATGGCTAAACCGTATCCAAGCTCAGATACTTCTATTGCGAATCAGTCGAGTATCGTTTTTACATTTGAGTATGCAGGAATCCGAAACCTGTTCTGTGGAGATGCGTGGGCCGAGAACATTCCGGGCGGGAAGTATGATCTTGTGAAACTTCCTCACCACGGTAGTATCAGGAATATATCGGATGCTCTGCTCTCAAGAATCCAGGCAGATACATTTCTTATCTGTGCGGATGGGACATCGCACCCGAATAAACAGACAATTGCAAAGTTACTACAGCAATACGGAAACATCTCTATCTACAGTAATTATTCGTGGTGGATGAATGGATTCCTCATGACAGATGATATGAAGTACATAAAGAATGGCAATTTGAAGCTGCTTATTATATAAGAGGTACATATGAGACAGTATGAGGCATATTCCGTGCTTATCACGGATGAAAAAGGAAAAAGGGGAACCGGCACACTGTTTTACGCAGAAAACGCTGCGTCCTTCTATGTCCTGACATGTGCACATGTGATCTATACGTCTCATCAGATAAACATTCAGATTTTGATTCCTGCTGCGGGTGGCCCAAAGGAAGAATCTATAGTTGTTAGTCGTGATCATTTTAGATTCTCTCCAATTGATAAGGCGACTGTTATAGGCGATGATAGCACTCATACCTGTGATATTGCTATCATAGAATGCGCGAAAGGCAATCTTCAACTTACGCCCACTCGGTATGCACTGTATCCGATGACCAGTGGGGAACGGATAGTTGCAGTAGGCTATCCAAAAGGTTCAGATAGTCCGGTATATTATCAGCAAGATGAACTGACAGCTAAAGTTCTGAAAAATCAGGATGAACAGGATTATTTTATCATCCGTGTTGATGAAGCATTTCTAAATTCGGCCGACAGAGAAGCCGAGCTAAAGGGATTCTCGGGATCGCCGGTGTGGGACGAAGAAAGCCTTGGAGATCATACGCTTCTATTTGGCGGATTGATAGCTATTGGAGTTGGAAGCAACATTAACAGAGGCCGGGTTAATGTCATGAATGCTCGTCTGTTACAAACTCTTATGAGAGATGAATTTGGTGTGACCATTGAATCAGGTCTTCCTATGGTAGATGACAGTGAGATTGCACCAGGCTACGAAGAGCCTGAGGAGTCTCCAGATCAGTTGATGGTCAGAGCTGGTTGGATTGAAAATGAAAGGCGAAAAGCCCAGACATATGTAGATACATTGCAGCTATTAAAGGCTGTAGAGTCTACTCGCCTGACAATCGATAATTCTGAATTCTCAAAATGTTCGGATGAGCAGAAAATATCTATCTATGGAGTTCTTCATGAAGCATATAGGCTTGCCAGAGACTTTGATATTTACGATCAAATAAGTGAGGAGATGAGGAAAGCCGGATTAACCAGTCCTCGTGACGATTTGACGGAAGCCGTCAGGTATTATGAAGCACAGGAACTGGATAAAGCCGATGAGTTTATTAAGAAGGCTCTCTCTAAGAATCCCGCTGGTAATGAAGAACGTGTTTTAGCAATGGCAATTCGAGCGGCTAAGAGAGATTGCGATATATCCGCTGTTTCTGAGTTTCTAGGTAGTCGTGATCAGCTCTTGATTAAACCAAAGGATGAGCGAGAAGAAGAATTTCTATACCAGACACTTGGATTTGTCCTTTCAAACTATTTCAAAGAGACGACAAGAGCATTGCGCTGCCTTAATAGAGCATATCAGATCAGCGGTAACTTTATTATTTTGGAAACCTTGGCGTTGACATATTATCAGCATTCTATCCGAGATGCTTTTATTGAAGAAGGAAGCGACAAGATAGATCCAGCAAGGATTCATACAGACGCAATAGAAAAAGCTCGGGACGCACTTCTTCGAGTATTTTCAGCTGCAGATGAAATGTGGCTTAAGGGAACATTCGGAAGAGCCGGATTACAAATATTTAAATGCTTCTATTTCATGCATGACAATTTCCGAATCTATAAGCATTATCATGATGTAATGAAATATTTTGACTTCCCAGATGGGGAAACTAAAAGAGATATACAGCTCTGTTATCTTGATGTGGCGATAAGAAAAGAGCCAGTCAATATAGATGATTATGATGCTCTAACAGATCATGATAAAAAGTTTTATGAGCTTGCCATATTGCTTGAAGCTCCGATGCGCTTGTTTAATGTTGGCCTTGACATACAAGCTCCGATATCGGAGAAAGAACTTCTTAATGTCCTTACAGATGGGGAAAAACGGCTTCAAGAGTTAATAGAAACGCAGACGGACGACAGGCTTGGCTTTGATGGGGTGCACACATCTTTTGCTAATCTTTATGGCAATGGAATCATGCGCTTTCAATGGCACGCCATCTCTGAAGTTAAGCGGCATTGTGAGAGCATTAAGAATCCTACAGGGATAGAGTCCTTCCAGATTTATATTGACGAACTTGAGACTTATGATTTCAAGGCGATAGAGAATAGATACAAGGCTTTCTTCGAAAAATATGATGATATTATCTCGTTTGAAGAATGGTGTCACTTCTATATTCGACATGGAGAATATCTGAAGACGAAGGAACTATACGATAGTGTATTTGATGAACGGAAATATCTGATTGAAGATCAGCCTGAGTACTTCTATCGGTCATATATTGATTTCACCTTGGCTCACCAGTTTGATTTGACACCAGCTCTTAGATGTTTTGTTGAGCACAGCGATGAATTCAAGGATATCTTTATATACATGTCTTTTGAGATGGACTTGAAATTTGCTACATGCACATTCAATGATCCAGATCAAATGCTTGATGATGTAAAGATTCTCCTGGATGAAGGGCTATATACTGAAGCGGATTATAATGAAAAGTGTCTTATCATTAACATGTTAAATTGCCGCCCAGTGCAGGCAGAACAGTATGCTGGATGGGCACATGGAATGCATCCGTTGCTTAGCAGTAAGTATGAAAGGATGCTTTTAGTGTGGAAAGGAGCACAAGTAATGCCCAACACGCACTGGAACAGTATGCAGCAATGGATAGCGTCTCAAATGTTCGATGTATATAAGAAAGAGAAGTGGTTACGCAATCCGAAGGACATCCTTTTTGAAAGCTGCACTTCAGAGAATAAGGCGATTGTTGTTGACCTCTGGACACTGTATTTCTTTGTAAAAGTTCAGGCACAAGAAGTGATGAGTCACTTCAAAACGATTTATATCACATATGATACCGTTTCCATGGCGTTACAAGAAATAAATCAGGTGAACGATGACGATATAAGAAGAGTACTGATTCATTTGCAGCGAGAAGGCAATGTTAAATTGTTGTCGCCCACATTGGAACAGCAGTTGACGGTTCGGAATCCCAGCTATAATTTCATGGAAGTTCATAGTGCATGTCTTCTGGCGCAGGAGCTTAACTGTCCGGCGTTTGTAGGGGAATTTAGATTTGAAATTCCTGAACAGCTTCGGTCTAAAGTTATTAGACCAGACAACCTGAAAGAAGTTATGGATTGCGTCATGGATAAGAAGTTGCTGGAAGCGGAGTAATCTCCTGTGTCCATCGGCGCAGCCGCAGAGCAGGGTAACTAATCAACCCACACAATCAACCATCCTTCTCAACACCCTATGTCCATCATCTTCCTGATAACTTACCTCGTTTCGCCACTTGACTTGGATAATAACGAGATGAACAGGGAACGAGGAGGAGAGCCGCGAAAAAGATATGATGATAAAACACGAAAGAACGATAACAGACGACTTAGTCGACAAATGGCGTGAAGCCCTCGCCACTCCAGTTGCTCGAAAAAGAATAAAAGACGGTAAGCGCTCAATAAAACCGTGGTTAGACTTTAGTCATCATCCTCAACGCCACTCCAACCTATGAAGATTTCTTCTGCCTCCTCTAATTTTGACCAATCAAGGTATTGCCCGCATCGATGGCAGTACCCTTGGTATTCTCGCTCTATGCAGACATCGCACCTTGGACAGACGGAGAAAATGTTTTCATCTCGATAGATGCGTACTGCGGTTACAGTTTTGGGTAGACGGTATGTAGGGGAGAGCAACAGATCAAGGACGATGTGGGCAAGAGTTGGTTTTGTTGGACACTCCATCCATTCCTCATCGTCAAAATCTGAATTATCCTCTTGTGGGTCAGCATCAATCGCATGCAGATAAGTGCTGATTTTCGAGGAAATAGTTTTAAGGATAGCAGATTTCTTGAGCAATGCTTTCATTATAATCACCTCTGTATTTAAGCATAGATGATTATTTGACGGCGGTGTTGTATATTTGCTTGCTATCCTTGAAAAACACTAGTTTTTAGTATAATATTAAGCTGTGGGAAATCTCTCACAGCTTTGCCGCTCGAAACTTTGTACACCTCTACGTGGTGGGCGGCAGGCAACACAGCATGGGTGCTGTGGCTAAGATGCAGAGAATAATAGGTTTAGACCAGTCGAGCTGGGACCGCTGAATTTGTTTGCCATAGTTTTAGTGTTCATAGTCTGTGTACTGTCTTGCCCTTTTCAGAGATACCTAACAAGTGTCGCCGTCAAATACAAGGAGGAAAAGTCTATGAAAGCTAAAATGATAAAAGTTTCTGCCGCAGTTACCGCCGATGTTCTGTTTATTTTACAGGCTGTGGGCACTAATCTTTTGGCAACAGCTCTGCTGGTCTAAGCCTATTGCTAATTGATAGTGTTGCAGCTGAAATGTGAGTTCTTTTAGCTATGGAAAAAGGAGAAAGAATATGAATAGGTTCTATCAGATTTTAAACTGGATTTCTACGGGTGGTAATACTGCAAGTCGTCCGAGTCTGTTAAAACACTTCTCAGGGGAGCTGATTGACGAGTGTCTTGATAATGGATATCTTGTTGAAATCCGAAGAAATGCTTTTAATGAGCCGGTGTATGCGATTACAAATGCGGGCAGAGAAAAGCGTGATGAGCGTTAAAAGCGACTAGCTCGCAGAGTTGCTATCTCATTCCCACAGTGCTACACTAACATCAAATCTTACATAATCTTATCGGAGACATCATCCTATGGCCAGAACCAAAGGTAGCAAGAACCGCATTGCCGCATCTACTGACTTCGATGCTCAGATCGCAAAATTGCAGAAAGACAAGGCGATGCTCGAAGAAGGTTTTTCCAAGACTGTCGCCCACATTGAAGAGCTGAAGACCGACATCAAGTCTCTGCGTGAAAGTTTAAAGCCGCAGAAAGCGGAGATCAAGCAGACCGAAAAAGAAATCGCAAAGCTGGAGGCCAAGAAGGCTGCCGCCGAAGCGAAGGCCGCTGAAAAAGCAAAGAAAACTGAAGCCGAGAGTGTGGTTAAGAAGCTACTTGCAAGCGGCGTGAGTGCAGACGAGATACTCGAAAAACTGAAATAATTTTTTTAAACCTCAGACCGTGTGGGTGTGGTTACAAAATCTCATCTATGCGGTTTTATAATAGAATAATTGTTTTGCATCGAACAATAATATCCCTGTTTTTTATTCCATAGTCCAAAATTACATCCGGTGAAATTTCAGTAAAAGAGGTAGCAGGGGAGAGCACAGGCAAAGTAGGGACTGAGCAAATAAACAGCAATGAGCAGCACGGATAAGAAGTAATCGAATCCGTCAGCATATCAAAACATCTTCAATCACTTCAAAAGTACTCTTCAAAAAATCAGCGATAACCCATCACTCAATTCCGTCCATCAATGCACCAACCAACCCATCATCCAACCCATCATCACACCCACCCTGAGGAGAGCATCTGGGCAGGGCGAACGCCCCGGGTCCCGGACGCTCCGAAGATCAAGCACGACAAGATGAAACAATTTTACATGATTGACATAGGGCGAAAAATGTGGTAATATCGTCTTATCAAAAAAGTGCGAATCCCTCTCGCTCGCGGAGGAAAAATCTCTCTCGCAATGAGAAATCGAACGATACAACGAACGAAAAATGACTTTGCCGAAGGCTGGCAGACACGAGGGACTTAAAATCCTTTTCTGAAGACAGAGTATGGGGTTGCCCCCGCCGGAGACATTGAAAATCTCAGAATTGTTCGTTGACTCGAATGATTGTTGGACTTTCTTTTTGCTCTGCTTTCTGGAAGCTTTGGAGAGACGAGAGAAATCATTCTTGCACAGATAATCCCGTATGGACGCGTTTACAAGAACCTTTCTATGCGGGGCTATGGTGAAATATTTTTATATCAAACAGACTGCCCCCAAAGTAGCTCGCATCAAATCGCGCTGTTTTGGGGGCAGTTTTACGCTTTACGGGGAATGGAAGGGGCGCTGTCGTCCGTAAGGCCGAGAATATAATCGGTACTGGTATGGTAGAGACCGGCAAGCTGGATCAGCACCTCGGTGGGGATATCCCGCTTGCCGGTCTCGTAATTGGAGTAGCAGACCTGTGTGCATTTCAGATACGCCGCAACATCCTTTTGCAGCAGATCACGATCCTCCCGCAGATCCCGGATACGTTGATACATGGTATTTACCTCAAAGGCTTTATTTAAGGTAAAGTATAGGCATAACGAAATGTTATATTGACATATAAAACAAAATGTTATATCATAGTATCGCGCCGGGAACAGCTGTGAATCTCCGGCGCAAAAGGGGAGAGCATCATGAAACTGGAATTCCGGCAGACGGTGACCTGCAACCACCTTACGCTTGCAAGGGTCTGCAAAACTATCGACTGGCAGCAGCCACTGCCCCGGTGCGGAGAATATGTGGCCGGGCTGGATACGCTGGACGGCGAACCGGAACTGCCGGTGCGCAAACTGCTGCACCGGGCACAGGACGGCGGCTGCCTTGCGGAGCTGCCGGGCTTCAACATTGCGCAGCTGCGGCTTTCTTACCGGGAGCTGGAGCAACTGGCAGCAAAAAAAGGCTGGACGCTGCAAAAGCTGTAAAAAACTTAAATTTCCCTCTTGCATTCTGGCCGATTCGTGCTATAATAGTAAGGCAATCGTTTCCAAGGCCGCTCGAGGGGGTAGCCGATATTGAAGGTTGTGATGGGCACATACATTAAATATGGCCCCAATAAGTCAGAACCAGAAATGAGGTGAAAAGAATGAAACAGGGTATCCATCCGAACTACGTTGACTGCACCATCACCTGCGCTTGCGGCAACGTCATCAAGACTCGTTCCACCAAGCCCGAGATCCACGTCGAAGTTTGCTCCAAGTGCCATCCTTTCTACACTGGTAAGCAGAAGCTGGTTGACACCGGCGGACGTGTTGAGCGCTTCAACAAGCGTTTCGGCCGTAAGTAATTATAGGCTATCTCATGCCGCTTCCTTCGGGAGGCGGCATTTTTGCGTTTCGCGGTGGCAAATATTTCGCTTTCCCACACAGGATTGTCTTATTTTGAACACATTTTCCATCTAAACTAAAGCAGTTCCAAACCGGAAAGCGCTGGTTCTACGCCGCTTTCCACAAAACAGCTTCTGAAATAAAAGGAGAGTTTGCTGTGATCGAAGTTTCTCACCTGAGCAAGTCCTACGGCAGCCGCCCTGCCGTGCAGGATCTCTCGTTTACGGTGCCGGACGGCCAGATCTACGGCCTGCTGGGGCCAAACGGCGCGGGCAAATCCACCATTATGAATATCCTTACCGGCTATCTGGCGCCCACCGAGGGCGAGGTAAAGGTAGCCGGCTTCCGTCTGCCTGAGCAGGCGCAGCAGGCTAAAGCCTGTGTAGGCTATCTGCCGGAGCAGCCGCCGCTCTACCCGGAAATGACTGTGCAGGAGTATCTGGACTTTGTGGCAGAGCTTAAGGGGGTCAAGCGTGCGCAGCGCAAACAGCAGATGCTGGCCGCTGCCCACCGCACCGGGCTGGAAGAAGTGCTGCCCCGGGTCATCCGCAGCCTGTCCAAGGGCTATCGTCAGCGGGTGGGCATCGCGCAGGCGCTGCTGGGCAGCCCGCAGCTTATTATTCTGGATGAACCCACCGTAGGGCTGGACCCCGCACAGGTCATCGAGATCCGCAACCTCATCCGGGAGCTGGGCAAGGCGCATACGGTCATTCTGTCCAGCCACATCCTCAGCGAGGTGCAAGCGGTATGCCAGCAGGTGCTCATCCTCTCTAAAGGCCGTCTGGTGGCTGTGGGCAGCCCGGAGGAACTGGGCGAGACCCTGAACCCGGGCAGCCGTCTGCGCGCTACCGCGCAGGGCGAGCCAGACACCGTGCTGGCCGCTGTGCGCAGCGTGCCGGGCATCTGCCAGGTAGAACTGGAAAGCGCCGCGGACGGTCAGGTCACCTTTACCGCCGAGAGCGAGGACGCCGCCGACCGCCGCGCTGCTGTGTCCCGGGCACTGACCGAGGCCGGGTGCACCGTGCTGGCACTTGCCACCGAGAACCGCAGCCTTGAGGAGGTATTCCTTGCACTGACCGAAAAAAAGCCGGACCAGGAAGCCCCGGCAGAAGGGGAGGAGAATTGAGATGCTGGCCATCTTTAAACGAGAACTCCGCAGTTGCTTTCACGGCATGATCGGTGCGGTGCTTACCGCCTTTATGCTGGCGGCTACGGCTATCTATTTTGTGGCGCTGAATCTGGGCTATGGCCTGCCGGATTTTGGCTACTACACGCTGTACCGCACCATTTTTGTGCTGCTGCTCTACATCCCGGTGCTCACCATGCGCTCCTTTGCGGAGGAACGCCACAGCCGCACCGACCAGCTGCTGCTTACAAGCCCGGTGTCGGTGGGCGGCATCGTGCTGGGCAAATATTTTGCCCTTTGCGTCATTTTTGCGCTGCCCTGCCTTGTGGATGCGGGCATGATCCTTGTGCTGAAAGCACTGGGCGCTACCGGCACCAGCACGCTGGCCAATTTTTCTGCCCTGCTGTGCTATTACCTCATGGGCTGCGCCGCCATTGCCATCGGGGTGTTCCTTTCCAGCTTGACCGAAAACCAGATCATCGCGGCGGTGGCCGGAGCAGCGGCGCTGCTGCTGGCCTATCTGATGCCCAGCCTGCGCAGGATGTTCACCACCGGCAGTGCCGTGGCGCTGGCATTGTTCACCGCACTGGCCGCGGTGCTCAGTGTGGTGGCGGGCCTGCGCAGCCGCAGCTTCACGCTGGGGTGTTTGACCTTTGCCGGGTGCTGTGCGGCGCTCACGGTGTTGTTCCTGCTGCGCAGCAGCTGGCTGACCGAGAGCTTCAGCGCCGTGCTGAGCGCACTGTGCCTGTTTGCTCCCTTTGAGGAATTCGTCAACAGCAACTTTTCCATCCCCACACTGGTGTACTATCTCACCGTGACGGTGCTGTTCCTGTTCTTTACCGTGCAGGAACTGGAAAAACGCCGCTGGAACTGAGGGGAGGGCACAACAATGAAAAACAGAAAGAACCGGCCGGTCAACGGCAAGGTGTTCCGCAGTGGGGTGTACTCCACCGCCATTCTGGCGGCTGCCATCCTGCTGGCAGTGCTGGTCAATCTGGTGGTGCGGGCACTTCCGTCCAAATACACTGAGTTTGACCTTTCGGAGGCCAAAATGTACACCCTGGGCGACAGCTCGGTGCAGCTGGCACAAAGCCTGCAGCAGGATGTGACCATTTATTATCTGTGTGAGACGGGCAGCGAAGATGCCATCATCACGAAGCTGTTGGACCATTACGCCGCCGAAAGCAGCCATATCCATTGGGAGCAGAAGGACCCGACCCTTTACCCCACCTTTGCGGCGCAGTACGGGGCCGAAAATGCATCCACCGGAAGCCTGATCGTAACCAGCGGGGAGGACAGCGTGGTGCTGGATGCCGCCGATCTGTACGAGTATGACTACTCCGACTATTACACCACCGGCAGTGCCAATGTGACCTTTGGCGGCGAGAAGCAGATCACAGCCGCCATCTATAAACTCACCAGCGGCGACGCCCGGGTGGCCTACTATACCACGAACCATGGGGAACAGGCCCTGACCAGCTCCCTCACCGAGGCGCTGAACGCCCAGAACATCACCCTGCAGCCGCTGGACCTGCTGACCAGCGAGATCCCGGAGGATTGCAGCCTGCTGATCATCAACGCACCCACATCGGATCTTGCGTCGGATGACGGACTGGTGGACGAGGCGTCCATGCTGCAGAATTACCTGAACGAGGGCGGCAAGATGCTGCTGACCACCAACATCTACGACGAGACCCCCAATCTGGACGCCCTGATGGCAGAGTTCGGCCTGTCGCGGGAGCCGGGCATCGTGGTGGAAGGTGATTCCGGCCATTCGCTGTACGGCTATCCGTACTCCCTGTTCCCGGATTACGGCGCCACGGAGGAGAGCGCGGCCCTGAACGGCGTGAACAAGGACACCCATGTGATGCTCTCGGTGGCACAGGGTCTTGTGCTGACCGAGACGGAGGATGTGACCGCGGAACCCCTGCTCAACACCTCGGAGCAGTCCTACAGCAAGCGGGACGTCAACAACGCCGCAACCACCGAAAAGGAGAGCGGCGACACCGACGGCCCCTTTACACTGGCCGCCTGGGCATGCAACGACAACACCGGGGCGGAAGTGATCTGGATCGGCTGCCCGAATGTGGACAACGAACAGGTGTATCAGTCCATTCCCGGCAACCGCACCTTCCTGCAGGGCTGTGCCGTTTCGCTGGCCGGGGATGACAGCGGTCTGCTCATCGACACCAAGGCGCTGGAAGCCGAGCCTATCACGGTGGCAGCTTCGCAGGCCACGACCCTGGGGTTGGTGTTCGTGTTCGTCCTGCCTGCCGCCGTGCTCGTAGCCGGTGCCGTGGTGGTGCTGCTGCGCCGCCGTCGATAAGGAGGCTGCCATGAACGCAAAACGACGCACCCTTGCGGTGCTTGCGACGGTAATCGCAGTGCTGGGGCTGGCGCTCTGGGCCCTGAACCGCAGCACTGCCGCAGAGAAAGCCGCTTCCAGTGCGGCGGCCGATGGTACCATCCCGCTGTGCTCTTTCTCTACCGCTGACCTGAGCCGCATCACCTACACCTACAACGGGCAGACCCTCACGCTGGACGATGCGGACGGCAGCTGGACGCTGGCGGAGGACTCGGACTACCATCTGGACGAGAGCGCCTGCAATACCATGGTCACAGCGCTTTCGTCCCTCAATGCAAAGCGGCAGCTGGACGCGCAGGCCGGGGAGGACTACGGCTTTGACGCGCCGGAGTTGACTGTAACAGTCACGGCGGCCGGGCAGACCACCACCCTGACCTTTGGCAGCAGCAACACCGTCACCGGCGACCGCTATGTGCAGAAGGACGGAGACACCGCCCTGTATACCGTGGACGCCAGCCGGACGGCCTGCTTTGCCTACGATAAGGCCGGGCTGTTCGGCAGCTTCAGCCCGGCGGGCTTTGCCGCGTCGGATGTGGAGCAGGTGGCGTATACGCTGGCCAGCGGGGAAAAAGTCTCGCTGACTGCCGGTTCCGAGCTGGCAGGGGACGGAGACGAGGCGGATTCGGCTTCCTACGAGACGGTGTGGCGCTTTGCCGGAGATGCCGACACGGACCTGGATCAGGACAAGGTGCAGAGCATGCTCTCGGCCCTGAGCAGCTATGTGTCCGGCCAGATCACCCCCGCCGACGGCGCGGACCCGGCGGCCTGCGGCTTTGATGCCCCGTTGGCCGTGGTACAGGTGACCACGGCCGACGGAACAAAGACCCTCACCTATGCCAGCGGCACCGATGGGGATTACCTGATGGTGGAAGGCGATGATTCCATCTATGCAGTGGACGGCAGCATCGTGCAGGCCGTGACCCAGACGGCCGACGCGCTGACAGCGGCCTGAACGGCGAAAAAAATCCATCCTGCGCCCGGCGAAAAAACCGCTGCGGCGCAGGATTTTTTTATGGTCCCTGTAAAGTTTCGGCAAACCTCGACAGAGTGATTGACATTTGCCCCCGGATTGTTTATGATAAACCATGACAGGGCAGAATAACTGCGCAATATTACGGTCGTCATGGATGTTGTGCAGGGCTGAGTCACCCTGATGCGGGAGAAGGATGGGGCACAGGCCCTGTCTTTTTTCGTATCTGAGTTATAAGGAGGATATTGTAAAAAATGGACAACTCGGTGATCGTTTCACTGCGGGATATCGTGGTGGAATTTGATGGTCAGCGCATTCTGGATGGGCTGAACCTCGACATCCATGACAAAGAGT
>ERZ827088.3334-NODE-3334-length-14975-cov-6.741421_pt1 | contig 14975 bp, 14 predicted proteins | sample MGYA00519922_ERZ827088 | MGnify/ENA primary metagenome ERZ827088 (study PRJEB31778, sample SAMEA3449254) | human gut metagenome | biome: human gut; feature: human-associated habitat; material: faeces | place: United Kingdom | collected 2010/2012 ... | reverse complement strand
AAAACGTACAGCAATGTGCAAAATGAACAATTCCCAAGAAGGCACTTTTACGTGCTCTTCGGGGAATTCGTTCATTTGCACATGCAATACTATGATATGAGTGTCGAAAGGTCTTTTGCCATTCATTATTGCCTGTCGGCTATTTGCCGACAGGCTTTTCTTGTGTGAAAAATAAATGTAAGGTATAATTATGCTACCAGAGTTAAAAGGTTACGAAGGAGTTCAGTATGGAAAAGGAGAAAAATTTAACAAACAGGTATCATACCCCGTCATTGATCGTGATGCTTACCCATGAGGATCAGACTGTTCAAAACGCATATGAGATTTTTGATGCATATAAGGATTCTGATGCAGAATACTGGGGATTTAAGGAAGAGCCGCTCCCCCTTTCCAAGATGAAAGACCTTTATGCATATATGAAAAGCTGTGGCAAAAAAACAGTTCTGGAAGTGGTTGCATATACACAGGCGGAGTGTATGTCAGGTGCAAAAATGGCAGCAGAATGTGGCTGTGATCTTTTGATGGGGACTGTTTATTCAGATGCTGTGAATGAATTTTGCAGGGAAAATGGAATCAAATATATGCCATTTGTAGGAGAAATCCATGATCGCCCATCCGTTCTGGAGGGAACCTGCGAAGAGATGATCCTTCAGGCCAGAGAATATCTTGCGAAAGGTGTCTATGGAATTGATCTTCTGGGATACAGATATACAGGAGATGCAGCCAGGCTGAATGAAGAGTTTGTAAGAGCTGTGGATGCGCCGGTCTGCATAGCAGGAAGCATCAATGGTTATCAGAGACTGAATGAGATCAGGAAAGCAGTCCCGTGGGCATTTACAATAGGCAGTGCTTTTTTTGAAAACAAGTTTGACGGTAATTTCGGAGAACAGATCAATAAAGTTTGTCAGTACATAAAAAGTGAGAAGATAACATGATAAAAAAATATTATCCATATGAATATGCCGAAAGTGTATTTATGATTGACTACCAAAAGCTATATCAGAAAGGTTTTCGGGGAATTATTTTTGACATAGACAATACATTGGTACACCATGGTGACGATTCCACACCGGAAATTGATGACCTGTTTCGTAAAATTCAGAGACTTGGTCTGAAAACATTGCTGTTGTCAAATAATGACAGAGGAAGAGTGGAACGATTTATTAAAAATATAGATACACCTTACATCTGCGATGCGGATAAACCAAATCCTCAAAATTATCTGAAAGCAGTGGAGATGCTGAATATAAAAAAAGAAGAGGCAGTGGTTATAGGGGATCAGGTATTTACAGATATTCTGGGAGCAAACAGAAGTGGTCTTGCCAGTATTCTTGTCAAGTTTATCAGGCAGGATGATGAAAAGCGGATCGGAAAACGGAGATACGTTGAATATGCAATCCTGGAATGCTGGAAACGTGATAAAAGCTGTTACAGGAGAATTGGTGATATTTATACAGAAGGAACGGCCAAAAATATGAAGAAAAAGAAAGAAAAAAAGCTTTTTTGTGAGATCTGTCCGCTTACGTATGAAATTTCAAAGTCAAAAGAGGTATGTAAAAGACATATACAGGATTTTGCAGGCAAAGAGAAATTTAGTACTGTAAAACAAAAAGAGAAGCTGCCAAATCTGGTGTTCAGCTACAACTCCGGCCTCATAAAAAAAGGAAAAGGAATAGATCCCGTGCTTCAGAAAAACAAGGCAAGAAACATTCGCCTTGCATCCTCCAGGATAAATGGGATGATCATTCATCCTGGAGAGACTTTTTCGTTCTGGAGGACTGTAGGGAAAATATCAAAGAGGAAGGGTTACCGGGATGGTCGTATTATTATAGGAGATAAGCTTATGCCCGGGCTTGGAGGCGGACTTTGCAATCTTGGAAATACCATTCATCTTCTTGTGCTTCACAGCCCTCTTACCGTAACAGAATTTCACAGCCATTCAGATGCGCTTGCACCGGATCATGGTAAGCGTGTTCCATTCAGTTCCGGGACATCTGTCAGCTATAATTATATAGACTACAGGTTCAAAAATAATACAGATCAGAATGTACAGCTTCTGTTATGGTGTGAAAACGGGAAATTATGCGGAGAGCTGAGAAGCGAGAGGGAATTTCCTCACTATTATGAAATTATTGAAGAGAACCACCATTTCCATAAAGAAAAAGAGAAATTTTTCAGAATTTCACAAATTTACCGGAATGTGATCGACAGAGCCACCGGTGAAATAACAGACAAACAGCTCATTCGGGATAATCATTCAGAAGTAATGTATGATTATGACCAGATTCCGCAGGAATTAATACGGTAAAAGCTGGTTCAACAGCCGTCTGCCTTTCGAAATCATAGAAATCGGTGCAGTGAAACTGAATGAAAAGAAAGAAATTGTGGATAGCTTTCAGCGTCTGATCAAGCCGCAGGTGTACAACTGGATTCATGACAGTATCCATAAAGTGATTCATATGAATTACAAGGATCTGCAGAATGGAACTGTTTTTCCTCAAGCAGTGACAGAATTTATAGAATGGTGTGGCGAAGAATATTATTTGCCATCCGCTATGAGGAAAACGGCGAACGAAGAGCTCTGGAATTTGCAGCAGATAAAATGGGCGTAGAAAAGAAAATGGAGTTCCATCGGGCACTGGGAGATGCGTATTATACTGCATGTATTTTGCAAAAAATAGAAGATGAATATATTTTCCCAATTCTTCTCTGGATGTATATCAGAATCCTAAAAGCCGGCGTGAAGAGATATATGTGTCCTATCCAACCTATGATAAATATGTGTCAAGGGAATTTTACTCCCGGGAAAAAGCCATGAAGGACAGAGAAGTAACCAGTACAAGGTGTCCTTTGTGCCATAATCCTGCCAAGCGGAAGATCCGATGGTTTATGAATAATTCCAAGGTATATTATAGTGTGTCTCTTTGCCAGGAACACGGCTATGTGTCAGGGAAAATCAGAATCCGGCGAACAGAAGATAATATGTACTATGTGATCAAGATGCTTACCAACATAACATCAGAAGAAGCCGATGAAATCCGGCAGAAACGCGACGCCCACCGTGCGAAAAAACGGATAAAAAAAGAAGAAAAATAAGAAAAATAAGAAACTAACAATTGGTTAATAGAAAAATCCTGGGCAAAACCGTTTGCTGAAAAAATATTCCCCCTGATCAACGAAGAAAATTTTTCTGTCCTTTATAGTGATAAAGCTTCCCGCCCAAATACTCCTGTAAATGTGATTGTTGGCGGCATGGTGCTTGAAAAGCTTATGGGACTGACAGATGAGGAATTCATGGATTCCCTTATGGTTGCTTCTAATATCCGGAAGCTTGGACGGATGGAGCTCCTTTATACCTGTGTTGCTGACCTTGTATCTTTTCTCCACCGTACCGGGATGGACGACCTTCTGGGAGGTATGGAACACTATTATGACCCTAATGATTATAACCGGGTTATTTATCATAGCAAAAGTGAAGATGCATCAGACAGGATTAAACAGATCCTTGCTGACGCAGACAAACTTCTTGTCGAATGTGAAGGGGCTTGTGATGAAAGTTCTGCCTATCAGTTACTGGTACGTGTTTTAAAAGAACAGACGGTTGTGGAAGAATCCGGTGCAAGACGGCTGAAAACCAAAGAAGATGGAGCTATGGGTTCCCAGATCCTGCAGAATCCATCTGATTCGGACGCAACTTACCGTGAAAAAGCAGGGAAACAAAACCGCGGTTATACAGCGAATGTTGTAGAAACTGTCGGAGATAATGGTTCCATCGTAACAGATTACCAGTATGAAAAAAACACACATAGTGACAGCCACTTCCTGAAGGAAACCGTTAACGCCATGGAAAAAACAGAGAAACCAACAGTACTTACAACAGATGGGGCCTATAGCGGCAGGGACAATACAAACGCTGCAATTATATCAACCAGACTGGACAATGCAGGATATCATTTCCAAAAAACAAATGTGAAAACTGTCCACACCGTGACCAGTGCAACCCCAAGCTGTTTAACAGGACCAGTATGGTTTTTCTGTCTAAAAAATCCTCTGACAGAGCAAAGACACAAAAGAAAATGAAGACAGAAAAATATAAGGAATTGTCCCGGATCAGAAACGGAGTGGAAACAATCCCATCCATCCTGTGGAGGAAATACCAGATAGACCATATGCCGGTAAGAGGGCTTCTCCCCACTAAACTTCGTTTTGGGATAAAACTGGCAGCCCTGAACTTCAAGAAGCTGTTTGGATATCTGAACAGTGTGGGTCAGTGCGCCTTAATTCCCCAGATCAGTTAACAGAGCAGAAACAGTGGTGTGGGTTATTACCCCAAAACAGAGCTAACAATGGATATTTGTTGTTTTATAAGAAATTTTCAAGGAACATAGATTTCTATGGGCGATAATTATTATGTTTTGACACCCATATCATACTATTTTTTTGCAAACACTATTTTAAAATGTGCGGCATTTCCATTCCTTACACCTGCCAGGAAACCTCCGCAAATTTTTATTTACTATTCATCACGAATCCATTGCCTGGCAATTTCTATGTCTATTTGCAGTGCCGAGGCGATTTGTTCGACAGGTAATCCGAGTTTGCTAAGGGCAATAGTATCTTCTTTTTTAGCAAGTATTTTACCTTTTGAAATGCCATCTGCAACGCCAGCTTTTATACCAGCTTTCATGCCGTCTTTCATACCAGCCGCAACACCCGCCTCATACTCAGCTTTCCGCAATTTCCGTTCTTCCTCTTCTTTGTCATATTCAAAAATACTCATCGCAATTACCTCCGCTTTATTTTTTCGAAGAAATTCCGAAAGGATATTCCTCTGAATACATTCATCCACAGCTTGCTCTACGGCATCTGCTAATTCGAATTTCTTCGCATATCTTCGAACACAATTTACGTACTGTGCATATTCTTTTAAAGTCTGGCATTGTTCCATGAGTTCGGGATTATGTCCCTCATTAATGTTTATGGTCAGCACTTCCAGTTCCAGTTTTGGATTGCCTGACAGATTTTCGAAAGCCTCCGACAAATGGTTTACCCAGCTGTCTTTTTTCTTTTCTGTTCCATTGTAAAATACGATAAATTGTGGTGCAGGTATTTTCTGTAATACGGAAGAGTAAAGAGATTTCTTATCTACCAGTTTCTGATATTCGCTGGAAATATAAAATAGATCACGTAATGGCATATTTGGATTATAAGTTGACTGGTGTTCATACAGAAACAGGTCTGTATCAATGATAAAAGCCAGGTCATTTTTCATTCCCATGTAAATAGCATTTTCCAGGGTGACGATTTCCAGCATTTTCGGATCTTCATAATGAGCCCCACTGACTGCGTTATAAAGGGAGAGTAAATTCTTCCGGTCAGAAAACAGCATACGGAATACGGTATCCTTATAGTTACGATGGGTTGTCAGCTGCTTTTTGTGTGCCATAGGCAGTACCTCCTCTTACAGGAGTGTACGAATGTGGGACAGCCATATGCATTACCTATCTGTCACAATTGGAAACTCCTGCTTTTTAATTGATTTGTTTGAATGAAAAGCATGAATTTCTGAAATGTGAATGAGATAATGTAGATGGCATGATGCCAGGAATTTTAAGAAAAATATGCTTTGAAGGTATACTACCATAAAACCCTCAATGTTTCAATAGAAAAGCAAAAAGAAAATAAATACAACATAAACAATAAGAAATAAAAATATAAATGTCTGAAATTAGATGGAAATATTATAAAAATAAAGAATCGGAAAATTCCGTTTGCTGTTCATGTTGGTATATACTATAATAGAAAAAAACACCGGAAAATTATATGATGGAAAGGGAGATGCAAATGAAAAGTGTAAAGAAATTCAGGGCTTTTTTAGGCGGTTTTATTCTTTTTCTGGCACTGATGTTCACAGTGGGTTCTGTGAATGTCAAAGCGGCGGCACCGAAGCTGAATAAAAAGAAGATTACCATCTATGTAGGGCACACAGGAAAGCTGAAAGTAAACAATGCCAGGAAGAAAGTGAAATGGACTTCTTCGAAAAAGCAGATCGCAGCTGTTTCTTCTAAGGGAGTTGTAAAAGGGAAGAAAGCGGGAAGTGCGGTGATTACTGCGGCAGCAGGAAACAAAAAGTGGACATGCAAAGTTACTGTTCGAAATAACGTATCGGTAAGCAAAGGTGCAATCAAGATTTTGCCGGGTAAGTCAAAGAAGGTCAATATTAAAATTCAGAAAAATGTAAATAATATACGATTTAAAATTAAGGATCCAAAGGTTGTTTCCTGTAAATGGGGCAAATGGAAAGAAATGTCGATTCCTCTGACAATTACAGCGAAACAGTCCGGTTCCACTTATATAACGCTTACAAATACTTACAGCAAAGAAAAAGTAAAAATTAATGTTACTGTCCCTGCTGAATGGGACGATGTAGAAGTAGTCATTCCGGAAACCATCGGTGAACAGGGTTACGAATCAAACCGTATGAAGATCACAAACTACAGTTTTTATCAGCCATCCGGTTGGACAGGCAGTTACTATATGCATGTAGAATTCAAAATGGTAAAATACGGAAAGACAGGAAAAACAAACTGGGGCGAATACGTTTTCTTTTATGATAAGAACGGAAATATCCTGGATAAATCACAGCTGTATGCAAGTGCACTGGCAGTGGGAAAATCATTTAGTGATGAGTTGTTAGTTCCGGAGGGAACAGCTAAAATCGTATTTATGGAGTATCCGGATGTGTCAGGAGATCATAACAACAGCGGAAATGATAATGGCGGAACACAGGATGGCGATAATTCCTCCACAAAAGATCCTTTAAAATGGGACGATTCTGATCTTAAGAAAATGAACAGTTATGCGGATAAGGCGGCTGAATGGGCAAAAAAAGCATTTGATTATGCATCCAAAGCCAAGAAACAGTCAGGCATGAGCCAGAATTATACGGCAATGGCAATAACAGCCCTTAAGATGGCAAAAAGTCATATGCAGAATGCCTATGATTATGCGATTGTGAAGGAGGATGCAAATCTGATAGACGCAGATGGCAATCCGGCTGGTACTTTGCAGGAGTGCACGCAGGAACTTTTGAGTGTATTTGATGGATTGGACGATCTGACAAATACAGATACAGATACGATTTATAATATGGCAACGGATGCCATGGCAAAAACGGCTACATACAAAGTTTTGACAGCAAGATTGCTTCTGTAAAACCCTGGTGGAAATAGCATAATGGATTTTTTAAAACGTTCACAAAAGATCTGACAAGTCCCAAAAGCAGAAACAAAAATGCCCTGAACTTCCGGAGATGATCCTACAGATATCTCCTTTGGTTCAGGGCATTTTTTATTTTATATTTCCATACCGATCAAATGCTTTTATTGAGCAGCAAGTGCTTTGACCTGTCTGGAATTATTTTGCAAATTCTTCCAGCAATTCAGCGATACGATCCTGGCAGCCGCCGCAGTGGGTTCCGGCTTCGGTTGCTTCACCGATTGCATCAACGGTAGTATGACCTTCGTCATACGCTTTTTTGATATCTCCGGCTGTCACATCAGCACAGAAACAGATGGTTTCATTTAAATCCATACTGGCACCTCCGTGGAAATGAATTTATTCTGGTCGGAGAAAACTCCAACTTCTGCGTGCGTTCGACTTGAATATTATTCTCCGAAGTATCTCTTAAGCAGACCTGCGAATGCTTTTCCATGTCTTGCTTCGTCTCTTGCCATTTCATGAACGGTGTCATGGATTGCATCCAGGTTCAGAGCTTTTGCACGTTTTGCCAGATCTGTTTTACCTGCGGTAGCACCGTTTTCTGCTTCTACACGCATTTCCAGGTTTTTCTTTGTGCTGTCTGTTACAACTTCACCAAGCAGTTCTGCAAACTTAGCAGCGTGCTCAGCTTCTTCATAAGCTGCTTTTTCCCAGTAAAGACCGATTTCCGGATAACCTTCTCTGTGAGCAACTCTTGCCATAGCCAGGTACATACCTACTTCAGAACATTCACCCTCGAAGTTTGCTCTCAGGTCAGCTTTGATGTCTTCCGGAACATCAGAAGCGATACCTACTTCGTGCTCTGCAGCCCATGCCATTGTTGTATCCATCTCTTTGAATTTAGAAGCCGGTGCTTTACATACTGGACAGACTTCCGGAGCTGCTTCGCCTTCATAAACATAACCACATACTGTACATACAAATTTTGCCATTTTTTTGATCTCCTTTTCACTTTGATTTTTAATAAGCTAATCCTGGGATATCCAAAACTTTTACGCTCTGAACATTCACAGGTTGAATCCTTGCTATTAATAATAGTAATTGTTACTGATATTAAGATAGCACATCTTTTGCTTTCCGTCAAGACTTTTTTAATAGTTTTTTTCATTAAGTTTTGCGGGGTTTTTACTGTAATGTGTTTAACAATAGAATTTTCCTGTTTTAGCAGATATCTATACTATGCTAAACATTTTTTGCAGATTCCGTAAAAAGTAGTCGTGTGACTTCTGATTTTGCCATCAAATTTTTTTTGTGCTGCGATGGTGATCTCCTCGTTATCATCCAGGAAGATATCTTCTACACAATGGCATCTTTCACACACAAAGTGATCGTGTGGTGTGATCCTGCCATCGAAACGATCAGCACTATCTCGCATATTTAACTTGAGGATCTGTCCGGTCTCAGAGAGCAGGGACAGATTGCGGTAAACCGTACCGAGACTGATATTTGGAAAGCTCTCCCGCAAATTCATGTAAACCATATCAGCAGTCGGATGTTCTTCCGAGTGAGCAAGAAAATCCCGGATGGCTTCTCGCTGTTTACTGTACTTTAAAACTGCCATAATGTTCTCCTTTAGATAAATGATGCCAAGCTTAAAAATTTCAAGTTAATCCTGATATCATAATATTAGTAATAGTTATTATTATAATAATCTAAAAAAAACCGTTTGTCAATGCTTTTATTTTACAAAAAGATTGACTATACTAATATCGGATAGCATTTCAGGAATATACGGTAAGCAACAGGAAAATAATGGATATCAGGAGGAAATACAATGGAAAAAACATATGATCTGATCATCATTGGTTCGGGCCCTGCAGGTTTAAGTGCTGCGATCTATGCCCAGAGAGCGGGACTGGATACTCTGGTTCTGGAAAAGGAATATATCAGTGGAGGACAGGTAGTGAACACGGCAGAGGTGGATAATTATCCGGGACTGCCGGGAATGAATGGATATGAGCTTGGCATGAAATTCCGTTCTCATGCGGATGCACTGGAGGCGAAATTTCAGATTGCAGAAGTAAAAGACATTATAATAGAAGAAACACAGAAAACGGTGCGTACAAACGAAGGTGATTTTTATGCAAAAAATATTATCATCAGTACGGGGGCAAGCCATAGAAAACTGGGCGTTCCGGGTGAAAGAGAGCTGGCTGGCATGGGTGTTTCTTATTGTGCGACCTGTGATGGTGCATTTTTCAAGGGAAGAACGGTTGCCGTAGTAGGAGGCGGAGATGTGGCAGTCGGAGATGCCCTGTTTCTTGCAAGAGGATGCAAGAAAGTTTATCTGATTCACAGAAGAGATGAGCTGCGTGCGGCAAAGAGCCTGCAAAAGAAATTAATGGCTCTGCCGAATGTGGAGATTATCTGGGATACCGTTGTCAATGAAATCTGCGGTGAAGATCAGGTAGAGGCACTGTTTATTGAAAATAAGAAAACAGGTGCGAAGAAACATCTTCCTGTGGATGGTGTGTTTGTAGCTGTCGGTATGAAACCAAATACGAACATGGTTCCGGATGAAATTAAAAAAGATGAGGCAGGTTATATCGTGGCAGATGAAAATTGTGTCACAAATGTTACGGGAATCTTTGCAGCCGGTGATGTGCGTACAAAAATGTTACGTCAGATTATTACAGCCGCAGCAGATGGTGCAAATGCAGTAGAGTCCGTTCAGCACGGTATTTAATGCTAATATCCGGAACAAAGCGGAATATACGTGAATTGCAGAAGTATAAAATAATTTGCAGAGCCTCTTTTAAAGTCAAATACGGCTTCATATCTGTGAAAAAATATTTGAAAAATGTATGAAATCCTTATAAAAGATATTAATTACTGTTGACAAAACACCTCCGGTTTGTTATGATTAGCGTGTAAAAAATGTAACAGTTTTGTAATAAATGAAAATTACACAGTGTTTTCAATACATGGAGGTAGATATAAGTAATGAAAAGAGGAGTAGTAAAAGTCACTGCATGTTGTCTTGCAGGAAGCGTTATTTTCGCAAGCACCGGTCTTACCGCTTTTGCAGCAGGGGAGATGCCATTAGCAGGAATCGGAGCTGAGATCATTGCAAGTCAGGAAAAGAAGGAAAATTCCGAAACAAAAAAAGTGATTGCAACCGGTTATGACAGTCTGGTAATTGCTCAGGTTGATGAATATGTAAATATTCGTGATGAAGCAAGCACAGAGACAGGTCAGATCGTTGGAAAGTTATATAACAATTCAGCAGCAGAGATCATTGGTCAGACAGGTGACTGGTACCTGATCAAATCCGGAGATGTTACAGGATATGTAAGCAAAGATTATTTTGTAACAGGTGCACAGGCAGAAGAGCTGGCAGCAGAAGTCGGAGATGATGTAGCTACGGTAAATACAGAGACTCTGATGGTTCGTAAGAAAGCAAGCACTGATTCCGATGTTATCGCACTGGTTGGAGACTCACAGCAGCTTCAGGTTATTGATCAGGAAGACGGCTGGGTAAAAGTAGCAGTTGATAATGACGTAGTTGGATATGTTTCCAGCGACTATGTAGACTGTGAAACAAAATTTGTAGAGGCAGAATCCATCGAAACGAGTACAGCAAGAGAAGAGGCAGTACAGAGTGCTCTGGATCGTGCAGATCAGATGAAAGAAGCAGCAATCAATGCGATGAACAATGCGGATGCAAACGAAGCAGCATATGCAGCACAGGAAGCAATCGTAGCAGCGGCAGAAGCAAAACAGCTTGCATCTGAGCAGGAATTAGATTATAACGTACAGGAAATCGCTTCTACCGCAGTAAGTTCTGCAGATGAAGCACAGTATGCAGCATATATGGCTGAACAGTATCAGGCAGCTGCAGAGGCACAGGCAGCAGCAGAAGCGGAAGCAGCACGCCAGCAGGCAGAAGCAGAAGCAGCGTATGCAGCACAGCAGCAGGCACAGGCATCTCAGCAGCAGAATCAGAACTGGACAGGTGATCAGACACAGCAGGAAACACAGGCACCGTCCACAACAACGGATACAACGACAACACCGGATTACACAACAGGTGATACGACAACAACACCGGACTACACGACAGGTGATGCGACAACAACACCAGATTACAGCACAGGTGATGTTACCGTTACTCCGGATTACGGCACAGGCGATACAACGACAACACCGGATTATACAACAGGTGATACCACCGGAAGTACAACGACAGACAGCTCTGCACCATCGGGTTCTGACTATACCGGAGATGTTCCACAGTCAAATGCAAGCAGTTCTGATTCTCTCAGACAGAGCGTTGTAAACTATGCACTTCAGTTTGTTGGTAATCCATATGTATATGGTGGTACAAGCCTGACAAACGGAACAGACTGCTCCGGATTTACACAGTCTGTCCTGGCAAACTTCGGAATCAGCATTTCACGTACAGCTGCATCTCAGTCAGGCGGCGGTACTGCAGTAGATATGAGCAATTTACAGCCGGGCGATCTGTTATTCTATGATAACGGAAGCGGTATCGGACACGTATCCATGTACATCGGCAATGGTCAGGTTGTTCACGCAAGTAACGAACAGACCGGTATCATCGTATCAAACGTAGATTATAGAACCGCTTGTGCAGCAAGAAGTTACTTTTAAGAATAAGATTAATTGAACAGAGAACTAAAACGGGAGTGTTCGCAAGAACGCTCCCTTCTTACGTTATAAGGAAAAATACTGCGTTTCTGCGGAGTGTTTATCTTAATTGAAGGTTGAAGGATGATAAGATAGATTTGCTGCACATTGTTTGCGGAAGCGGAAGTCTTCTGGAATTAAGATGAAATAATTAGATAATTTTAAATATTTACACGCCGATTAAGACAATTCTGATTAAATAGAAAAACAATAAAAAAAGCCGTTTGGCAAAATGCACAAAAGATTTGAGATATAAACAGAGTGTGGATAAATTCATGTGGATTCACGCACGAGTTATCCACAGTGAAAAATGTCGAATTTGCTGAAAAATAGAGTTATACACTGAGTTATCAACATTATCCACATTTTTTGTGCACAAAGGCAGTGTTTATAAATTCCAAAAAACAAACGCACGTTTTGTGAAGAAATGATAAGTGATGTTTTCAAACGTCAAAAAAGTGAAAAATCGCATATTTGTATACTTATAAAAAATGAGTGAATTATCAGAAAATTATAATTTGCCCATGGCATAATCCTCTTAAGTACAAGAATGTCGCTGATATATGATTGAAAACAGGATATTGTTACGTTATAATTTTGCTATATGGGGGGGATTTTATAAGAAATAGAAGGAAAATATTATGAGACGAAAAAAACTTTTTGCGGCGATGCTTGCAGCAGCCGTAGCATTTGCGGCATGTGGTTCTTTGCAGTATATTACGTTCCCGAAAACAGTGACAACAGTTGGAACGAAGCTTGTTACAGATTTCACTTCTCTGCTCGCAGTACGTTACACCGGAACAGAGGATGAATGGAATGCATCTGACTTTAAGACGCAGGAATTCAGCGAGTTACCTGCGTGAAGTGCGGTCTGAAGAAAGAGGAGTCCATTCCAAAAAAAGAACATAATTTTTCAGAATGGTGTGTTATCATACAGCCTACAACGGAAAGGGAACAGCGGTGATCACTGTAAAATCCGGAAAAATAACAGCAAAATGCAAGGTAAAAGTAAAATGATGTAATTTGATTTGCAGATATAGAATCCCCTTTTGGAAAATCCTGACAGCAGTTGTGTTGTACCTGATGTTGCCGGAATATCTCAGGGGGATTTTTTACAGCAACCGGAACAGGAAAAAAGACGGAAGACCTGAGAAAGGAGATAGAACCAAAGATATTACAGGGAGTTTCTAAGATGTAGTATACTGATGATTGTCAAAAGTAATAAATGAAAATAAGAAGTAAAAGAATCAGGAGGTTCAGATGAAGAAAAAATATTATGGAATATTGCTGGCAGCAGTGATTGCCGCCGGCACAATAGGTGTAACAGCACAGGCAGCAGAACTGGCAGATACGGAAAAACTGACGGAAACTGCAAATGTAACAGACGATGTAAATACAGCAAACAGCACAGATGCTTCTGTACAGGCACAGAGTGATGAACTGGAAGTGCCACTGGTACTGAACCAGACATACACCAGAAGTTTCTCACAGGTCGGACAGAAATATTATTTCACGTTTACACCGGAAGAAACAGGATATTATTATGTTGATCTTAATTTCCCGGAAAATATGAACATTCACGTACTGGATGATTACTCTTCCGATGCACTGTATTTTGCAGAAAAGCTGAACAATACAGAATCTTATACATTCTGTCTGGAATTGCAGGATTCTGTAGATGGACAGATGCAGGGAACGGGTACGATCACCTTCCGCAAAGCTCCAGATATTAAAAACGTTACCCTGCAGAAAGCAAATGCCAGAGATGTTTTCTACAATGCAGATTTTGAAACCATTTCCCCGGATGGGGCGAAACTGACAGTCGAATATGAAAATGGCACAAAGACTTATTCGTTTGATTGGGATAATGGTACTGCTTTTTCTCTTACAGATGATTATAAATATGTATTTAATGTTATGTTTCTGGATGCAAACGGGAATGATATATCAAATGTTGTAAACAATCCGGGTATGGCTGGTGCAAAGGGAAATTACCAGGTCAGAGTGTCTCTGAAAACGTTATCCATGAACAGCGATAATGGAGAGAAGGAGAAATTGACAGGAACTGGTTATTCGATCACGATACGTGACCTGTCACTGAACAGCTCCAACAAACTGGATATGAAAAAATCCTATCCTTCTTTAAAGTACACGGACGGAGAAACTGCGTATTATTGGTTTACACCGGATAAAAGCGGTGCTTACTATGTGAGCGTCACCGGATATGGTGCAGACTACTGGCAGAAATCCTGCTGGTTCCGTGTATACGAAAAAACAGTCAGCGGATATCAGTCGAAAGGAATGGCGATCGGTACACTGAACTGCAAGCTGGAAAAAGGAAAGCAGTATATTTTAACTGCTGATCACTATGGAAAATCCAGTGTTTTTGGTGCATGTTTTGCAAAAGCAGATACGTATGTTCCACTGGAAGTTGCACAGACACCATACGTGGAATTGAATGTGAAGTCGGATGTGACGGTTCCATTGAAAGTGAAAAGCTCTTACAAAATAAAAACCATAAGAATGCCTTCGACTGACAGGATTGTTTCTTATAAGAGCAGTGATACAAAAACAGCAACCGTTTCTAAGAATGGTACGATCAAAGGAAAGAAGATCGGAACAGCAAAAATTACGGTAACACTTGCCAGCGGTTACAGTACTTCATTCAACGTAAAAGTACAGAAAAAGAAAGTTGCCGTAAAGAAAATTACAGTGGACAAAAAGAAGATTACTTTAAAGAAAAAGAAGAGCTATAAAATCAAAGCAGAGCTTCAGCCGATCACCGCTTCCGATAAAGTAACATTTACCAGCAGCAATAAAAAAGTAGCTACTGTAAATGCAAAAGGAGTGGTGAAAGCCAAGAAAGCCGGAACAGCGAAGATTACGGTCAAAGCCGGAAAGAAGAAAGCGATCGTAACGGTAAAAGTAAAATAAAAATTGACCGTTGGTTTCCTGGCAGGTGTAAGGAATGGAAATGTCAGGTGTTTTAAAATACTGTTTACAAATGAACAGTATTGCATGTGCAAATGAACGAATTCCCCGAA
>ERZ827088.3331-NODE-3331-length-14982-cov-3.177263_pt1 | contig 14982 bp, 12 predicted proteins | sample MGYA00519922_ERZ827088 | MGnify/ENA primary metagenome ERZ827088 (study PRJEB31778, sample SAMEA3449254) | human gut metagenome | biome: human gut; feature: human-associated habitat; material: faeces | place: United Kingdom | collected 2010/2012 ... | reverse complement strand
AGGAAATTCTTTGTCAATCTCATCATAAATAGAATTATCATAATTAAGATTATCTAATGCTTGTGAAAAGTAACCAATATTAACCCTATCTCCAAAAACAAACTTACCACCAAGTACTGGAACATCACCCATAATAGTTTTAAGAAGCGTACTTTTACCAATACCATTCTCACCAATAATACCAAGTCTGTCTCCTCTTTCCACCTCAAAAGATAACTTACATAACTCTCTATCATAACCAATAGAAAGATTTTTAACCTTAAGAACATCTCTATAACTATTCATATCAGGACTAAAATTAATCTTAAAAGACTTTGTATTGGTCTTATCAGGTTTATCTATTAATACCATTCTCTCAATTTGCTTTAATTTTGACATAGCCATACCAGCCTTCGTTGGTTTATACCTAAATCTATCAGCAATATCTTGAAGTCTTTTAATCTCCCTTTGTTGCCTTTCATAATCATTAAGATTTCTTATATAATCCTCTTTCTTCTTCTTAACAAAATAAGAATAATTACCACTATATCTAGTTAAAGAACCATACTCAATATCATATATCACATTACAAACATTATCCAAAAACATTCTATCATGACTAACCAAAATAATAGAACCCTTATATCCCTTTAAGTAATCCTCAAGCCATTCTATAGCCTTAATATCCAAGTGATTAGTAGGTTCATCCAAAATAAGTAAATCAGGTTTCGATAACAAAAGCCTAATCAAAGACAACTTCGTAATTTGACCACCAGAAAATTCATTCAAATACTTATCTTTATCCTTATCACTAAAATCAAATTTACTTAAAATAACTTCTATCTCCTTCTTATATTTATAACCACCCATATATTCATATCTAGATAAAAGATCATTATATTTACTTACTATCTTTTCATCATAATGAGTACTCATTTCATCCTCTAAATTATTAAGTTTCCTTTCAATATCAAGAATATCCTTAAAAGAACTCCTAATATAATCTATCATCTTCATATCAAGACTATAACCATCATTCTGTTTAACATAACCAATATTAAAGTCTCCCGAAGAAATAATATCTACTTCTTCATAACCACTATTAATTTCATACTCTGAAGCAATAGCCTTAAGTAAAGTCGTTTTACCAGAACCATTTCTACCTACAATACCAATTTTCTCGTTATCCTTAACACAAAAATTAATATCTTCAAGTACTGTATTATTACCAAGAGTAACACTACCATGACTAATTTTATAATACATCATAATCACCTGCTCTACTAATATTCTACCACATAAATAAAAAGAACTAAATACTTTTTTAGTATCAGTTCACACTTCATTGTTCACTGCTAGTTAAAGCCACAAGTCTTTAACTAGAATTTTTAAAGCCTTATAAATAAGTCTTTAAAAATATTATTTTCTTTTTCTCTTTAAAGACTTACACTTAATATTATCCTTATCGTTATTAGCAGCATATATCTTTCTAACTCTTCTAATTTCTTCATATACAAAATTAGCAGGAATAACATCTAAACCATATTTAAAAGAAATAATATCGCAAAAATAACTATCATAAAGAATACCTTCTGATATATTAGTATATTCTTCCTCTCTATCTTTATCATTTAATATATACTGAGCTTTACATACAACATCATCACATATATTTATATTATTTTTAGATATTCTTATATTACTAAGACCTATAAGAATATCTTTTCTCATATCTTCCACATCAAAAAGTCTTTCCGTAACCCAGTCAAGATATTCATTACCTTTTACCTTATCTATATAAATCATAAATGGCTCATTTAAAGAACTCTTAACAAACACTTCAGTATTATCTTCATTAATTATTTTTCTCCAAAAAGTAATATCCTGTACATTAACTTCATAACTAGTTCCCTTTTTAAGCATAATAACAAACCTCCCGTAAACATAGTATAGCATACAAACAAAGAAAGAACAACCAAAATAGTTGTTCTTCAAATACAATATAGTTATTCTTACTATACAAGTAAAGTAAATAAACATAATACAAAGATATTTACAAGCATAATAGTAAGAACTACTTTAAATGCCCATCTAAACCAAGTAGAATATTCTACTTTAGCAAGAGCAAGTCCACCCATTATAGCACCACAAGTTGGAGATATTAAATTAACAAGTCCGTTAGCAGCAACTAAAGTCATAATAGTAACTTCTACACTATAACCAAGTTGAGCAGCAATAGGAGCAATAATTGGAGTAGATAAAGTTGCTAATCCAGATGATGATGGAACTAAAATAGATAATACAATATGTAAAATATAGTTAAGTGGTACGAATGCAAGTTCAGGTACTTTAGCAAGCATATCAGCAGCATTATAAATAATATAATTATCTAGATATGTTTCACCCATAAGTACACTAGCACCTCTTGCAATAGCAATAACTAATATAACACCAATCATATCGTCAGCACCATCTACAAAAGTATCAACAAAATTTTTCTCACCAAATCTATTAATAATTGCAATAATAATAGACATAATTAAGAACCATAAAGCAGCCTCATAGAACCACCAGTTACCAAGTGAAGCCCCAGTAAGCCAACCAGTAAAGCTATCAAAGAAAGTAATGCCAAACTCACCCCATGGAACAAACCCAATAACCATAACTAGGAATGTAAGACCAAATAGAATAAGAGTAACTTTTTGTTTAGTACTTAATTTAACATCCTTTTTGTCCTTATCTTCAAATTGACCAAATCTCTTTTCAGCTTGTTTTTGTTCTCTAAGTGATAAGAATGTAGAACCTTTATCCTTTTGAACCTTCTTAGCATAGCTCATTACAAATAATATAGAAACAATTAAAGTAGTAAGCCAAATAAATACTGCTATTAAAATAACAAGTCCTTGATTACAAGCAATACCTTCTGGTAATGCACTAATAGCAACACCAGTAGCAAATGGATTAATAGTAGAACCTAAACATCCACTACCTGCACCAAGAAGAACTACTGCAGAACCAACAAGTGGATCCATACCAGCAGCCATCATAGTAGCAGCTAGTAAAACATAAAATCCAACTGTCTCTTCAAGCATACCATAAGTAGTTCCACATATAGAGAAAATAAGCATTAATATAGGAATTAATAAAATTTCTCTACCTTTTAGTTTATGAACTAAAACTTTGATACCAGTTTCTAATGCTCCAGTTTTATTAATAACAGCAAGCAATCCACCAAGCATCATAATGAAAATGCCAACATCAATAGCATTTTCAAATCCCTGTATAGGTGCCATCAAAACCTGTGATAAAGTAGCACCAACAGTTCCGCTTCCATTAACAATTTCTTCACCAACAAATTGTGCATTTGGAAGTACATGTGATAATATTCCAAGACCAAAAATTAGAATTAGAATAATCGAAAAAGACGATAACATTACCTTAGCCTTTTTCTTAGCCATTTCTTTCTACCTCCTCTTTATAATAGTACCAGTTTTTCCCTTAATGGCTAGATTAGCCTTTTCAAGAGAACTAATAATTGCTTTTCTGTCATCAGAATCTTCTACAAAAGACATAGAAGCTTCAACTTTAGGGAGCATACTACCTTTAGCAAATTGATTTTCACTAATGTATTTATTAGCATCTTTAATAGTAATAACATCTAAATCAACTTGATTTTCAGTATTATAATTTAAAGAAACCTTTTCAACAGCAGTCAAAATCATTAAAGTATCTGCCATAGTAAGTTTAGCAAGTAAAGCAGCAGTTCTATCTTTATCAATAACAGCCTCTACTCCTTTATATGCTCCATTTTCCATAATAACAGGAATTCCTCCACCACCAGAAGCAATTACAATATTATTATTGTCAAAAAGCATCTTTATCGTATTCTTTTCAACAATATCAATAGGCATCGGAGATGGTACAACTCTCCTATAACCACGCCCAGCATCTTCTATCATAGTATACCCTTTTTCTTTTTCAATATCCAAAGCCTCTTCTTTAGTATAAAACATACCAATAGGCTTACTAGGATTTTGAAAAGCACTATCCTTAGAATCAACTAGGACTTGTGTTATCAAAGTTACACAATTTTTACTAATATTCTGTTTTTTTAGTTCATTTTGAATACATTGTTGCAATTGGTAACCAATATAACCTTGACTCATACTTCCACACTCAGGAAAAGGCATCATCGGAGTACCAGCTTCCCCATTAGAAGCATACTCCATAGCAAGAGCAATCTGTCCCACCTGCGGACCATTTCCATGTGTCAGAATAATTTTATTTCCATCTTTAACCAAATCAACAATTATCTTAGCAACATCTTTAAGTAAAGATAACTGTTCACTCGGATTTTTACCTAAAGCATTTCCACCTAAAGCAATAACAATTTTACTCATTATTCATCCCTCATTGTAGCATATACAACTGCTTTAATAGTATGTAATCTATTTTCAGCCTCATCAAATACTTTAGACTTAGAACTATTAAATACCTCATCAGTAACTTCCATTTCCTTAAGGCCAAACTTCTCATAAATATCTTTACCAATTGAAGTATTTAAATCATGGAATGATGGAAGACAATGTAAGAATATAGCATTATCATTAGCATTATTCATAACATTCATATCAACTTGATATGGACTAAGTAATTTAATTCTTTCAGCCCACACCTCATCAGGTTCACCCATAGAAACCCAAACATCAGTATAAATAACATCTGCTCCTTTAGAAGCTTCCATAACATCCTCTGTCATTTCGATACTTCCACCAGTTTCTTTGGCAATTTCTTTACATTTTTCAATTAATTTTTTATCAGGCCATAATTCTTTAGGACCACAAGATACAAAATGCATACCCATCTTAGCACATACAACCATTAAAGAATTAGCAACATTATTTCTAGCATCACCCATAAATACAAGTTTAATACCATCTAAATGACCAAAATTTTCTTCAACAGTCATAACATCTGCTAACATTTGTGTAGGATGAAACTCAGTAGTAAGCCCATTCCATACTGGAACACCTGCATTTTTAGCAAGTTCTTCTACTATTTTTTGATCGTATCCTCTATATTCAATACCATCATACATTCTACCAAGTACTTTAGCAGTATCAGCAATACTTTCTTTCTTACCCATTTGTGAACTACCTGGATCTAAGTAAGTAACTCCCATACCCAAATCAAGACCAGCAACCTCAAAAGAACATCTTGTTCTAGTTGAAGTCTTTTCAAATAAAAGTACAATATTCTTACCATTTAAATATCTATGTTCAATACCCATATGTTTTTTATCCTTCAAATCTTTAGATAAATCAAGTAAATATCTAATTTCTTCAGGCGTATAATCAAGTAAAGTTAAAAAGTTTCTACCTTTAAAATTAAATTTCTTATTATTTACTTTTTTAACTTCATCATGTTTAGCTGAAGAAATATTTTCTTTTTTAACAGTACCACTTTCAGTATAAATATCTTCTCTAACAAGAGGCATACTCATACATCTAGGACCTCCACGACCTCTAGAAAGTTCAGCACTAGACATTTCAAACACTTTAATACCATGCTCTCTTAAAATATTATTAGTAATATTATTTCTGTCGTATACAACAACAACACCAGGAGCAATACATAAAGTATTAGTACCATCATTCCATTGTTCTCTTTCTGAAGAAATCTTCTCACCACCAGCACAAGGAATTAAAGTAATTTTTCTACCCAAATATTTTTCTAATATTTCTTCTAAAGAACCATTAACCTCTTTAACATTTAAATCTTCATCACTGTCAGGAATGTCTCCCTCTGTAATTTCAAATACTTGTAAAGTATCCATAATACCAGGATGATAAGTAAACTTATCAAAATCAATTTGTGTAAATACCGTATCCAAGTGCATAAATGCCCTTGATACAGGAATATTAAACGCTAATATTGTATCAATTTCACAATCAGGATTTCTAAATAAATTCTTAGCAAGTTCATCAATAGCACCAGCCTCAGTTCTTTGTGAAATACCTACTGCTAATATATGATTATTAAGATTAAGAACATCTCCACCTTCAATATGGTATGGTAAATATCTATCATAATATTTATTAACTTGTCCTTTATAATCAGGATGATAGTTAAATATATATTCAGCATAAATAGTTTCCCTATTTCTAGTAACAGAATACATTTTATTTAAAATAATACCATTGCCAGCACTAGCAAAAGGATCTCTAGTAAAGTATAAGTTAGGCATAGGATCTGCTAGAAAATCAGACTCCTCACTTACTAAATCCACTAAAGATTGTTCATAATCTCTTTTTGCTCTATTAATTTCCTCTAATTTAATACCTTGCATAGTTTTGAGAACAAGTTCTTTCTTATTAACAAAACTCTTTAAATAGTCAAAAACTAAATTTCTATATTTAGGAGTTTTGATACCTGCTTCAAAAATAAATTGTCTAATAAATTTATTTTCAATATCATCGCTAAGTTCTAATACCTCAGCCATTAAATCTTCCAAATAAACAACCTCTATATTATTTTCCTTAAGTATTCTTGCAAACTCATCATGTTCTTTTTGAGCCTCAGGTAAAAAAGGAATGTCATCAAATAGTAATCTACTTAAAGAATCTGGTGTTAAATTAAGAAGTTCACTACCAGGTCTATGTAATAATACCTTTTTTAATGGGCCAATTTCACTTTTAACATTAATTGCATTCATATTTTTTCTCCCTTCTATTCTAATTCATTGTAGTACTCTACTATTTAAGTATAGCAGATTTTCTCATTTTTTACAATTTATTTCTTTATTTTATCTAAAAATTCCTTTATTCTGATATTTTCACTTGAAAAGAAGTCTTTAGTTTTTCCATCAAATATAACTTTGCCACCATCAATAAATAAAACCCTATTAGAAACTTTTTTAACAAAGTTCATCTCATGAGATACAATAACCATTGTTTTACCAGTATCTGCAACTTTTTTAATAAGATCTAAAACTTCTCCAATCATTTCAGGATCTAATGCACTTGTTGGCTCATCAAACAATATAATATCCGGTTCCATAATAAGTGTTCTAATTATAGCAACTCTTTGTTTCTGACCTCCAGAAAGTTCATTAGGATAATGTTCCGCCTTATCTTTTAAATTAATAGTATTAAGTAATTCAAGTGCTTTTTTTCTAGCAGTTACTTCATTCATTAGTTTTAATTTAACCGGAGCTAACGTAATATTATCAATAACAGTAAGATGTGGAAATAAATTAAATTGTTGAAAAACCATTCCCATCTTTTGTCTAAGCAAAGATAAATCAGTTTTTTTACCAATTAAAGATATACCTTCAAAAATAATATCCCCAGAACTAGGTTTCTCTATTAAATTAAGACATCTAAGTAATGTTGATTTACCACTACCTGAAGGGCCAACAATAGAAATAATATCTCCTTTTGAAACATTAAAACTAATATCATTAAGAACAACATTACTACCAAATTTCTTTTTTAATTTTTTAACTTCTAGCATTAGATAATCTCCTTTCCATAGTGTTAACCAACTTAGATAACCCTAAAGTCATAATCAAATATATAAGAGCAGTTATAACAAGAGGAAAGAAATAATCATAAGTTCTAGATGCAATAATATCTGAAGCCTTAGTAAGTTCTAATATTCCAATATAAGCACCTGCCGAAGTCTCTTTAAGTAATGTAATAAATTCATTTCCTAATGCCGGTAAAACATTTTTAATAGCCTGTGGTAAAATAATATATCTCATTGTTTTACCATAGCTAAGACCTAAAGATAAACCAGCTTCCATTTGTCCTTTGTCAATAGAAATAAGACCCGATCTAATTATTTCCGAAACATAGGCAGCAGAATTTAAACCAAATGCCAATATACCAACTATAATTATATTAATATTGACAGATTTAAAAATAACATAATAAATAATCATTAATTGCAATAACACTGGTGTACCTCTAATAATATTGACATATAAAGTAGCAACCTTATTACCTAATCTCATTTTACCATTAATATCATGATTATGTCTAATAAGTGCTATAACTATTCCAAGTACAATACCAATAATAACAGCAAATAGAGCAATTAATATAGTATGAAATAATCCGTCTAATATATACTTATATCGATCATCATAAATAACACTATCATAAAAACTAATACCTATATTTTTAAAAAAGCCAAAAAAGTTATCAAAAAATCGCATATATCCATTCATATCAAATTTACTCCTCAGTATGTTTAATAATAAAATTATCAATAGATCCATCACTAGAAAGCCTATTAAGTACTTTATTAACAGTTTCTAATAATTCAGTATTTCCCTTTTTAACAATCATGCCATAACTATCACTAGTAAGTTCACCATCTAATATTTTAATATCACTATTTTTTTCAATAATTTCTTTAGCAGGTAATTCATCCATAACTACTAAATCAACTTTACCAACTTTTAAATCTTCAATAGCGGCCAAATATTTCTTTTGTCTAACAATCTCAGCATTTTTATAATTTTCCGTAACATAAGTATCTGCAACACTACCAAGTTGTACTGCTATCTTTTTATCATTTATATCGTTTATACTATTAATAAAACTATCGTTTTTAACAATAACAACTTGCTTACTAACAGAATAATTAATAGAAAAATCTACTTTTTTTGCCCTTTCATCACTATAGCTTATACCAGCAGCACCAATATCAGCTTTTCCTGTTCTTACTTCATTAATAATAGAATCAAAAGCTATATCCTTAATAACAAGTTCTTTTCCCAATTCTTTTGCTATTTCTTTGGCTATATCTACATCAACACCAACAATTTCACCATTTTCATAATACTCATAAGGCGCAAAACCTGCCTCAGTTACCATAACAAGTTTGTTATCATCTTTCTTTCCACATCCAACCATAACAATTAAACATATAAAAAGTAAAGATAATCTCAAAATATTTTTCATATACATCACTCTCCTATTAAATAAATTATAACATAATAATTAAAAAAAAGACAATAAAATTACTCAATTATCTTTTAAATATTTAATGTGTCAACATTTCTATCATGTTTAATATGATCCCAATTACAATCTTTGATAAATAAGCATATAAAATTAATAGGAAACCAACTCAAAACAAATAAATCAAAAAGTAAAATTCCCCATATAGTTTCTTTAATGCTTTTATTACATTTTTTTATCACAATCATTCTAAAAACAACCCCTATAAAATAATTAATCAGAAACATAATAAAATAAATAACAACATCCATACTATTAAAGTCATTTAGATAAAATACATTATAAAAGATTCCAATTAAAGAAACTATTGTAAATAAAACATGAAATATAATACCAAAGTAAAATATAATTACATCAAAACATTCAAATCTTTTATTTTTGATTCCTTCTTTTATAAGAGAACCAGTATAATTTTTTAAGCACTGAATAGCACCAAAGGACCATCTCTTTCTTTGCTTAAGAGAACTTTTAAAGTCAGTAACTTGTTCATCATAAGTAATAGCATTTTCATTAAAGGCAATTTTAATACCATTAATAGCACATATAGCAGTATATTCAATATCCTCAGTAATGGTTTTAGGATCATATCCGTACCGATCAATAGTTTCTTTCTTTACCATAAAACCGGTACCATTTAAAAAAGAACTCATCCCAAAATTAAATCTTGATTTATTTATAAATAAACTTTGTAAATAATATAAAATAGCATAACTTGTACTAAGCCAATTATCGCATATATTTTTCGTATCTCTAAAACCTTGAACAACTTCATAACCACAATTAATAGAATCATTCATTTTATTCAAGAATTCCCTATGAACCACATTATCGGCATCAAAAATGACATAAGCATCTATTTCATCATTACTTTTTAATTTATTAAAAGTATATTTAAGCACTTCTCCCTTTGATTTGACCTTTTGTTTACATTCTATAATTTTTGCTCCCACATTTTTTGCCACTTCTAAAGTATTATCAGTACAATTATTAACAATAACATATACATCATACTTATTACTAGGATAATTTTGTTTTTTCAAACTATTAATTAAATTTTTAATAACATTTTCCTCATTACGAGCCGCGATTAAAATAGCAAAATGATTTTTTTTATTATTATCAATTTCACATTTCTTTTTTCTAAAAACTCCCGAAGCCATAATCAAAAAATAAAATCCATAAATAAGAGAAAGTATTAACAATATATAAATAATTATTTCAAACATATTACACCTCATATTAATTGTACTATATCAAATAGTACAATTAAATAATACACCTATATAATGCTTTTGTCAATATAAATTTGTTAAATTTACATGTATTATAATGTTAAAAATTATCCTAATGATATTAGAAACTGGAAAAACGACATTTAAATTTACCAATTTTCTACAATTTATTTTACCATTTACAAGAACATCATTTTTTACTTTTTTAAGCATTATACTAATAAATAATTGACTTTTGTAATATATAGAAAAACCACTGAATTAATCAATGGTTTAAAACTAATAGTTTTCCTTTTTAATTTCAAAATAACTTTGTGGATGAGCACAAACAGGACATACTTTAGGAGCTTCTTTTCCAATAACAATATGGCCACAATTTCTACATTGCCATATTTTATCTCCATCTCTAGAAAATACTAAACCTTCATTAATATTAGAAATAAGTTTTCTATATCTTTCTTCATGTTCTTTTTCGATTTTAGCCACTTCTTCAAATAGAAAAGCAATTCTAGTAAAGCCTTCATTTCTAGCAGTTTCTGCAAAACCTTTATACATATCAGTCCATTCATAGTTTTCACCATTAGCAGCATCTATTAAATTATCAATAGTACTAGGAACAGCACCACCATGTAATTCTTTAAACCACATCTTAGCATGTTCTTTCTCATTGTTGGCAGTTTCTTCAAAAATTGCAGCTATTTGCTCATAACCATCTTTTTTTGCTTTTGAAGCAAAATAAGTATACTTATTTCTAGCCTGTGACTCTCCTGCAAAAGCAGTCATCAAATTTTGTTCAGTCTTGCTTCCTTTTAATTCCATTTTTTTCCTTCCTCTCTAAACATTTTTTACAAATACCTACGTATTTAACATCGTAATCAATTACTAAATTACCATCGATATAATTATTAGAATTATCGTTCCTAGGAATATCAATAATATTTTTACATTCATTACATATGAAATGATCATGTACTACATTTCTGTCATATCTAACAATTCCATCAACAACAATAGTTCTAACTTTGTTATGCTCACTTAACCATGCCAAATTGCGATAAACTGTTCCCAAACTAATATTATAAATTATTTTTTTGGCAATATCATATATTTGATAAGCATTTAAATGATTATAACTACTATTAACAATATCAAATATACAGTCTCTCTGCCTTGTATTCCGCATAGTACATCTCCTTAATAGTAATGATTACTAATAATAGTATATACTATTTATTTATAAATGTAAAGAAAATTATTTATAAATGTAAAGAAAATTATTTATAAATGTAAAGAAAAATGAATGAAAATAAATCATTCATTTTTACTTACTAACAAATCAGCCACTTTAGTAACATTTCCAGCCCCTAAAGTAAGAATTAAATCACCATCATGTACGTACTGACTCAAATATAATTTAATATCATCATAATTACTAATATAAAAAGCCTCTTTACCATATTTTTTAATCGCTTTTACAATATCATCTTCCGTAATACCATAAACATTTTCTTCTCTAGCCGCATATATATCAGTAACAATAATATGATCAAAATTTTTAAGTGCTTTGGCAAAATCAACTTTATGTTTGTAAGCTCTAGAATATGTATGAGCTTCGAATATAACCCAAGACTCATTATATTGTTTTTTATGTATAGCATTTGAAGTGGCCATTATTTCAGTAGGATGATGCCCATAATCATCATAAACACATGCACCCTTAAATTTACCTTTATATTCAAGTCTTCTACTTGCACCTTTATATTTTTTTATACCCTTTTTAATATCTTCAAATGAAATATCATAACTAGAAGCAAGTGCAATAGCAGATAAAGCATTAAGTACATTATGTTCTCCTGGTACAGATAATTCTATTCTACCTAAATTATTACCATAATTAATAACATTAAATCTAGCACAACCTTCAGCATCATAATCAATATCAGTAGCCATATAATCACTATCATTATTAATGCCATATGTAACTACTTTAGCACTAGTATTATCTTTTAATTCACTGCTATTTTTATCATCATTATTTATAACTAAATAGCCATCATTAGGTAAATGACTAACATATTTATTAAAAGATTTCTTTATATTTTCAAGATTTTTAAAATAGTCCAAATGATCATTATCAATATTAAGTATAATCGCAGATTTTTGTTTAAACGATAAGAAACTATCACAATACTCACAGGCCTCAATAATCAAAGTATCACTTTTACCAACTCTATAATTACCATTAATATTACTAAGAATACTGCCAACTTGAATAGTAGGATCCCTACCAGCTTCAAGAAATATTAAACTAACCATTGAAGTAGTACTAGTTTTACCATGAGTTCCAGCAATTCCAATAGTATTAGAATACAGTTTCGTAATTTCGCCTAAAAATTCTCCTCTTTCCATCATAGGAATTTTTTTCTTTTTAGCTTCAATCATTTCAACATTATCTTCTTTAATAGCGGCAGTATAAACAAGAAAATCTATATCATCAGTTATATTATTTTTACTTTGAGGCACATAAACTTGTATACCATTTTCTTTAAGTTTGTCAGTGATAACAGAGTTAACTCTATCACTACCACTTACTTTATATCCCATATTAATAAGTATATCGGCAATACCACTCATGCTAACACCACCAATACCAATCATATAAATATGTTTGCCTTTCTCAATAAATAAACCATTTTTATATTTTAATATTGTATTCTTAAATAATTTACCTCTAGTTTCAAAATCAGGAAATTGATCCCAACTAGCACAAGCAGGACTAAGTAAAATAACATCCCCAATTTTAGAATTATTGTAAGCTAGTTCCGTGGCAGTAACCAAGTCATCGCAAACAATACATTTAACATTAATTTTATCACAAAATTCTTTAATTCTATTCTTAGTTTCACCATAAGTAATAACAAGTTTAGTATTCTTCATTGAGTCTTTTAATTCTTCAAAAGAATGGCCCCTATCTAATCCGCCCATTAAAAGAATAATATCTTTATCAAAAGAATTAAGAGCAATAATAGTAGATTCAGTATTAGTACTTTTAGAATCATTATACACTTCTCTTCCATTAATGTTTCCAACATACTCTAGTCTGTGTTCAACACCACTAAATGTAGTTAAAACATCAATAATAATATCATCACTAATATTATACCTTTTTACACAAAGAATAGCACACATAATATTTTGATAATTATGCATTCCTTTTAAAACTATTTTGCTAGTATCAAGATATTTCACATTATCAAAATATATAAAGCCATCCTTATAATAGCAATTTGTTTGATCAATACAAGAAAAATATAATTTACTACTTTTAATATCTTTGGTCATATCCATAACCTCTTTATTATCCATATTTATAATAGCAGTATCATCCTTAGTATGATGATTAAATATTTTCTTTTTAGTCATAACATATCTTTCATGACTATCATGAAAATCAGTATGACATTCGTATATATTAGTTATAATAGAAGTATTAGTTTTAAAATCGTACATATCGCATAATTGATGATCACTAATTTCCATAACTAAATAATCACCACTTTTAATATTTTTAACATAATGACATAAAGGGGTACCTATGTTACCAGCTAATACAACCTTATCACCAAAAGCACGTTTCATTATTTCATAAATGATACTAGTAGTAGTAGTTTTTCCATTAGAACCAGTAACACCTATAATATTAATATCCTTATTTAAATAATGATAAGCAACTTCAATTTCATTAACAACAGGTATACCCATATTTTTAGCCTTAACAACACACTTATGATCATACTTAATAACAGGATTTTTGATCATAATATCATAAGAATCATCAAAAAAATCATCTGGTTTATCACTTAAAATGAATTCAACGCCTATTCCTTCTAGTTCTTTAACTTTATCATTATCTTGTGGTTTCACATCAGTAATTAATATTTTATTATCAGGAGCCAATAACTTAGCTACCTCATAACCACTTCTAGCCATACCTAATATAAATATTTTTTTATTTTTATACATAAAAATCACTCCTTGTTAATTATATCACTTCTAAAAAAATAAGTAAATAATAGTTACAATTAATATATTATATTAAAATAAGAGAAAAAAAGTTTCTCCTATTCATAATCTACAATATATCTCTTAGAATAACATTTATAACCTAATTCCTCCATAAATTTAAAACTATCAGGAATTATAATAAATTCAACTAAAGAATAATTATTGTTATCAAAAAAATCATCTAACTTTGTTATAATATTCTCGTCTTGAATGTTTTGAGCATATAAATTACAAACTATATCATTTTTAGAATAAAAATATTTTATACTTTTCATATCAATATCAGCAAATCTTTCTTTAGTGGGAATAGAATCACTATCAATTATTCCCTTAAACACTGATATCATTTTAACTTTATATAAATCATCCATAATATTAATAAGATTATCTTCATTAACTAATATAGACAAACGTCCATCAAAGGCTAAATTATTATTAAGAAAATTTACACATTCTTTTACGATTACATCATCTATTTTATTATCACCAAAAGTAATACTAATTAAATCTTCTTCAGATAAAGAAACAAAGCCAAATAAAAACTTATTATCTTTTTTAACACCAAAAGTATTATTAATAAGTTGCTTTTCATCTACATAGGTGATATCAATACCCATATCCCTAATATATTCTTTTATATTATCTTTATTTATCTTTTCAATCTTCATAAAAAT
>ERZ827088.3321-NODE-3321-length-15020-cov-3.208086_pt1 | contig 15020 bp, 20 predicted proteins | sample MGYA00519922_ERZ827088 | MGnify/ENA primary metagenome ERZ827088 (study PRJEB31778, sample SAMEA3449254) | human gut metagenome | biome: human gut; feature: human-associated habitat; material: faeces | place: United Kingdom | collected 2010/2012 ... | reverse complement strand
TTCCTGGACATTGAATCCGGCAGATGGAACGGACTTCATTGTGTGCGGCGAAGTGGTTCAGGAGATCGGGGACGGTTACAGCATTTCGCAGCTGAAAAAGGATTTTGATGCGTATGTGATCGTATCAGTATCGGATAATCGGAACCGTAATCGGTTGAAACATATCAGAGTGGTGGCAAAATGAAAAGGTTTGATGCGCAGGCATGTATAAAACGGCTGGGGCTGGAAGATGGCGGGAGCGTGCAGAAAGCGGTTGATCAGAGCATTTTGGATGTTTGCGAACCGTATACGCCGATGGATTTATCCAGCGGGGCAGACGGCGGAGGGCTGGTCCGCAGTGCAATCATGCACACTGTGATCGGAAGTGGGGAAATTGTATGGCGGACACCCTATGCCCATTATGTCTACGAAGGCAAGGTATATGTGGATCCGATCACCCATGCAGCCGGATTCATGACGGAAGACGGCTGGCGCTCCCGAAAGAACGTGTCAAAAATCCCTACAGACAGGAACCTGAATTATCAGGGAGCACCTAAAAGAGGCGCGCACTGGATTACCAGGGCAATGCAGGATGGCGGCATTAAGACCGTGGAGGATACAGCGAGAAAGGCGGTTAAAAAATGACGATCATTGAAAGCATTATACAGTTTTTAGGGCAGTATGAGGCTGACCGGATCGGCGTTGAAAAGTTGACGAGCCAGTCCACGGCATACAGCCTAATGAAAGCGCCGCAGGAGCATGTGGAAAAATTCATCAGTGGGTTGGAAATCCATACGGATTATTACGAGCTGATGGTGCGGAGGGATGCCACAAGTGAGGCAGAGAGAATTTCAAACAATGCGTGGGGGCAGGGGATTGCTGAGTGGATTTCCCGGAAAGAGCGCACAGGCGATTACCCTGTATTGGATGGATATGTATGTACGGGGCTGGGAATCTCCACCCCGTTTGCATTGACGAGTGCAGACAGCAACAGCGCTGTATATCAGATGACGATCAAGGTCGTGTATCGCAAGGAGAACTAAATGGAGAATGACAGAGCAGGGGATGAGTCCTGTCAGGGTATGTTCCTGACCTCCCCATATAACTCGGTTGGGCGTGGCGAAATGCTGCGCTCTTTTTAAATCCGTAGGTAGGACGGAAAAATTTTGAAAAACCGCTTGACTTTTTGTGGCGCAATAATTACAATTTTATTGTGGCACAAAAAGTGAGGTGAAAAATATGAGCCCACAAAAAGGAAGACCGCCTTCTGAAAATCCGAAAAATGTAGAAGTTAAAGCCAGGCTTGATGAGCAGACTGCCCGTAGATTGCTTGCTTATTGTGAAAAACTGGGAATAACTCGAACAGATGCTTTACGAGAGGGAATTAAAAGGATTTTAGAAGATGAAAAAAAATAAAACAACCGTCGCACCTACCACAGCACAAACGGTTGTTTTAACCGAAAGAAGTTTCTTTCTGTAAATATTATAATGCAGAGTGAGACTTCTTTCAACCAGAAAATTTCCTACATATTTAAGATGTAACGAAAATTTTGTACATGTGAAAAGGAGAATTATTATGCAAAATTTAACAGTAATTGAAAATGAACTTGTTCCGGTTTATAAAACCAGCACCGGGGAGAAGGTGGTGTATGGAACGGAGCTTCATACGGTGCTTGAAGTAAAGAGTAATTACCGTGATTGGATTCGTAACCGTTTGAACGATTGCGAAGCTATTGAAAACGAGGATTATGAAGCCGCTAAAATTTTAGCACCTTCCGGGCAATACAGAAATGAGCATATCATCAAACTGGATACTGCCAAAGAAATGGCTATGCTGGAACGCAACGAGAAAGGAAAGCAGGTGCGCCGCTATTTCATCGCGATCGAAAAGAAATATAAAGAGAGCGGCTCAGATTTATCTGGTCTTTCCACAGAACTTCGTGCGGTCATCGTGGTCGATAAACGTGTGACAAAGATTGAAAATCGGATTGATCGTTTGGAATACGATATTCCTCTGTACGGAGCAGAAGCCGATGAGCTTTGCAACCATGTAAAGCGCAAAGGCGTTGAAATGCTGGGCGGTAAGGAAAGCAATGCCTACAAGGATACGAAGATTCGCGCGGCAGTGTATACCGACATCTACAATCAGATCAAGCGTGAATTTGGGTTATATGATGATAAAGGGCGCTTCAAGTCTTATAAAGCGTTGAAACGCCGCTACATTTATGAAGCCCATGAGTTGGTCGATTGCTATGAACTTCCAACCTATCTGGAAGAACAGGTAAGAGAGTGTAATGCACAGATGAATATGAAGGTGGCATGATGGAAGAAATAATCAGTCTTGCCCGGGAATGTATTGGAGAAATGCTCAAGATGTCACCGGATGAAATCGAAGCCTTCCGTCAGGAGTGGCTGCAGAGGTTAGACAGTAAACAGAATGCCGAGAACTTTTCAAAAGTAAGGCAATTTGTAAATGATACCTGTGACTGTGCACTGAATCAGGTAATGCAGAAAACAGCATAATGATAATGAGAACGTCCTTCGGGGCGTTCTTTTTATACGCATTTTTTTATGAAATAATAGGAGGTCAGCATGAAAAGACACGAGTTATTACATTATGTCGATACGTCGATGGGTACGGAAACGCCAAAGTGGGCGCTTCTGGGCGATGGTATCACTTCACTGTCGGAGGAAATGAACCCAGAGGAAGAGACACAGCAGTGGATTAACCAGGAAAACGGGGATTCGGAGGTAAAGTCCTACACGCCGTCCATTGAGGTGGAAAAGCAGGACTGCATTGATGATGATGCACAGGCGTGGATCGATAAGATGGTGGATGAAATGCCGACCGGATCGGCGGCGGTAACCAGTTATATCCGGTTCCGTCTGCGGGATAAGGTTTCTGACGGTGTGTATACGGCATATAAACGTCAGTGTGTCGTTGTAGTAAACAGCACAGGCGGCGACGCTGGCGGAAATGTCGTGAATAATATCAAACTCGGCGGAAAGGGTTCGGCAGTGAAAGGAACCTTTGACGTAGCGAAGAAAACATTTACGGAAGGGGCGGCAGGATGAGCGAATTTTACAAAGAGCTGCGGGTCGACAACGGCCTGCGCAAGATCTGCGTAAATGACAAAGGCGATTATCTGGAAATTTCCATCAATGACAGCTCGGTTTTTGATCGGTTTGCAGATCTGATGACCTGGCTGCAGGAAAAAGAAAAGGATCTGAACCAGTTCCAGAAAGATCACGCAAGGGAAAAAGCGGATGATCCGGAAGTTCTGGGGATGTATGCCGCAAAGCGGACGGAAACGTATCAGGAATGCTGCGAGCGTCTGGACAAGGTCTTCGGGGAAGGCTGCTGCAGGAAAGTGTTCGGCGAAATTGTCCCGGATGAATTACTGATTATGGACTTTATCGAACAGATCGGCGATGTTCTGCATGCGCTTGGACAGGAGCGGAACAGACGGATGGCAGAGAAGTATAACCGCCGAAGAAAAGGGGCGAATAGCAAAAAGCCCAAAGGTGATGTTTAACATTCTGCTCGATCCGCTTCCGACGCAATGGCACGGGTATCGGATTGATCCGGATTTCCAGATTGGAATCCAGATGATGCAGATCAGCACAGACAATGAGATTTCTGAGAGAGAGAAGATATGGCTTATGGCTGACCTTCTCTTTTTTGAACTTCCGGGAACCGCACAGGAGATCACAGACGGGGTTCAATGGTTCCTCGGCGGCTGGTATACGGACAACAGCGAAAAATCGGAAAAAGATTCGACCCCGGTTATGGACTGGGCCATGGATCAATGGAGGATTTACAGCGCATTCAGAAAGCAATACGGAATAGACCTTAACACTGTGAAAATACACTTTTGGGTATTTATGGGGTTGTTGACAACACTGGATGAGTGTGCGTTTACGCGTGTTGCAGATATCCGTGGCAAGATCGTAACCGGAAAAATGAGCGCTGATGAGAAAGAATTTTATCGGAAAGCAAAACGGCGTTACGCTATCGGCGCGCAGGAGGAAGAGACCAACGAAGATAGGCTGGCAACAGAGGAATTTTTGAAACTGGCGGGATTGATGGAATGACCTATGATGGAGAGATCCGGTTAAAAGCAGTTGTCGACAAAAGCGGAGTCGTTGATCTGGAAGCGGACCTGGGCGAAGTTGAGAAAAAAGCAGGCGATGCAGAGAAAGCGGTGCAGGATATAAAGCTGGATGACAGCACCGAAAAATCTGCGAAGAGAGCAGCCGGCGGGGTGCAAGACTTAGCCAGGGAAACACGAAAGGCAACAGAAGAAACGCAGCGCTTGAATCAGGCTATGCAGGATACCGAGCGGCATCGGAACACCAAAATTCACATGAACAATGGGCAGGTGTTTGACTGGGGCGGGAATCTGATTGAAGATGCTTCCAGAAATACCGATGAGATGGAAGCAGCGCAGGAGAGACTGTCTGCAACAGCTCAGAAAACCGAACAGGCGATGCGTAGCATGGCGGAAGAAACACAGAAAGTCAATGATGCATCGAAAGGGCTCGGAGATAACGCGGCGGATGGCATAGAGCAGCAGCTCACGCCTACCCAGAATATGATTGCCTTTATCAAAAAGAGCTTTCAGGATATTCCGGAGATGTTCGGAATGTTGAAGGAAAAAGTGAGTTCCGTCCTACAGCCGGTTGGGAATGGTCTGGGCGACGCAGATGCAGCGGAATTGCGGAGAACGGAAAAAACTTGGGACAATTTAAACCAGAAGGCAGAGTACTACAAAAGGATCATGGAGAACCTGGGGAAAAAGGGTCAGGGATTCGGCAATTCGGCTTACGACAAAATGTACATCCATTGGCAAGAGGCAGAACAGGCAATAAAGGACTATAAAGCGCAGCTGATGAACACCGGACAGAAGCAGATGGATTTGAAAAGAGGAATCCAGCAGATCGGGGAAGAAAGTAAGAAAACATACCGGAAGATGAATCAGGGTACGAAGAAAACGGGTTCTCTGTTTTCTACGATGGCGAGCAGATTGAAAGGAATTATGCTGTCCCTGTTGATCTTCAACTGGATATCCAAAGCGTTCAATGCCATGATAGCAGGAATGAAAACAGGCTTTACAAACCTGATGGGATATTCAAATGAGTATGCCAACACGGTGCAGTCCTTGAAAAATGCGATGTCGACGCTAGGAAATTCATTTGCGGCAGCGTTTGCGCCGATCGTTTCGATGGTGATTCCGTGGCTGACGCAACTGATCAATGCGATTGCAAAATCGATCAGCTATATCGGTCAGTTCTTTGCAATTCTTGGTGGCAAGAATACGTTCGTGCGGGCAAAACAGATTCAGGATTCGTATAACAGTTCTTTAAATAAAACTGGATCAGCCGCAAAAAAGGCAGCTGGGGCGTTGGCAAAGTTTGATGATCTGGATGTGCTCCAGAAGCAGGATTCATCTGGCGGCGGAGCATCCGGCACGCAGCCGAAAGATATGTTCGAGGAAGTGCCGGTAGATAAGAAAATGTTGGACTGGTGGGACGAGCTCAAGGAAAAGATGCTTCCGGTTCTGGACTATCTGAAAGAACTGAAAGATGCATTTATGGATGGCTTCTGGGACGGACTTGGAGATTATCAGTATCGGTTTGATGCGATCAAAAAAGGCCTGGAACAGATCAAAACAGCCATAATTGACATCTGGAACGACCCTGATGTTCGGACGGCTGCAGACGCCTGGGCGAAATCCTTAATGTACATGTTCGGTTCCCTGGTTGGATCTGTTGCAAGCATCGGGTTGACGATCGCTGCAGCCTTTATCGGTGGGATCGGTCAGTATCTGGAAGACAATACGGAGCGGATCAAGCAGTTTCTTATTTCCTGTTTTAATATCGGAAGAGAGATCAACGAAATCCTTGCGCAGTTATTCCAGAGCATTGCATACATTTTCGAAGCGTTTGCAAGTGAAGAGGGTATACAGTTCATGGCGGCGCTGATTGGAAGTATCGCGGATGCGGCGATGGGACTGGCTGAACTTGCTTTGAGAATCGGCAGGGACTTTCTGGACATGCTGACGCGCCCGATCATCGAAAATGCAGAAGTCTTTAAAACCGCGCTGGAGGGTCTTCTCGGTTCAGCGGCTACAGTGCTGGAAGGCATCAAAGAGACGATTGACCAGGTGTTCGACCACGCGAAGAAAGTTTATGATTCAAAAATCCACCCGCTGTTTGAAAGCATTGCAAGCGGACTTTCTGAGATAGTAGGTATCTTTCTGGATGCATGGAACGGATCGGTGCAGCCGGTTTTGGACAGCCTTGCAAAAAAAATATCGGAATTGCTGACGCAATATATAACTCCGCTTCTCAATACCGTAATAGATGTAATCGGAAGTATAGCGGAGTATTTGCAGATGTTCTGGGAATCTGTTTTACAGCCTATTTTTGAGTGGATTGTGGCGTATGCTGTACCATATATCATTGATTTTGTCAGCACTGCCATAGAAGTGATTATCAGTGTCGTGGAGGTTTTGATTGGCGCACTTACGGCGTTTATCGATTTTATCAAAGATACGGTCCTGGAATGGTGGAAAGGCATATGGGAATCCGCGGAAGACGTGTTTAAGGCATTCTGGAATCTGATCGATGCAGTTACGAAAACAATTTCAGATCTTTTCCGGGATTGCATGAAGATTATCCGTCAATTGGTAGACGGTGACTGGAAGAGCGCATGGAAAACAGCAGAAGGCATTTTTACAAAATTTAAGGAAAATGTTGTAAATACGATCAATGCATTAAAAAATTTCCTGTCAGAATTTTTCGAATGGGCAAGAGGCCTGATTAACGATCTGAAGAGCTCCATTATCAATATCGGTAATAATATAAAAGATGCGTTCACGCATAAAGCTGTTTTTAACCCCAATATTCCTCACGGTGGACAGATTGGTACATTCAGTATGGACGAAGGAAGACCGATCGACATTCCGGCACTTGCGTCCGGTTCTGTGATTCGAGGCGGCAATCCTTTCCTGGCAGTTCTGGGAGATCAACCATCTGGGCAGACCAACATAGAAACGCCGCTGTCCACGATCGAACAGGCATTGGAAAATGTGATGAACCGAGGCGGTTATGGCGGACTGAACCCTACGATATCTTTAAACGTGGATGGTCAGGAGTTCGCAAGGTTGACGCTGCAGGATATTTTGCAGGAAGCGTCCCGGCAGGGATACAACGTAGAAGTATTGGGGGTGGTCTGATATGAAATTTACACAGGGCATCATAGTGGACGGGACATATTTTGATCTGCCAATGGTGTCCCTGAAAAGAAGCGCAGATTTTCTCGATAAGTACGCAGAGAGAACAGAAGATGGCGTGCTCCACCGGGAGCTGATCGGAGTGTATTACAATTTCACGCTTACCGTCGGGGCAAGCACGGCTTTCGGGGAAACCACAGACTATGACGCATTCTGGGATAAGATGACGGAGCCAGCTGAATTTCACGATTTTGAGCTGCCGTCAGGAAACGGTGTATACCGTTTTACCGGGTATATTTCATCTGTATCCGATGAATACTCCAAAATTTTGGTGGGAGATTCGCAGTTTAAAGGTTTTACCTGTAAGATGACAGCACAGGCGCCGGCAAGGAGGCCGGGATGACAACAGATTTTTTTGTGAAATATGGACTTTATGACACAACTGCATTGCAGGACGCGAAAGAAAGTTCCGAAACAAATGCGGTTTTTGGAAATATCGGGCTACTCAAATCAAGGAACTGTCCGCCTGATTATGCCACTCTGGAGCACAATTTTTTTGCGCTGGATGGCAGCCTGCACGAGATGCCGGATCATCCAACAGACATCCCGTTTTTTTCCAGCGTACAATCCGGGGCAGATGGGATCTTTGCAAAACAGCCTGTGATCCAGATAGATTTTACAGAAAACCATACTTCGGTCGGATTGACATTCTGTTTTTCTGAAACGTATCCGCTTGAGATGGAAGTGACATGGTATGACCTGAGCGGCACATATAAATCACGGCAGCGCTTTTTCCCGAACAAGCTGGATTATTTTGCTCAAAATCAAGTGGAAGAGTATGGACGGATTGAGATCCGCTTTATTCGCGCCCTGCCGTGGCGCAATGTAAAATTGAACTACATTGAGTACGGCACAACGTATATCTGGGGACCGGAGGTTATAAAAAACGCGAAACTTGTGAATGACACAGATCCGATCAGTAACCAGATCAAGACGGATAAGCTTACCTTTGATTTTGTTGACCCTGATGATACCTTTAACATCGGCAATCCGAATGGATTGCATAAAACCCTGCAGAAAAAACAAAAAATGCTGCCCTATGAGATCGTTGGTGGCGTGGAAATGCCGTTGGGCGTATTTTTTATGGATTCCAACAGCACAACTAAGAATGTCAGCAAAATATCCGCAATCGACTACAAAGGTATGTTGGCAAACGTCGATTTTAAGGACGGGCGAATTTATGCAGGAGAACCGGCGGGAAGCGTGATTGATGAAATCATGAGGGCGGCTGGGATTGTGGACTATACGGTGGACAATGAGGTGGCAAATATGCCACTATATGGAACACTGAAAATCCAATCCTGTCAGAAGGCTCTGAGGGAAGTTCTGTTCGCCTGTGCGGCGATTTCAAACACATCCCGAAAATCTGGCATTGAGATCCGGAAGGCGAACCGAAGAACATCGGTAACGATTCCGCGCAGCCGGAAGTTTTCAACGTCCTTAAAAACAGATCCGTATGTGTCAGATGTGAATGTGAAATACAAGACATGGGTGCTGGATGAAACGGAAAGCGAGATCACGAAAGGAACGTATGGACCAGGCGTGCATACGATTCAGCTTACCAATCCGGCGACTAATATGTCCGCGTCGGCAGGCAGGATCGTCAAGCAGATGCCCTATTATGTTGTGTTGGAAATTGCAGAGGATACCCGCACAGAGGTCACGATCGTGGGTCGAAAGTATGTTGGCGAGGAATTGGCGGTTCTCTCCAGCATTGAGTATATCAAATCCGGAGAGGTGCGGAGCACTAAAACATTTACCGGGACGCTGCTGAATTATGAAAGTGCGCAGAGAGTAGCCGATAACATTCTTGATTATTACCAGCTCCAACAGATCATTCAAACGCGGCATTTGGCGGCGGAAGAAAAAGCGGGGGACTGGGCGGAAGTTGAAAATACGTTGCAGGCTCACGGCAATTTTGTTGCGTGTATCGAATCCATCAGCATTGACCTTGTGGGGGGATTTATCGGGACAGCAAAATATCGTGGGTACTACAAGCTGACGACGGAAGAGTATTACTCCGGAGAGCTGTATGCGGACGAGGAGGTAGGGATTTTCTGATGGAATGGATATATGACCGTACACAGGAGGATGTGGAGCGGGCAAAACTGCTTACGCAAAAATATGCTGCGGGGACAATCACGGAAACGGAGAAAAAAGAATGGGCTGCAGGAATGAAAGGCGCGCTGAATGCTTCAGACCTGAACAGGATTGAAGGGAATATCCGGGAAATCGCTGGAATTTTAGCGATAACTGTAACAACGAAAACGTGGGAAAAGAATCAAATCCCACGAGTAAGTGATTTTAAAAGAATCCGTGATAATGTACAACGCATCCGGGACGCATGGAGTACCTTGAAAGATACCCCAGTTACGCCAGATACGCCGCTGGTTACTTATCAAAAATGGAATGCCATAGAGCGGATTTTACACGATGTTAAATATGTATATGACCGCGTCATGGACAGTTATTATTATTGCGGCGATGAAATCTACGCCGGGGAAGGAATAGGGATTTTATAATGGCAGAGACATGGTTTACGCCAAAAGAGTGGAAAGCCCGCCTTGTGGAATTTGCAGGACGGCGGTTGCTGAGAAATGTTGCAAACGGAGAAACTGTAACATATGACGTATCCCGTAGCGAGGGGCAGGTTTCGCAGGAGGGCGATGCGTTTAATACCAAAAACATGAACGATCTTGAACAAAGGGTAGCAAATGGATTTGCAAACGCAAAGACAGCGGTTGATGCGCTAAGTAACGATTTGCAAAATAAAATGAGTAAATATTATGGCTCTGCAACGTTAAGCGAGACAAATGAAAAATCGGTATTGAAACACTTACTGGTGGATGTTGATTTAATGGAAAAATACGGAAATTGCAATTTTTCTGTACTTGTTAATAGCACCCAGTTTTATTCCGGAACTATGCACTCTGATGGCGGAGTAACCGCATGGGGGCATATCCAACAGGGGAATTCCGACAATGCTCCGGGTAGTTTATACAGTTTCTATTACAACAGAGGTGCTGATCCAGTATTAAAAAAATTGGGTAGGTCCGGAACCATTGCGGGGGTTGGCGGGTATTGGATGGACCCTCCCGCCGGGGAATATAAAGAGTGGACTACCGGATGCGTTAGATGGGATGGGGATAATCTCCTGGTAACCGTAGAGGATGATTATGCACAAGGGCATTTGGCTGTTGGGGCTAAAGTTGGTAGTAAGAGTAGACCCAGGCAATGGGGCGATAAAACAGGCGGACTAATTACATTAAATTATTAATTTTAGGGAAAAGAGGTATTGTTATGAAAAAAATTGTATTCAAATCGGGGAAAGAGTTGGAAATCGACGGAATTTCCCAGAGCGGGAATAGCTTACATATAACTGTTCTTAGCAAGGATGTGGCAAGCATTATCGAAACATTTTCAAACTCGGATAATACAGCAGTAATGCGATATTATGTTGGCATTGATCTGATGTGTGGATATGCTGGGTTCAAAAAAATTGCGAGGCTCGAATATACTCCAAACATTGTATCGTCTATTGATTACACACAGGAGGACAAGACAACAGAAAGCGGATTTGCAGAAACACATGTGGATGTCTGTACAGTACACATGGAGAAAGTTGAAACAGCCGAACTTCCGGAAGGGCTGACTGATAAGGTCGCAAAGCTGGAAAATGATGTATCCAGTATCGCATCTGGCATCGATGCAATCAACGGAATTTTGGAGGGTAAGTGATATGTTTACAGAAAAGGCAAAAAAGAATTTGAAAGCAATGTTGGGACAGGCCAAACTCAGCGCCGCAGATAACACGGACGCACAGGCGTTAAGTGTTCCATCGCTGTACCCTGAGTGGGAAGCGCTGAAAGAAGGAACGCATTTGACAAAGGGGCAGCGCGTCAATTATAAAGACGTGCTGTATAATGTCCTGTCTGATCACGATAAGCAGGCACAATGGACGCCGGAGGCTGCGCCGTCCCTGTTGCCAAAGTATTGATCCCAGACTCCGGAGTGATCCCGGACTGGGAGCAACCGTTAAGCACCAACGGGTATAAAAAGGGCGATAGAGTGAGGCATAAGAGCAAAATCTGGGAGTCTCTGGTAGACAACAACGTATGGGAACCGGGAGTGATGGGGACCGAAGGACAGTGGAAAGAAGTGACAGAGTAAACAGGAGCTGAAAGGCTCTTAATTTTTGCCCAAAATGGGAGAAAGTGAGGAACATATGAAACAGATATATTTTGCAATCCAGGGAGCAGTTGCAGCATTTATTGCATGGCTGTCGGCAAAGTTGGGAATCTTGCTCCCGGTGATGTGCGTGCTCATGGGTATGATGATTATCGATTACATCACGGGGATGCTGGCAAGCAAGCGGGAATCGTTGGAGCATCCCGATGATCCAGCGTATGGATGGAGTTCCCGACGTGGCGCGGAAGGCATCATAAAAAAGGTGGGTTACCTGTGTGTGATTGCTGTGGCGATGGTTGTCGATTATTTGATTTTAAGAGTATCCGCAGAAACAGGATTCGAGGTGTCTGCGAAAGCGTTTTTCGGGCTTCTGGTGGCTATATGGTACATCCTCAATGAAATATTATCAATTATTGAAAATGCAGGGCGTATGGGTTCGCCTGTGCCAGAGTGGCTGATGAGATATGTTTCTGTTTTGAAAAATAAAATTGATTCTCAGGGCGACGGAACGGAAGAAAGGGTAAGGTGATCCGATTATCTCCCGGCGCAGGGTTAAGCGTGATTTTGGGGGCGGCTTCGGTCGCCCCATAAAAATAATAAGGAGCAGAAGATGAAAAGATCTGTGCCATTGAGTATGGGACTGCTGTGATCGAAGATTATGCGGAGGATTGAAAGTATGGGAAGCAAAGATTTTTTGGAGAAATGCAAGAAGATTGTCGTGGACTATTTTAACAGTCGCGCGGACAAAACTGATAAGAAGCAAATTGCAGAGGATGACGTATTTGTGGTTTGGTATTGCAAGTCCCTGCAGAATCACAAGGTGCTACTTAGTACGACTGTTTCAGACGGTATGTATTATGAGATTACCCACAACGGTGACAAACAGGAAACCTATGTGGACGCATATAAGAAATGGGAGAATTTCGTTGTGAAATGATGGAGGTGCATCATGAAAAAATTAAACGTAAAGACAGCTTCCACGCAGGCAGGCAAGATTGTCCCTGTCCAGTTGGGGACGCAGTGCCGCCGGGCGATGATAAAAAATTTTTCAGCAGGGGACATCTGGGTAGGCGTAACACCGGATAGCACGAAAACAGATGGCATGATCCGTATCCCGTCAGAGGGCGCGCAGTTGCTTGTCTCTTTCTGTGCAGGGCAGTATGGAGATTTAATTGATACGGTGTATGTTATGGCGGACGCAGCGGAAGAAAACTGTGTTGAAGTACAGGCGTTGGAGTGGTAGCTATGAGAAAAATCGAACCGGAATTTATTACAGGCATGGGATATATAGGTGCGTCGCCGGGCGTGCTGTATCGCATGGGAGGGGCAGGAGAGCAGACGGTTGTTACAGGCAACCCTGCCCTGCTGGAGAACGTCAAAGGAAGCCGATTCACCTCCCTCACCCTCCACGGCAAATCCACGCAAGGGAGCACGACTGGGGCAAATATTTTAAAAGATACTTACCTCAGTTTATGTAAAGGTGGTGTTGATTTATTTACCGCGAATGGATTATTTACCGCGAATTCTAATTACGAGAAAAACGTTGAGTTTAATTTGCTTTTTACGGAAGGAAGTATTTTTGCCGATAGCATCAAAGATGAAGAAACATATTATATTGTTTTTAGACCAATTGGATTTACACCTGCGTATCGGTTTCAGCTATCGCTAAAAAACGGAGCACACGAAACAATGACAACTTCTGCTGGAGCAATTGTGGCTTCCGTATCTGGAGCGGTTTTGAAAAAAACAGCAAGAATTCAATTGTATTTTTTTAATGTGTCGGGGGCAATTCCCATCGTATCTGGCTCTAAATTTCAGATGATTTTTTCAAAAAACCCTGACTGCATTTACGAGCCCTACACCGGCGGCGCACCATCTCCGTCCCCGTCCTATCCGCAGGAGATAGAGAGCGCGGGGCAGAATGGAGAGATTGAGGTTGAGGTGCTGAGCGGGAATCTGTTTGACAAAAGCGCAGCATATGATCTTACGCAATCAGGAGGATGGAGTGCAAGTTTTGACGGAGAAGAACTTAAAGTAGTAGGGAATAATATAACAATTGGCTCTATTAGGTTGTTTAATTACAAGAAAACTCTTCCAGCTGGGACTTATACGTTCTCTATTAGCAAGCCGCTACCTTTTGAAATTCGAATTGATAACTATTTTTTAATCAAAAAGGGGGACACCAGTGCGACAGTTACATTTGATAATGGCGTGAGCATGTCACATTTTGCAGTAGATGCAGAACCTGGAGCGACGTTTAATGAGCAACGATTTAAAATTATGCTCAACGCCGGCTCAACTGCCCTACCATACGAACTCTACAAGCCAGCCCAGACGCTCATCATTCCCACTTCCGGCGGTCTGCCTGGAATCCGGGTATCATCCGGTGGAAACTACACCGATGCAGACGGGCAGCAGTGGGTATGCGACGAGGTGGATTTTAAAAAGGGAGTGTATGTGCAGAGGATCGGTAAAAGAACAATTACATCGAAAGACGTTTTCCATAAAAGTGGTATGAGCACGGATGATGTTAATTATTTTTCGTTAGGTAATTTTTCTCTGCATATAGGTACAATCGGCGAGAAAGATGTACTTATGAGCAATTGTTTCGTTGCTGGAATTAATCATGGCTTTAGTGCGTGGGGGAAAATATTTCTAAGTAGTGCGTTTGATGGCAAGGTATATTTTTCCGTTGAGGCACAAAAATACCCAGATGAAGAAACTTTTAAGCAGTGGGCGGTAGAAAATGGACTGATGTTTTTATATCAATTGACTGATATTATTGAAACTAATCTCACCGCCAAAGGACTTGCTGCTTACAAAGCATTGCGAACCTACAGCCCAACAACGACCGTGATAAACGATGCTGGCGCAGGGATGATCGTGGGGTACAAAAGAAAGTGAGGTTAAGTGAGGAGAAGTATGTGGAAAGGAATTGACGTATCAGATAACCAGGGCGTGATTGACTGGGAGCAGGTGGCAACGGCAAAGGTTTCCTTTGCAATCCTGCGAAGCGTACGCCGGTCGGGCAAGACAGACTATCAGTTTGCCGTAAATTTGGAGGGCTGTCGGAAGTATGGCATCCCTGTGTCAGTTTATAAATACACCTATGCCACCACGCCGGAGGCAGCGCGACAGGAAGCACAGCAGGTCGTGGAACTGTTGAGGTCACATCATCTGACCGGCACAATGGTCTGGTGGGATGTAGAGGACAAGGACGTGTTGCGGCCGCTGGGTGCTGCAAAGCTGACGGAGAGTATCCGTGCGGCGCAGGAGGTCATCACGGCAGCAGGGTACGGTTTTGGATTGTATGTTGGGCTGTATGTATATAAGGAGCGCTGGTTTGACTTTAATGCGTTTGCTGGTATACGGTTGTGGGTGGCACGCTATTACCGCGGCTATCGTACAATGACATTTGATGACGGCCCGGACCAGAGCTACAAACCATCAGTTAATCAGGATATTACAGCATGGCAGTATACGAGCTGCGGCGAGATCCTGGGCATCAAAGGCGATGTAGACCTTGACATAGCCTATGAGGATCCGATGCTGTGG
>ERZ827088.3318-NODE-3318-length-15021-cov-10.493185_pt1 | contig 15021 bp, 15 predicted proteins | sample MGYA00519922_ERZ827088 | MGnify/ENA primary metagenome ERZ827088 (study PRJEB31778, sample SAMEA3449254) | human gut metagenome | biome: human gut; feature: human-associated habitat; material: faeces | place: United Kingdom | collected 2010/2012 ... | reverse complement strand
CGCTGCTGCCCAGCGAGAATACCTTAATAGAGGAATACGCCTGCTCCCGCAACACGGTGCGCCGTGCAATTGCGGAATTGATCGCCGACGGCTATGTGCAGTCCATGCAGGGACGGGGCGTTCGGGTCATCTACCAGCCGGTTGGAAAGACGACCTTTACCATCGGTGGAATAGAGACCTTTCAGGAGACCGCTAACCGCAATCGTCTGCATGCCGTTACCCGCGTCATTCGGTTTGAGACCATCATCGCAACGGAACAGTTTGCCGCGGAAAGCGGATTTTCTGAGGGCGATGAATTGTGGGCGGTACAGCGTGTGCGTTATCTGGACGGAAAAGCACTGATTCTGGACATCAACTACTTTTTAAAGGAATTTGTACCCGGACTGACAGAGGAAATCGCATCCCATTCCATCTATGATTTTATTGAAAACGTGCTTGGAATGCAGATCATCACCAGCAAACGGCGCATCACGGTGGAACACGCGACCGCCCGTGACGAAAAGCTGCTGGATATGGACGGCTATGATTGCGTGGCGGTGGTGGTAAACCAGACCTTCAACTCCGATGGATTGCTGTTCGAGTACACGCAGTCGCGCCACCATCCGGATTATTTCTGCTTTCAGGATATCGCCACCCGAAAGAAAAACTAAAGGCGATGTGCTTCGCTATAAAGCACCTCGCCCAAACTCAACTCATGCAATTTTTCATATCTACCGTCTGCCGCAAAGAGCAGATGATATTTTTCTAATCCTCTAGCCCATGGCTCCCAGCCACATTCTTCAAATATTCCTTCGTGTCACCGTTCAGAATCAAATCGGCATAGCCCAGCGGATTGTTGTAGATGAGGTAGTCCAACTCTATTGAGAGCCGGTATCGGCTCTCAACAGCCAAGTCATCCTCTGCAAAGAGGATGGCTATAAGGTTTCGGACACACAGCGGCTGGAAAAGAGCCCTCGTTCTGCTTTCCGAAGAAAACAAAAAATCCGAACCCTTCTCCTATCGGAAAAAAGTTCGGATCTTGTTGTTGTGGTGCACCTCCAGGGACTCGAACCCTGGGCCCACTGATTAAGAGAGCAAGCCGCCGGTTCGTCTCAATTTATGGAAGTTTCGAGTCATCGTTATTTTTAATCAAGACAACGTGATTTTTCACCCAGTAATTTCTGCACCCTTTGTCGGATTTTGCAACGAAAAGCACCTTCTGCACGTTTTGAAACCGTGCAAAATCCGTGCAGAAACCGTGCACTTACTCCCCGACAAATAAAATCGCTCTATCCCCCACCGGCTTGACGGCATTGGTTTGAGTGGCCGCACCCCGCTTTGTACCCGAACAAACAAAAATACAGAAGCCGCACATCCTGTCAATGCGCGGCTTCTGTGTTAAAAAAGGGGGATTGATATAGTTCTTGCGGTGGTTCTCAAGCCTCCGGCATCTGATACTCGTGGGTCTGCATATACTCTTCTACCTGATCCAAGGTGGGCATGGCATCGGAGCAACTATGGCCGGTAATGGTGATTGAAGCAGCTGCTGCAGCATACTTCAGTGCTTCTTCCAGACTCTTCCCACGTATCAACGCATTGTTGAAAGAGCCAGAGTAGGAGTCTCCCGCACCAAAACTCTTGAGCACCTTTGTTGGATAGATACCGCCCATGGTGCGGCCCTCGGCGGTATAGAGATGAGAGCCTTTTTTGCCCTGCTTGATGGAGACAAGGCTTACGCCCTTCTCCAGCAACCAGTGAGCACTCCGGTCGTCATCATGGTTACCCGGGTGGAAAAGTTCTTCCATCTTATCAAACTCTTCCCGGGTTCCCAGCACCATATCAGCCTGCTGGGCAGTGAGGGTAAAATAGATACTGGTCTCGTCGTCATTGTCCCAGGTTCCGTCACGGTAGTCGAGGTCAAAGGCAACAACCACACCGTTCCGCTTTGCCATGGCGATGGCGAGGAACACAGCCTCCCGCGCCGGAGAATGGGAGAGAGATGTGCCCGAGATGAGCAGCAGCTTGTGGCTGGCGATATAGCTCTCGTCCAGCTGAGCACAGTCGATGTGAAGGTCGGCGCAGTCGGTGCGGTACATGAAACAGTTGCACGAGCCCTCTTTGATCTCACCCATGGTCACACCGGAACGGATGCCGGGGGCGGCTGTCTCGATGTGGGAGATATCCACCCCCTGATCAGCCAGATATCTGACGATGAAGCGTCCGAACTGGTCATCGGACACCTTGCCGATGTAGCCAACTTTCAGGCCCAGACGGGCCATGGCGACAGCGGTGTTGGCGGGAGAGCCGCCCACATATTTGGAGAAGGTCTTTGCTTCCTCCATGGGGCCGATCTCATTGGCATAGAGATCGATGGTGGCGCGGCCAAAGGCTACCACATCATTGGGCTTCTGAAGATCAAATTTCAGCATAGCGGTCCTCCCTTATGCATCCTCATGCTCCAGCGTGTCCAGCAGCTCCATGGCTTCCTTCACGGACAGACCATTGTGTACCACCTGTCCCAGAGTCTTGACCAGCGGGGTCACATGGGGGTATTGGAACACGAAGCGTCCGTAAGTCACGCCTGCAGCACCGGCATCCATGACATCACGGGTCATCTGAATGAAATCCTGTGCGGTCTTGCAGCCGTTGCCTCCGGCAATGGCCACCCGGGTGGGGGCAGCCTGCACCACCCGGGCAAAGCTCTCGGGGTCACCGGTGTAGGTGGTCTTTACCAGATCCACCCCCAGCTCTGCAGCAGTGCGGGCAGCGTACATCACGTTCTCCACGCTACGCTGGTCGTCCCCGGTGATATGGTTGCCGCGGGGATAGATATGGCTGATGAGGGGCATCCCGTTGTTATGAGCTTCCTCGCTGATGCGGCCCAGCATGGCGATCTGCTGCTCCTGATTGTCACCGCCTAGGATGCAGCCCACCGACACGGCATCGGCACCCATGGCAATGGCTTCTTCCACACTGGCCACCTGCACATCGCTCTCGTAATGGTAGACGCCAAAGGTGGTCAACTTGAGCACAAGACAGGTCTTGCCTGCGTAGGGAGCAAAGCAGTGTTCTGCAATGCCCTTATGCATGGTGATGGCATTCGGACCGCCGGCCACCATCTTGGCAATGGTATCATCGATGGTATCCAGACCTTTCATCACACCACGGCCCATGGCATGGTCTACAGTCAGGCCGAAGTACTTACCGTCCTCGGTGGGCATCAGGCGCTTGAGACGAATTTCTTTTCCGATCATAATACTGTTACCTCGTTGCTGCTGTTTATGCAAGCAGATTCACAAAGAAGTTGATGTACTGCGGGCAGAGGGTGGTGACCAGGATGGCGATCAGGCCCACGCCCATAAAGGGGATGGCTTCCTTGACCGTTTCTCCAAATGTGGAGTGGGCGATCTTGGTGGAAACGAAGATACCGACAGCAAAGGGAGGAGTCAGGAAGCCAACGCACATATTGACCAGCATGATGGCACCGAAGTGGACGGTGCTGATGCCGTAAGTCTGCGCCACGGGCAGCAACAGCGGGGTCATGATGAGGATGGTGGCGTTAATGTCCATGAATGTGCCCATGAAGATGAACAGGATGTTGATCATCAGCAGGAAGCCCCAGCGGCTGGAGATATTGGCCGTGATCAGGTTGGACAGGAAGGAGGAGATACCGGCCAGCGTCATGACCTTGCCGGCCACAGCAGAGAAGGCGTTCAGCAGACCGATAACGGCAGTGGACGCACCGGCGATGGCGCAGCAGCGCCAGAAGGTGATCTGGATCTTCTTTTTGTTGATGATTTTCAGAACGGCGAAATAGAGGATACCGTAGACGCAGCTCACAGCGCCTGCCTCCGTAACGGTGCAGAAGCCGCCGTAGATAGCGCCATAGATGATGATGGGCATCAGCAGGGCCGGGATAGCGTAGAAGGTGGATTTGCCGATCCGACGGACCTTTTCGCTGAACGCCACATTGACCTTTTCCGGCTTGACCTGATGACGGCCGATGCGGAAGTAGTTAATGACGAAGTAGCCCACTGCAAAAATGAAGGCAGGGCCGACGGTAGACATCCAGATTTCAGAGATTTTGCCGCCGGAGGCCAGAGCGTACATGATGCCGGGGACACTCGGGGGAATGAGAATGCCCAGAAAGCAGGTAGCCGCCAGCAAAGCGGAATTATAAGCCTTGGGGTAGCCCTCTTTTTCCAGCTCGGGCACCATCATCTTGCCGATGGCGGAGATGGTAGCCATGGCCGAGCCAGTCAGAACGCCGAAGGCCATGCAGGCGCAGATGGTGATGACGCCGGTGGCGCCGCGGATGCGACCCACAAAAGATTTGATCCAGTCGATCAGCATCTTGGAGATGCCGCTGTATTCCATAATGACACCGGCGAAGATGTAGAACGGGATGGCCAGCAAAGCAAAGCTGTCCAGACCGGAGAACGCGAACTGGGGCACAGTGACCAGATTGTAGCCGCCAAAAGCCAGCACCAGTAGAGAGGATGTGCCCAGTGCAAAGGAGACCGGCATCTTGAACAGGACGGCCACCACCATGAAGGAGATCAGGAAGATAAGCAAAGCTTGAAGCGCTGTCATAATTTCACCCTCTTTCTCAGTTGTCCGCCTCGGCGGCAGACTTCTTATCGCCGCCCAGCAGGCAGGCTGCAAGCATGTACACCTCGTGCAGGGCTGCCAGCACGATGCCTACAAACACCGGCAGGTAGACCCAGCCCATGGGGATGCGCATGGTGGGCGAAGTCTGGGTGGTACCGAAAATCTTCATCATATAGTCGAAGAAGAGCTTGGCAAAGACGACCAGGAATGCAAAAGTGGAAACGATGGCTGCAACTTCCAGCGCCTTGAGCCACTTTTCGCGGGCCGGGCCCTTGATCTTCATAAGCACCTGCTTGAGCACATCGATCTCGGTGTGGCTGTTGTCGCAGATGGCATAGGCTGAGCCGATGTAGGTCAGCCAAATGAAGAGATAACGGGTGAACTCTTCTGCCCACGCGGCAGAGATAAACAGGAAATACCGGCAAACCACCTCGATGAAGATGGCCGCGACCAGCAGAATTGTGATAAGAGCCAGCAGGAAGATCTCGATGCCCAACAGTCTGTCGTTGACTTTCTTCAAGCCCTGCAGCGTTTTGTTATTGCTGTTCACAGCATTTGCCTCCTTTCATAAACTGCCGCCCCCGGGCACTCCCCGCAAGGCGGCAGAATCACTTTACATCAAAATATGGAGCGCCACATAGCCTTACTTGTTCTTGTAATCACCGCTGGTGATGGCGTCCATGATCTCGTCGCTGTAGGAGCCGCGACTCTCTTCCCAGATCTGCTGGTAGATCTCCTGCAGCTTAGCCTTCATATCATCGGAGGGCTGATCCACGGTCCACTGGCCGCTGGCCACGCCGTCGTTGGTGACCTTCTCGGTCTTCTCACGGAAGAACTCGGTGAACTCGTCAGAAGCCTCCTGTGCAGCCTCCTTGAAGGCGGCCTTGTCCTCGTCGCTCAGCTTTTCCCAGAAGGGAGCGCCTGCGATGAAGCAGCCGCCGGAGTAGCAGTAGTTGAGTTCGGTGATGTGGGTGATGACATCCAGAATGCCCTGGTTGGTGTAATTGAAGACCGCGTTGTCCAGACCATCGACGGTACCGGTCTGCAGGGCATTCAGCACCTCAGAACCGGCGATCATGACGGGCAGTGCGCCGCACTTCTCATAGAAAGAGACAACAGAGGCGACGGACGGGGTGCGGATCTTCAGGCCGGCCAAGTCAGACATCTCGGTGACGGGGCGGACGATATTGCCCACCTGACGGAAGCCGTTGCAGTAAGAAGAGATGCGGATGAGGCTGTTCTGCTCCATGATCTTAGCCACTTCGTCGGCGATCCAGCCCTTGAGGTAGTATTTATCCGCCTCGTCGTAGTCAGCCACCAGACCGGGCAGCCATGCGAAGCCCAGTGCGCCGTCCAGCACGCCGTCTATGGTCATATCGTCGCTCATCAGCACATCCAGCGTACCCATCTGCAGCATCTGTGCCATGTCGGAGCCGTTGCCCAGAGAGCCTGCGGCGATGACGTTAGCCTGATAGCGGCCGCCGGTCTTGTCGGAGATGAGCTCAGCAAAGCGTTCCACATAGGGGGCACGGTCACCGGTGACGTCTGCAGTGACCGAGAAAGTAGCGCTCTCAGCCGATGCAGCAGCAGAGCCTGCACTGCCGGTGGTGGAAGCTACGGTGCTGGAAGAGCCGCCGCAGGCGGTCAGGCCAATGGCAGCAGCGGAGATTCCGGCTACCTTCAGGAAATCACGGCGGGAAATTTTCTTGGTGCTCATAAGATTATTCTCCTTTTTCTTTTTGTTTTTATATCCTGTGTTTACAGTTCGTAATTATCAAAGCTTCAGCGGAGGCAGGCCAGCTGCTGCAGGAACGCGATCTTGGCTGTATCTTCCAACAGCTCTGCCTGGTCGAAGCACTCTTCCATGGTCTTGCCCATAACGAGGATGCCGTGGCCTTCCATCAGGAAAGCCCTTGTGTCCGCCGATGCTTTGGCCACCGTTTCTGCCACGACATCGGCCAGCTCTGTGGAACCGGGTGCCCGGTCGGGCACGATGGGCACCTCGCCGAGCTTGAGCTTTGCCGACTCGGTGTAGAGGGGCAGCGGCTTTTTCTGCAGCGTCCAGAGCACCGAATAGGTGGGGTGGGCGTGGATGATATAGTTGATCTCAGGGCGGAGGCGGTAGACATCCAGATGGAACCGCGTCTCTTTAGAGGGCTTCAGCCCCTGCGCTGCTCGCTTGACATGCCCCTCAGCGTCGCAGAGCACAAGACCTTCGTAGGTGACTGCCCGCAGCGGCACGTTGCTGCCGGTGATGAGCATATCACCTCCCAGCCGAGCACTGACATTTCCGCCCGCTGCACTTACCAAACCCTTCTGGTAGACCAATGCCGAGTAGCGGATGATGTCATCGGCCGGTTTCGGCCAGACGATCGATTCATGTTCCATCAGTAAACGACCTCCTTCCGGCAGAGCATCTTTTCCAGCGTATCCTCACGGCCCATGCTGCCGCCCTTGAGAGCGAACTCCCGGCCTGCGAAGCAGCCGTCCAGCATCAGGCCCTGTGCCACGCCGGGTTCCAGTGCGCAACCGAGCTGCAGATGCTCAACACCGAACTGCCGGAGCACGCCCTGCGAAGTCTCGCCTCCGATGATGACCAGCCGGTCGAATGCGGCATCGTGGTCAAACGCTGCCGCAGCCTGTGCAAAGCACTCCATGATAGCTTTGCTGGTGCCGGGCTTGTAGGAATATTTTTCCACCTGCGGGAAGAGGATGACGCTCCCCTGCCCCAGCAGCTGCTCTGCTTGCTTTGCGGCCCGCTGCGGCACCTCTTTGCCGCCATCGATGTAGGCGTCGATGTCCAGCGGCACGGTCTGCAGCCCACGCTCCGCAGAATAAGTGATCTGCTTATGAGCGATGTCGTAGGCCGAAGCACAGAAGCAAAGGCTCCGGATGTCCCGCACAGGGAAGGTGTGAGTCTGCGCCGGGCCGTAGAGATATTCGGCCAGACCATCCGCGATGCCCAGAGAGCCGGTCCAGAACACCTTGGGGTATCGGGGCGCCAGCGTCTTGAGCAGATGAAGGACATCTGCCCGGGTGATGGCGTCGAACACCAGAATGCGTGTTCCCTCGGCCAGCTGATGTTCCACAGCGGCCAGCAGCGTTTCCTCGCTGCCCTTTACTGCGTCGATGTCCACCAGACCGATCTTCTTGTCGGTGTCCTTTCCCAGAATTTTGGGGATGTAGGATTCCGTCGGTGGGAAGATGGGGTCGTTGGCATAAACCGACTTGGGGAGGATCTCGCCCTCACAGTACTGGTTGCCATAAAGGGTAAAGGTACCGAGGTCGGGAGCGTTGTCCACAATGAACACATTGTAGTCCGGCCAGCCGTCCAGCAGACCGTCCAGCTCGTAGGAGTCATTGCCCCGGAAGCCCGTGCCAATCTTCTTCATATAGAAGCCGCCCGGCTCGAGCCGTCTCAGAAGGTCTGCGTGGAGCTGCCGTGCCTTGTCCTGCGCGGTGTTGCGGGAAGAGAGGTTCACGGTCAGGATCTCGTCGGTCTCATGTTCCAGACTGCACCGTCCATTCGTACAGATACGCACCTTCCGGCCTCGTGCGGTGAAGTAACTGCCGGAATCAGCAGCGCCCGTCAGGTCGTCTGTTATCTCTGTCAGTCTCACAGCTCTGCTCCTCTCTGTTTATTCAAACATACTGTTTGTTCGTTCTCTGAGCAGAGAATAACATTCTCTCCCGGATTCGTCAATAGTTTTTGTTTCATTTCATGACATTGCACACATTTCCGGGCATATTTTGTTCACTTGCGCCATTAAAATCATGCTATTTTTGTTCTTTTGAACATTTTTTTGCATTGTATTCTTTTCTCCTTGGCTCAAGTATCCAGCATCGTCGCAAAAAATCTTTTCTACGTCATATTTTGTTTATTCAAACAAGGTTCTTTTGAATTTTTCGGTTCGTCCAGACGGCTTTCACCCGCCTATCAAGCACAAAAAAGTTATATCTTGCTCACTCAAATCATGTTTAAATGAACACAAAAAGGGGCTGTTGCAAAATAGCACAACACAACTAGCTATAACAATTTCAAAAATAAGCGAAAAAGTGAACAATACAAAAAGCAAGTGCATCACATCTCCATCAAAAAATTCTGGTTTTCGAGAAAAAGTGTTGCACTTGCTTTTCTTTATGTAAGATTGCAGTTTAAATTATCGCGTATTACCGTTAAAATAGAGAGTGCTGCATTTTGCAACAGCCCCCTCATCTTCATTTTATCAGACCATTTTGAGCTGCGTCTGTGCATTTGCCAGGATCTTTTTCCACCCGGCAGGAAGGTTGGTATCGGTGATGACCAGATCCATATCCGGGATGTCCGCAAAGTGGTTGGCCTTTACCAGCCCGAACTTGCTGGAATCCGCCAGAATGATGTTCTGGGCCGAGGACTCGATCATGGCCTTTTTGTTCTCCACGATGTTGGCGTTGATACAGGTGATGCCAAGACTCTGGTGGACACCCGACACCGAGAGGAAAGCTTTGTTGGCACGGTGGCGGCGGATGAACTCCACAGCCTCCGGGGAAGTAAAGTTATAATCCTCGGGGTGGTAGTAGCCGCCGGGAAAAATGACCTTGATATTCGAGTGTTTGAGCAATTCAGCCAGGATGAGGAAGTTGTAGCAGAGCACCGTATACTCAAAATCTGTGGGCAGGTAGAACGTCATCCGTGAAACGGTGGTGCCGTTGTCGAGGAACACCCAGTCGTCCGGGCGGATGAGAGAAGCTGCATATTTGGCGATGCGGTCTTTCTCCGCAAAATTTTCCAGCCGTGCCCGGCGCAGATCGTAGTTTTCGCCTTCGTAAGAATAGCCGTTTCCTCCTTCTACCAGCGTGGCATAACCATAGCTACGCTCCAGCACATGGTTCTTGCGCAGCAGTTCCAAATCGCGCCGCACGGTCATCTCAGATACCCCAAGCGCTGCTGCCAGTTCTTTTACTGATATTTTCTGATGTTTTTTCAAAAGGTCCAGTTCCTGGACCATCCGCTTTTCCTTGCCGCTTTCTGTTTTCAACGCCAAAACCTCCTCATAGGTCGTTGTCTGCCTTTATTATGCACTTTTTGACTGTTCAATGCAACAATAAGCTGTTCGTTTTCCTTCAATTCAACCTTTTCCACAGGTTTTTCCTGTGTTTTCTATCAAAAACATCCAGTTTTCTGGGCTTTTGTTTCTCGACCGCGTGTTTCGTCTGGCAGTGATAAATTTTTCTTTATTAAAAAGAGCTGTAGCAACTGAACAGGTCCGTAAAAAGTAGACAATAGACAAAAAGTCTCCCCGTGTAGGATAATAGAACTACACGAGGAGGTTTTGCTATGTCCAGAAAATATGTAAAGATCAACGAACACGGAAAAGAAATTTTAGAACTGAAGCGAGAAGGTAAGACGAATCGAGAAATTGCACAGAAGTTTGGAGTAGACAGAGAGTGCATCAGAAACTGGGTAACTCGGTTCAATCGGCAGCAGCGGAAGCTGACGGCAGGTATCAAGCCACGCCCAAAAGGCAGACCTCGGAAAGATGCTCAGCCAAGAGATATTGTCGCAGAGCAAGCATATGAGATCAACCGATTGAAAATTGAGAATGAACTGCTGTGGGATTTTATGCGATCCATGGAAAGGAAGTGAAGCCAAGTTTTAAATATGCAGTCATTCATCGGCACCGTACAAAGTATACAGTAAAAGCTCTGTGCGAGATTCTTCAGATTTCCAGAAGTGGTTACTACAAGTACGTCAAACATCTGAACCGCACGGCGAAAGACTTTGAACTTGCAGAAAAGATTCGTACAAAGCAGGAATCTTGTAAAAAGACATACGGCTACCGCCGAATGAAACTCTGGCTGGATAGTGAAGGAATCACTAAGAATCCAAAGACAATCTTGCGAATCATGCACAAGTACGACCTTTTGAGTGAGATTCGTCGCAGAAAAAGATGGCAAAAAATGGGCGAGGACAAGCACAGATATGACAACTGGCTGAACCGAGAATTCAATGCCGAGCATCCAAATCAGAAATGGGTTACCGATATTTCTTACATTCAAACTCAAGAAGGGGTTCTTTACCTATCCATGATTCGTGATTTATACGATAGAAGCATTGTTGCTTACAGGACTGGATCCAGCCAGACAATCAATCTTGTATTGGATACCATTCATCTTGCAATGAAGTCTGTGAAAACAGAAAGTCGCCGGGAGTTGCACCTCCACAGCGACCAAGGGTTCCAATACACCTCACAAGCATATTTCGACCTGACTAAAGAATACGGCATTTTGCCGTCTATGTCAAGGCGTGGAAACTGCTATGACAATGCGTTGGCTGAAAACTTTTTCGGAATCCTCAAAACGGAGTGCATCTACCGAAACAAGCCGGAATCTTTTGAGGAAGCCAACAAGATGATCGATGATTACATTTACTTCTACAACCACGAACGCATCCAACTAAAAACCGGACTGTCTCCACTTTCGCTTCGTCAGTCCGGTTAAGACACACCCTACATGAGGCGCTTTTTATTCATGTCTACTAATTCTGGGGCAGTTCAATCCGGCATTTATATCAGACTCTTGTATGCGTCCAGATACCGCAGTCCCAGCGTGCGCAGGCTCTCGGTGGTAAAGTGCAGGCCATCCGGGCGGGCGGTAAGCCCGGCAGCGGAGACCTCTGCACAGTGCGGCAGCTGCGCGGCCAGCTCCGGCAGGCGGCGGTTGAATTCCTTCAGCAACTCCGCCGGGGTGCCGTGGAAACCATGTTCCGGATAGCCCAGTTCACCCACCACAATGGGCAGGTCCCCCAGCTCTGCGCGGAACGCCCGCATAGTGCGCAAGAACTGCTCCGGGTAGGCTTCCAGCTGCTCCGGGGCAAGGCAGTCGCTCTCGCCCTGATGCCAGAGAATCGCCGTCAGCGCAGAAGTCCGCGCAGCCAACTTTGCCTGAAAAACGGCGTGGTCGAACAGCACCTCGCCCGGCTGCCACTGACTGATGCGGGTACCGCCGTCTGCGCAGGGAATCAGACCGATCTTTGCTCCGGTCTCCTTTTGCAGCTGCGCGGCAAAGCTTGCGGCAAGGTTTGCGCCGCTGCGGGGAACTGCACCCTCTGCCACCGCGCGGTCTACGTTGATGGGTTCACTCATGAGCATTGACGGAGAGGTTCACTCATGGGCTGCCAGCGCCCCATGCGCAGCATAAAGCAGTCCGGGGCGGTGATCGTGTTCTCCGGGGTCAGGTCGCCCCGCCCCGCCATGTTGGACTGTCCCACCAGTAAAAACGAGCGGATGCCCTGCGCTGCTTCGTGGAGTCCATCGTTGATCCATAGTGCCATAATACAAAACGCCTCCTGCGTGTTTTTTTACCCTAGTATAGCACAAAAGCAGCCGACATTCACCTACGGCTGCTTCTATGCTGAAAATGATGAAGAAGGAGAAAAACAGAACAAAAAGTCTGGGAGGGCTTCCGCATCTCCGATGCTGTGTGACAAACCATGCATTCGGAGCTGCACGCTGCGGAGTTCCTGTGGCTATAGAATAGCACATTTTCTTGTTTCCCGCCTGTACAAATCCGGCATCCTTCTTGAAGCGGGGCGACATTTTCAAGGCGGGCTTGCAAATATTCTCCAAATATATTATTGTATAAATAGGAGAATGATCAGAAAAAGGAGGTTCTTGCTTTCACAGGCTGTTGATCGTGGACGATGAGGAGATCGAGCACGAGGGTATGGCGCAGTTCATCCCGTGGGACACTTACGGGATGAAGGTGGTAGGCACGGCCAGAAACGGTGCCGAAGGGCTGGAAAAGATTGCAAAATACAAGCCCGACCTCGCCATCGTGGACATCAAGATGCCGGTGATGAACGGCATTGAGATGATTCGCAAAGCAAAGAAGCAGTACCCGGACATGACCTTTGTGGTGCTGTCCGGCTACGGCGACTACGAGTTTACCAGTCAGGCCATGGAGCTGGGGGTGCGGCACTATATCCTGAAGCCCTGCGATGAAGCCAAGATGATCCCGGTGCTGAACAAGGCGATCGCCGAGATGGAAGAGACCCGTGCCCAGAATGCCCGCTCCGAAAAGGTAGAAGCCGAAGCACGGCTGCTCAAGCCCTACGCACGGGAGCAGCTGTTCCGCGACCTTTTGCAGGGATGTGCGCTGCCACAGGGCAGCAGCACCCGGCAGCTTTTGGAGGAGCTGGGCGGCGAGGAGCGCAGCATTTTGCTGCTGGATTTCCGGCTCAAGTGCGGCTTCGACTCGCTGGAGCGGTATGTGGTAGGCAATATGCTGGGGGATCTTCTGCCGGACAGCACCCTGCTGATGACCACCGGCATCGACCGGGATGTGCTGGTGCTGGCAGATGCCGCCGCAGAGCCAAGCCTTGAAAGCGCTGTGCAGGTGCTAAAAAAGAGTTCAAGCGGTTCGAGACGGTAAATATACTCTCAGCCGCCAGCCGCACCGGCACACTGGACGAGCTTTCTACCCTGTTCCAGCAGGTGCGGGAGCTTTTGCAGCTGAACCCGGACGAAAACGAGACGGCCCTGCTGCGCCCCGGCCAGAACGCCGCTTTGCCGGAAACAGTGAACGAAATTTTCGACATCCGCGCCCTGCGGCAGGCGGGCAGCTACGAGAAGCTGCTGCGGGAGCTGTCCCTCGCCTTTGCCCGGATGGAGGCCAAAAACTACCGTCCCCGGCAGCGGACGCAGCTGTGTGAGCTGGCGTGGAAGCTGCTGTTTGAGGGCAAGACCCCGCCGGAGGAATCGCTGGCGGCTTGGGCAGATGCCCTGACCGCTGCGTGGAGCCTGCCCCAGCCGGATGCCCGCAGCCGGGAGATCTTTCTGGCGATTTACGAAAACCTCTCCGACCCGGATTTCAGCTTGCAGACCATTGCGCAGCAGCGGTTGTTCATGAGCGAGGACCACTTGCGGCGCATCTTCTCCCAGATGACCGGCGAGCGATTTTCGGCTTATCTGGAGCGTGCCCGCATCACGCAGGCGCAGCGGCTTTTGGAATACCATCCGGAAATGAAAATCAGCCGCTTGGCAGCGCTGGTGGGCTACCCGCTGGACGGGCAGTATGCAAAGGAAAGCAGGCTGTGAAAACCTTGCGTAGAAAAGCCCCTGATTCGGGCAAATGTGCAAACGGTGTGCAGAAAGTGTACAGCCGCTTTCTTACATAAAGAAAGAACGCCAAATCTTACGATTTGACGTTCAATATCTAGTGCACCTCCAGGGACTCGAACCCTGGGCCCACTGATTAAGAGAGCAAGCCGCCGGTTCGTCTCAATTCATGAAAGTTTCGAGTCATCGTTGCTTTTGAACAAGACGACGTGATTTTTCACCCGGCAATTTCTGCGCCCTTTGTCGAATTTTGCAGCGAAAAGCACCCTTTGCACGTTTTGAAACCGTGCAAAATCCGTGCAGAAACCGTGCACTTACTCTCTGACAAACAAAAATCACACTATCCACCACCGACTTGACGGCAATGGTTTGAGTGACCGACCCAGATATCCTAAATTATCTCTCTATGTTTACAAAACATCTGTGATTCTCTCTTTCTATTACGTAAGGACGCAAATGAAGGGCCCCATAAACGTCCTACTAAAAAAAGGAGATTATTACTATGTTACTCAAAAATGGAAGTACTGGCAACTATGTTATGTACCTGCAGTATGGACTGCATATCATGTGCTGCCCTCCGGGTAGTTTTGACAGCAAATTTGGCTCTGGTACTGAAAATGCTGTTAAGAAGTATCAGGGCAAAAAAGGTCTTACCCAAGATGGCATTGTTGGCGATGGTACATGGAACGCACTGGTAAGCGACATTAAAACCATCCAGCAGCTCCTGAAGAACAAAGGTTATTACGCCAGTACAGTGGATGGCCTTGCAGGTTCAGGCACTTATAACGCTGTTATCAGTTTTCAGAAAGCATCCGGCTTGACTGCCGATGGTATGGTCGGCAGTGCCACCCTAAACGCATTGAACGCTTCTTCGGGCGGTACAAGTGGTCAATCTCATTCAATCACTCTGCCTACTGATAGAAACTATCTTTGGGCACAGAAGAATCCGGACATTGTTAAGCTTGTTGGAAATAGTGGTTGCTCTCTTGTTGCCGTGTTGAATACCGCTAATATCTATGGGCCTCGTGAATTCACCCCTAACGAAGTCCTGACTGCCTGTGGAAATTGGGGTGCAAACGGTCTGAATACTTGGGCTCTTCCCAGCAAGTGCAATGGTAAAATCGACACGAGCAACTACACTCATGGCGGTAAGGAGCAGGCGACTGTATTCAGTGCAGTCAAAGCAAGTATTGACAATAACCTTCCCATCATTATTCGGCTCAACAGTAGCGATGGCAAAAAGACGCATTTTGTCACAGCGATTGCTTATACTGGCAGTTGCTCCTCTGCAAGCAGCATTTCCGTCATTGATCCTGCTGGTGGTGTCATTCGA
>ERZ827088.3306-NODE-3306-length-15088-cov-10.118473_pt1 | contig 15088 bp, 6 predicted proteins | sample MGYA00519922_ERZ827088 | MGnify/ENA primary metagenome ERZ827088 (study PRJEB31778, sample SAMEA3449254) | human gut metagenome | biome: human gut; feature: human-associated habitat; material: faeces | place: United Kingdom | collected 2010/2012 ... | reverse complement strand
TTATAATGACGAACACTCAACAACACTAATATCAAGCATGAAGATAGCAATAAAAGATAGAAACACCCGTTGCCGGACATGGAAACCGGATGCAGATATGGAACGAATTCCATCAGGCCACCGACCGGTTTGCCGTCGAATGCTTACAAGCAAAGATAGAAATTTATTGATAAGAAAAGCTATATTATAGGTTTTTCTATTCTAAAAAATTGCCAATGATGAAGTCAGCCTTCCCCAATATAACTTTCCATCCGCAAAATAATACCATATAAAGCGAAAATATGAATAACTCAAAAATCCGTGTATGTGCGATAAATATATTTTATATTATTTCTATTTCTTCCGCTTTCTTTTGATACTCACTGGGAGTCATCCCGTAGACTTCCCTAAACGAAGCCGCAAAATACTTATGGTCATTGTATCCTAATGCCACAACCACTTCTGCAATACTCATTCTTTTATTTTTCAACATTTGGCAAGCATGTTTCATCTTTATATCCTTAATGAAATCCAAAGGTGTTTTTCCCGTAATTCCTTTTATCTTACGCGCCAGCGTTGAACGAGACATGCCTAATTCACTGGCTAATGCTACTACGTCAAACTCTGGCTCTGAGAGATTCCGTTCGACAACTTTAATGGCCTTCTCTATCAACTGTTCATCCAGTGACGTAAAATCAATCTTAGAAATCATCCCTATAGAAGGATTATTCTTGGAATTCGCTTGTATTTGTTTCCTCTTATTAAGTAAATTTTTCAGACGGACTTTCAAGACATCAGGCTCAAAAGGTTTAGATACATAATCGTCAGCACCCAGTTCATAGGAAGTAATCTCATTCTCCATGCTTATTTGTGCTGTAAGCAATACTACGATAATATGGCTGGTCGCAGTGTCATTCTTAATATGTCGGCAAAGCTCTATGCCGTCCATTTCCGGTATCATGATGTCACTCACCACTATATTCACACCATTTTTTCGGATAGACTCCCAGGCTTCTCTCCCATTTTCCGCCATTAGCACCCGGTAATCTTCCGCGAAGATATCTTTCATCAGATAGAGAAATTCCCGATTGTCTTCCACAAGCAACAATGTTTCCCGTAAATTTTCCTCCCCAGATGGTTCCAACTCGCTTGTCTCCGACAATACCGGCTCTGACATCTTGCAGTATTCATCCGACAGATAACACTCCTTATCCAACGGTATCTCTATAGTAAATGTACTGCCTTTACCCAAAGCACTTTTCAATGCTATATGCCCATGGTGCAGTTCCACAAGCTCTTTTGTCAGTGAGAGTCCGATGCCGTTGGACAGTCCGGGCTTACTATTCTTATTATTATAAAACCGGACAAAAATTTTATCCTGCTCCTTGGATGAAATGCCAATTCCCTCATCTCCCACTTTCAAGACAAGGTATTCATGACCACCTGCATATTTAGTACCGACACTAAGAAATACTGATTTGCCCGATGGGGTATATTTATAGGCATTAGACAACAAGTTTGATACAATCTTGTCCAACTTGTCCCGGTCAAAAAAGCCTTTTACGCTATCCTCCTCTGCCACCAAAGAGAAATTTATTTGCTTCTCACTCATCATTATCGAAAAGCTGTCTTTACAGAGTTCCTTCAAAAAAGCAAGTACGTCGCCATAAGAGACGGACAGCTCCATTTTTTTGTTGTCAATTCTTCTTAAATCCAAGATTTGCTGCAACAGAGCTTTAAGCCGCTTGATGTTCGCCAGCATCATGTCGACATACTTCTTGTCTTCCTTGTCAGAGGAACGAATGGAGCCTGCCAAACAAGAAAGCACGGCAAGAGGACTCAGCAATTCATGAGAGACATTTGTAAAATACCTCAATTTCAGTTGTGTCATCTCATCGACAAGTTTTTTATTATTTTCCCTTTTCATCTGCCGGATATACAGATAGAAAAACAATGCTATCAGCCCCAAACTGATGCATATATAAATCAGATAAGCCCACCAGGTTTCGTAGAAAGCCGGTAGGCGATAAATCTCCAGTTCAGTAATTTGGTTGCTCCAAAGTCCGTTCTTATCAGTGGCTTTCACCTGGAAGGTATAGGTACCTTTGCTTAATTTATTGTAAAAAGCCTTGTTTTCACCGGGATTCAGATAGATCCAGTCCTTATCTACTCCCACCAGACGATAGGTATAACGAATTTGTTCCAAGCCACAGTAACTGAGGGTGGAAAAACTTATCTCCAAGTCCTGACTATCCGGAGACAACCGGATGGAATTTCCCGGACTGATTTCCTTGCGGATACTTTTCCCCTTGACCCTCATATCGGTGATATGGGTGGCAATTTGTTCCGGGATGCTCTCCAAAGCCTGGGAGGGGGCGATGGATATGAAACCGGAAACCCCTCCGAAGAAGATCTCCCCAGCCTTGCGGTCGTAATAGACAGATTTCTCCATGAACCGGCTCAATGACAACTGCAGGTCATTGGTTGCATAACTCCGATATGCCCCATTATTCGGATTGTATTCTTTCAGCATCTGATTGGTGACAATCCATATATGGTTATAGGTATCTACAACAATCTGGTTGATAAAATCACCTTTCATACCACAACTCATGCTATGGTCAGATAATGTTTTCAGCTGGGTATCAAATTGTAAGACTTCACCCAATCCGGTGCCTAACCATAGCTTCCCGTCGCTGGATACATCCATACACATAAAATCTTTTGCGGAGGGAAACAGTTCATACTGTCCGTCGTTTTTCATAAATCCGAGTCCCTTATCGGCAACTGCAAACCAGATTTTCCCGTCATTGGCTTGCACAATCCCGTTTACGGAACCCAATTCACTGTCAATCATTTCCAAGTTCCCCGTACCAGTCCGGTAAACAAACAGCCCCCGGTTCGTCCCTATCCATAAGTCCTGCTTCTTGTCTTCCAGCATACTTACCACATGCCCAGGTTGCCGGACCACCTCATTAAGATTAATGCGAATCTCCTGGCTAATCTCCATATTATCCTGATGCAGCCTGACAATCGATGAAGAAAAGGGGTACAACACTCCCCACACCGAACCCTCCATCTTCGATGCTGTCAGATTCGTAACATTTCCCAACGGCAACATTCCGGCTTTCGGACAATCCGTATAATGCCTTAGCCTATCTGTCGCGGCATCATAGATACACACGCCATACCGTTCTTGTGTGAACCAAAACATCCCCTTACTGTCTTTACATAAAGAAGTGACAACCGGATTTGCCTTTATTCTATTCCGCAACGGAGCCAGCGGATATTTATCGACTCCATTATCACGGATATCCACCATAAAACTCTCCATATCGAATGCCGAAACCCATAGCTGTCCTTCCCGACTTTTGTATATCTCATAAAGCATCTTGTTTCCTACCGGAAGAAAAGGGGAAATATCCACTTGTTCCAACCTTCTCTGCTCTGTGATTCTAAAAACAAAAAGGTCTTTATCCGTAGTGACCCACAGATAGTGAAAAACATCGTCCTGCACCATATGGAACACATCCCCGGTAGCCTGATGCGCGATATCTACGGGGAGCGGCTGGGAGACATACCATCGTCCGGCATCGTCTGCTTCGGGGTCGAAACAGACAATACCCTTTTCCCAAGTTCCCAGCCAATAGCAATGATGAATTTCATCCCAGATAATCCGCTCTATAAAGCGGTATTCCTTATGATGGAAATAGGGCTCGAAAGCATCTGTTTCCTTGTTCAGCCTATACATTCCGCAGTCTGTTACGGAGATAAGCAGGTTCCCTTTCCGATCCTCATACACGATGTAGACACATTGAGCTACCTGATTAAATGTCATCTCATACTTCTTCAGCAGTGTCCCGTCAGCATTGAACCGATACAACCAGCCTGCTACACTTACCCATACCGTGCCATCGCTGGTGACATTGATGGTGAATATATTTTTTTCAGAGATATCATCCACCTCCACAGGAGTAATCCGGTATGTAGCCTTGTCCAATATGTAAAGTCCTTTCATCGTTCCAAACCATATTTTCTTTTTGTGATCTTCTACGATGTAAGTGATGTAGTTGTCTCTCAAAAGGTTGGGAGTGAAGATATCCGACCGGAAGACATTGATGTCATATCCGTCATAGCGACATAGCCCGTTAAATGTCCCATACCACATATATCCGTCGCTATCCTGAAAAATACGGTGGATAGCCTTGACCGGAAGCTTGTCCAGCAGCGGTATCGGTCTAACTTCTATTTTCTGGGCCGAAAGCGAACCGACTATGAGGAACAGCCCCCACAAAAACAGCAGAAACGAATGTTTGCAAGTTTGAAAATTCATAGTACAGATCTCATTTGAAAACAAATATAAAGAAAAAATCTCCATTTCATGTGAGAAAAGCATAAAAAACGTAGATTTTTACATGAGAGCTGTAATGAATTTACTACCGGAACCTTATTTTCACATCCACCGTTTCTCCTTTCATAGGTATACAGGCTTCATATAATCCGGAAGAAAGCTCTCGCACAGAAATGTCTTTACCGGAAGCCGACATGGAAACATGAGGCAAATATGTATCTGTTTCTATCGTTATCAACGTGCCGTGCTCTTTTCCTTCCCTGTTTTCAATGGAGAAATACAGTTCATTTTTCTTATAAAAGATAGGTTTCCCTCTCATAAAACCATTTTTCTTTAATTCGACAGCGATGCGTGCAGGAGTAAAAATACGTAATTGACGGCGAATGCCATCATAGGGCATAATACTCACATACCTTTTTTTATCGACTTCCACATTGCCTCCATAAGCCACCATGCCCAAATCCGGATCCTTGAGCAGATAGATACCGGCACCATGAATGCCACTGGTCAATCCATGGTCAATCTCTCCGTCATACCGTAAAGGTCCCCGTTTTTGCTTGACTGACTTCAAATCCCAAAGATAGGAATGCTGATATGGGGAATAGATCCATCCGGCAGCTCCGTCGTTCATCTTTCCAGGATACCAATAGCCGTAACCAGTCTCTTGGGTTCCTGTATTCACAAGTGCCCAAGAAGAAAGTAATGAATTATACCCCCAATTGACGTACCTCTCGGGAACATCGGCAAATCGGAACGCATAGTCCAATAGAGCGACACCACCCATCTGAGACATATAGTCGAGATTGTCCTTACCGCCGCTCCAGGCCGTGCCTAAATGGCTGAAGTCAGACTCATACAATCCGCGTATGGCAAGATTCCCGTCTAACTGTTTTTTCATGAAGCTGTCCACTTTAGTTGTATCAAGCGATTTGTAAGTATGCCATTTATGTTCATTCTTGTCATACCATAATTGTTCTTGCGGCACGAGTTTATGATGTTTTGCATATTCGGCCACATAGTATGACGATTCGTACGCGGTACGGTCTACAAACATTTCCGAGCCGAAAGGCCATGGATCATCATATATCATGTAAAGCACCTTCTTTTCCCACTCTTTACGTAATTTTTCTGCCGCATGATTTTTTCCTTCTTCCTTTAACGCCTGCATGATGTACAGCAGATAGCGTTCATGGAAATTACCTATTTTATAAGCCCAATCGCTCCAGCCCTTGATGGCCCATTGCTTTCCCATAAAAATACTGTATGGCACCTCAAAATAGGCCATTGCCGTGCGATAGGCGCGTTCCAAATACCCTTTCGCATCCAGATAACTGACAAGATAGGGATAATTCTTTGCAATCTTGTAAAGGTTATAGTAGATAGTAAAATGAGTGGGATAATCATACGTTCTCCACATACGCTCCTTGCCACTTCCACCGGAATTATAGTCGCCCAACACCCCGTTGCGGAGTTCGTACCAATTGTCACATCCGTAAATACCGTATGGATAAGGAAACTCCTTGTCCGTGCGTTGTAGCTTTCCCCATACGAAGTTCTTTTCGTAATACTCCAAAGAAGCTATTTCCTCTTTATCGGGATAGACCACATTCTTCTCGCTCAAGTACAGAGCCTTGCAATTAGACGGGTCGTCCGAGCCACCTACCATGTATGGGTATGGTAAACCCCCTTTGTTTTCGGGAGAAAGTAATTCCTCATTCTCCATGTCCCATAAACTATACAACCCATTATACCATTTTGTGGTATCACGATGTTGTTGGTGGGTAACAATAAATGACGCCCTTTTTTTATGATATTTTCTAATGGTTCTATGACATAGAAATTGAGGTAGCACGTTTTTCCTTTGCCATATTGTATGGTAATCGTATTTTCACCTAAACGTGAGAATTTAAAATCAAATAAAGATTTTCCATTTGATTTTCCCTTATTGACTATTTGTATCTGTTGCGGATACTCCGGTTCTAACAACTTGATTCTTTGTTTGCTGGCAATGACGCAGCGTACGTTCATTTCTGGTGAAACGACCATGCCCGGTACTATTCTCGCAACAATATTTCCTTTATCATACAGCTTATCTTGAATGGTGTTATAACTATCTACCAAGGAAAAATTAAACCCGGTGGTATAAGACTTATTAGATAAAATCACTTTCGATGTGCTCGGTATCCGCCAAGTATCATTAGTCCTGTCTACCGATGTCTTGGAATAAATATAATAATAATCCCCTATCTCCTTATATTCCAATGATGTTTCATCTTTCATTGTCATTAATAGCACATTGCCTTGTCCGTGAAAGGGCAGCCAATAAATATAAGAAGAATGGCCGTTCAAAAAAATATGTTTTGCCAGGTTGTCTTTTGCTGACAACGTCTCGTCCCGTTCGCCAATGGGGATATGAACCTTCAAGTCGGTTATTTCGACGGGCTGCCTGTTTCCATTGCGGAATGTGATGTTCCAGTCCATTTCTGTACCGACAACCGAAAAAGTCTGGTTCAGTTCGACCGAGCCAGGCAATTGCCAGGTAATCTTTATGTGCTGCAAGTCATTGGATATAACCTTCGGAGAGAAATCCGACAACTTTACGGCATATACGCTCCCCGACAGGAGATACCTTACAGATAAATCGCCCAAATAATCGTTTCTATTCAGATAGTTCCTTCCGCCATTACTTAAGCCATAGGTCATGGATGCCACTCCCCTTCCTTTTGTATCCAATTTCAATACCGGAGTGCCGGCATGCCCGACCGCTGTACACAGCATGATTCCGATAACGATAAAAAAAAGATAGTTACTTATTCTCATAATGATTAAGTATAAAATAAGAGGACGTACCGCAATGTAAGATTGAAGCGCATCCTCTTAAACATATTGCTCAATTCTTCAATTAGTAGCCCGGATTCTGTTTCAGTTTAGGATTTGCAGTCAACGCCTGTTCCGGTATGGGGTAGAGCGACCGATAATCTCCATTGGGCTTGTGCGACAGCCAGCTTTTCGTAGTAAATACCCCAAAGCGGATCATAGTCCGACGGGAATAGCACTCATAAGCAAATTCGCGAAGCCATTCATCAAACAACTGTCCGAATTTCACCGGTGTCTGGTCGCCCTTGTCAACTATCTTATAGTTTTCCACATATCCCCATTCAAACGAAGAGTCATTGTTCTTCAATTCATCATCGGTGACAGTCGCATCGGCAAGATTCGCAAAATTACGCTTGCGTACCTCTGTAACCAGCTGACCGACACCCGGCTGCCCCAGACGGAGCAGGCACTCCGCTTTCATTAACAGGACTTCAGCATACCTCATTAAAGGAATATCAGTACTGGAGCTCCAATAACTTCCCTCTTCCACCTCATACTTATTCATACGATAACCTTCCATTTCGTCCACATACTTTCCATCGGGTAAATCTTTCGTAAAATTCAAAGGCTCTCCTTTCCTGTCGTACTGTCCATACAACAGATTCCCTTCTGCATCATATTGCAATCCATGAAGCCAGGTGTCATCCAACCTACCGTCTCCCTCTTCATAAAGGTCAATGTATTGAGAGACAGCACGCTGAACACCGGCTTCGTTTGGTGTGTCATTAGTCAGGAATTTCTTTTTCAATTCCTTATGCCATGAATTCATCCAAAGCCAATTAGCAGTCACCCCTTTATCATAGTCATAAGGAATAGTCATCAAAACCTCCTTTGAATTCTCTACTCCTGTTGCCCGGAAGCAGTCTCGGAATTTGGGAGACAAAACACACTTACCGCCCTCAATTATCAGATTGCACTGCTCCATGCACGCCTCCCACTGCGGGTTTCCGGTATACACTTCTGCATTCAGATAGATATTGGCTAACAGGCATCTTGCAGCCCATTCGTTGAAACGTCCATAAGTGGTCTCATCCTGATTCTTGCTGAGACCAGGAATGGCTTCGAGCAACTCTTTGACCATAAAATCATAAATATCCTTCCGGCTGCTTTGCTCGGGCATTTCCTGACTGGTAGTAGTCACCAAAGGGATACTTCCAAAGCCATCGCACATACGCCAATAATAAAATGCTCTCAGTGCGCGCAACTCTGCAATGCCTTCCGCTTTGTCCTGCTCTGCAATGTCGGGAAAGACATCACGCTCAATCCGCTCTATGGCATAGTTGCACAACACGATTCCCTGAAAATAGCCGTTCCATATATTATTCAAGAAACCAAGGGTGGAATTCCAAGTATGATAATGGATAAGCGGATAGTCGCTGTTATAGATGGAAATATTTTGGGGACCTACGACACAACAGCCCGATTGTTCTTCCACATACCAATAGTACATCTGATTGTCAGAGCGCAACGGATTGTATGCACCGGCAATGTTTGCTTCAAAATCATCCGTCTGATATTGATAGGTTTCATCCAATATTTCAGAATATACCTTTTCGTCCAGATTGTTACTGCATGATGTCCAAAGGACAACCAGCAATAAAGGAAATATCGTTATAGTAAACTTCTTCATAATGATTCTTTTTTAAAATGTAAGATTAATGCCCAGTGTATATGTACAAGTCGTGGGGTATTGGTAGATATTGTCAACTCCCGGAGTCAATCCCGAAATACTTATTTCCGGATCGATTCCACTATAACCGGTAAAAGTTGCCAAATTAGATATGCTGGCATAGATACGGAGTTTCTTTATCCAATTCACTTTTGATAGGTCTGGGGTATATCCCAATGTGATATTATCTATCTTCCAAAAATCACCGTCTTCTACCCAATAACTTACGTATCCATTAGGCTCGTCGTAAGCTAGGTTCCGATTGTCCATTTTAGGTTCCAGTGCACTAGCAAGTACATTGCCGGTACCCAATGACGAAGGAACACCCAGATCTTGTTTCACAAGATTGTACACCTGAAATCCAAACGCTCCACGCATTGTCAGACTTATGTCGAACCATTTATATCGAAGAGAATTGTTGAAGTTCAAGTAATACTTAGGCAGTGCGTTTCCTATCACCTTACGGTCGCTGGCTTGTGCATCGGCGAAACTCTTGACAGTTCCGTCGGCACTTTCAATCAGCCACCCACCATTTTCGTCAATGCCTACAGATTTCCATCCATAAAAATCGCCGAGCGGCTTTCCAACTTCCAGCCGGTGTGTAATGGAATTGAACACCAACCCATCTATATAGTTGCCTGCCACATATTTGTCGTTGGACAGTGAAAGTAGCTTGCTCTTATTAGTCGAGAAGTTCAGGTTTGAGTTCCAAGTGAAATCCTTGGTCTGAACTGGCACCGCATTGAGGGAAACCTCCACTCCCGAATTGCGGATAGATCCAGCATTAGCCGTAATGCTAGATGACACATACGGAGGAACCGCAACTTTATAATCCCATATCAAATCTTTCGTAGTGCGAATGTAGTAGTCGATGCTACCGAAAATCCGGTCGTTGAAGAATCCATAGTCCAAACCCAAATTAAACTCTTTCTTCTTTTCCCAACGCAAATCCGGATTGGCATTTCCACTCGCCTTCAGCTGGTTAATCCATTGTCCTTTATAATAAGCGTAACCTCCCAAATTCAGGCGGGTCAAACTCATATAGGAACTTGCCGGAATGGTGCCCGTGATTCCATATCCAGCACGCAGTTTCAAGTTGTTTATGAAACTGGCATCTTTCATGAAATTCTCCTTCGCCATATTCCAGCCGGCAGACACAGCCGGAAATGTTCCCCACTTATGGTTTGCCCCGAATTTGGATGAACCTTCGTACCGGATGCTGGCAGAAAGAAAGTATTTGTTGGCATAGTTATAGTTTAGGCGGGCAAACCATCCTACCAGCCGGCTGCTGTTCTGGCTTGTCCCTACCGTTGCCTTACCTTCAGTCAAAGCCGTGCCCACACCCATGTTGTTGAATGTATAGTCGTCACTTGGAAAATCATAATTGCTCATTGATGAATAACGATAGTTATAATCATTCCAGCTATATCCTACCAGTCCGTCGATATTGTGACTGCCAAAATGGTTGGCATATTGTGCCGTAATTTCCATCATGTCGTTCTGCGTGCGGCTTGATGTTTGGGAAGCATACCCGTTCTTACCATACATGGTTGTCGACTTATGGCGTGATGTCTCATAATAAGAGCCATAGAAGTTGTCTATCTCACGGGAGAACAACCAATTGATATTCAACCCCTCTATCGGATTTAGCGTGGCCTTGCCATACATCTTTATGTTCGTATCCTTATTATCCCCTTTGGTCTCTTCAAGCAAGGCTACTGGATTCAGCCTAGTAGGCGAACTTCCGCTCTCGTTCCAGGTACCATCTTCATTCTTAACGGAGTAGGTGGGGTTGTATTTAAGGGCATTGTAGTAAGGATTCTCATACCAGTCGCTGTAGGGGAAACCATACGAGCGCTGATATCCACTGATTTGAGCTTCCAGTTTCAGCAGGTTGTCCCACATACGGTGTACCACATTGATGTGTGGATAAAGCACTTCCACCTCCGACTTTTTAATGATACCCTCGTTGCTGGTATAGTCTAGACTAGCCACGTAGGAAGTATTTTTGGACGTTCCCTTCAAGCTCATGCTAAACGTCTTGTTGAACGGGGTCTGGGTTATCTCTTTCATCCAGTCCGTGCGGCTTCCATAATCGAGCGCACCTTTCATCCCTTCTTTCGCCAGTTCCGCATATTCATCTGCCGTCAGCATGTCCAATTTTCTGGAAATGGTCTGGGTGGAGATATAACTGTTGACATCAATTGTCAGCGGCGTGTTCCCCTGGGCCTTTTTGGTGGAGATAATGATGACTCCATTAGTTCCGCGTGTACCGTAAATGGCGGCAGCAGATCCGTCTTTCAATACATCTATCTGTTCGATGTCATTGGGGGACACATCGTTGAGGTTTCCTTCCACTCCATCGATAATCACCAGCGGAACCGAGCTTGAAGCCAATGTCGTTACGCCACGGAGCATAATTTGGGAAGTGGACAACGGATTGCCATCAGCCTGCACCACGTTCAGGCCGGCAATCTTGCCGCGAATCAAGCTGGCAGCATCGACTGATGAAACCTGCACAAAATCATCTGCCTTGACACTGGCTACGGAACTAGTAAGTTCTTCCTTACGTTGTGTGCCATAGCCCACCACCACCACTTCGTCCAGTAGCTTAGTGTCTTCGGTCAATGCTATTTCCATGTTTCTATGGGGAATAGCTTTCAACTCCTCTGTGCGGAATCCGACATATGAAACCACTATCGAGGCACCGGGAGATACCATTAACACAAAATAACCGTTCAAGTCCGTAATTGTGCCGTTGGTAGTTTTCCCTTTTTCTACAACACTGGCACCGATAATTGGTTCTCCATTCGCATCTTTGACGATACCTTTCAGCGTAACGCCTTGTTGTTGTAACTCATGCACTACCATTACACCGGCTTCCGAAGATGCCATGAGTGGGGTTGCAATAGCACTTCCCAATAGGGTCAACAAAGCGGCAAATGTGTTCTTTTGTTTAAATAGATAACTTAACATAGCTTTTTGTTTTTATAGTTAATTAAGGTATTTTATTTACTGTTTTAAGTAACTGTAACTACTCAGCGAATATATGTAACTACGGCTACTTAAAACAGCTCTGTATTATTTTGTTCCTTCTTTATACAGCCAGATGCCGTAGGTGAATGCATCTGCATTCTTGTTTGGTTTCTGCTCATTCGGACGGAACCATTGGCTACTATCGGTAAACGGTGTCAGGTAAATCGTTACGTTAGTACCCTTATAAGAGGCTTTCGTCTGATAGACAGGTCCCAGCATGTGCAGGTAGGGTTTCTCTACGCGTTTCGGCTGCCAGCTGATGTCTACTCGAATGTCTTTCTCGAAGTTGAGGTCGTCATTCCCAATCTGTTTGTTCCATACCATGTCCAGGCAATAGACCACAGGACCACGGGTGAAAGCGTATGGAATGCGGTCAGTAGGCTCTTCGCTATACATGATTTCGCCTTTGGGCAACGTGTAGGATATGTATTTGTTATGATGTTCGCGTATCACCCATTTCTCTTCCATGGGGAAAGTCAACGTCACCTTATCTCCCTTTTCCCATTTCCGGTTAAGGATGAAATAGGTTTCCGGCTGTACACCCGTTTGTGCTTCACCATTCACCGAAACTCGAGGCTGCTTGCACCAAGCGGGTATACGCAGGTGAAGATTCTTCTGAACCCCTCCGGTAGACACGGTTATCTCCACTGTTTCCGATTCCGGATAGTTGCCTGTTACCTCGAACGAGAAGTCATCGCCAGTATAGTTGGCGGAGAGGTACTGGTTAATGTAGAAATTGCCTTTGTTTTCTGCATACAGGAACGAAGGTAGCAGGGAGATGATGCGGTGTCCGCTTGCTGTGCAACAGTCCGGTCCGTGGAAGTAGCCGTGATGGCCGCTCGGCTTGTCGCCGTTGGGGGCCGTATGATAGCGGCATACGCCGGTCTCGCAGTCCTGGGCAGCAAATACGTGGTTCAACATCAAACGCTCCATAGCATCAGCATACTTGGTCTCTCCAGTCAGTTCCAGCAACATCTGCGTCAGTTGCATCCACGACATGGTGGCACAAGTCTCCACAATGTTTCCCGACAGCGGTTTCACATAGTCATGTTCGTAGTGCTCTGCCACACTCACACCGCCGGTGATATACATCTGGCGTTCGCGAATGTCATCCCAGGCTCCCGCCACCTTGCGGAGCAATGTTTTGTCACCTGTGATGCGGTACAAGCGCAGAAAACCCATGAAATTCATCTGGAATGTGTGCGAATGTACGTAAGGCTGCAATTTGTCTACGCCTAACTTCCCGTCTGCCACCGAGTCCAGTCGCGAAAAGGCATCCCATCCGCTCCATTTGTCTATATTGCCAACCACCCACTGACTCCACTTCAAATACTTTTTCTTTCCTGTTATCTCATATAGGCGGGCTACCGGGTCGCACAGAAGCGTGCCTTCCCAGGAGTAGTGTACACCATGCCCAGCAAAATCGGAAAGTGCATCGATATGCTTATGCTTGTTTTCAGGTACTCGCAAGTCCGACGGCCAGAATTCCAGCTTGCCCGGACCAAAATATTTCAAATAGTAATCTGCCAGTTTTTCTGCCGATGCCAGCGCCTCCTTGTTTCCGGTCTCTTCATAGGCAGTCAGAAAAGCATGGAACACAAAATAGAGTTCGTAAGCATCCATACCGCGCACCGGACGTTCGGCAGTGCGGAAGCTTTTGGCAGTGGCGCCCACATATCCACTCTCTTCCTGCGAGTCGATGATACGCTTCAGTACTGCCTGCACTTTCTTTTGCAGCTCCTTATCGCCACTCTGGATGGCAGACAGATAGGCAGACTCCACCCATTTCCCATGTTGTTCTGCCTTGGTCCAATCCCATGCGGTGTGCTGGCGGTTTACAATAAAGTCTACATACGTATCAATGGGGAAATCTTTCAGGTATTGCCGGTTCACCTCCATGCGTTCTCCAAAAAAGCCCGTGATTCCTTTCACAGTAGAAATGGGTACCGGTTTTTCCAATAGACTGATGTCGTCATGTTTTTGAGCAGACATTGATTGTATCGATAAAACAATCAATAATGATAATGTTGCCAAATTCTTTTTTTCATATCTTCAATAAATATTAGATTTAGTAAATGCATTCGTTTAATGCAAATAAAGAGTGTTTTTCAGCAGTTGCCCTAACAATATGTCTCAAAAAATAGGGAGAATCCATTCATAGAACGATTTGATTAATTTCTCTCCATTAAATGAGTAAATCCTCTCCCTCTTCATAATAATGGATAGGTTTAGGATTGGTCTGATAATGGATGTAAAACTATCTAATCGGATATTATCACGGATATAAATTGATTGACGTAAATTCAAGAAAAGCATAGCGGACGCTCAATGAGTCATTTATAAAGAGTTTCATGATAACACATTGAAAAAACAATGCATTTAGTTATAAAGAATTTAAAGGATTTCCCGTTTTTTTCAATTCCATAGGCTTTATGATAACTCACCCCCAGTGCTTCTTTTAATTTCAGCAAATTCGGATTTTTTTTGCTCATCAACCGGAAAGGTTCCATATGGCATCCAGCAATTGTAGGATGGAAGGGCCCTTGCCCACCAGCAAATCTCGGAAATGAAAGAATTGTTTGAAATCCTCCACATAGTATCCTTGCAAGACCTCTGGCTTATTCTCAAAAAAGCAATACACTCCCAGCACGACCACCAAATTCACGAGGAAGTTCGTAATGGCTCTATACCTTGAGTGTACAAGTTGTGCCTTGTTCTTGAGCAGGTCATTAATGGTTTCGATGATATAAGCATCATCTTATCATAAAAAGCCATGAGTTTGTTTTTCATGTTCGTTTTGATTCCATGAACGAGCCGATTAGAACATAAAATCTATATAAGTTATTGAATACCCAATCTGAACTTGGATTATGTCTCTTTTGTAAAGTTAACATTAGTAGGAAAGCGTATTTTTTCTTTTTGCTGGAACTTTTGAGATTGCTTCAGAATCTTATTTTTAAAACACCTCTCATATACACTTTTTATAAGACGAACCGCCCTCGTACCCACTTCCACAATATCCTCATCTTTATGAAGAGTAATCCAAAAGGGCCAATAAGTATGGTTGTTTGCATTATTTGTAGGCTCAAAGTGATGAGTAAAAGATTTCCCCGGAAATGTATTATAATGACGAACACTCAACAACACTAATATCAAGCATGAAGATAGCAATAAAA
>ERZ827088.3296-NODE-3296-length-15135-cov-4.555769_pt1 | contig 15135 bp, 11 predicted proteins | sample MGYA00519922_ERZ827088 | MGnify/ENA primary metagenome ERZ827088 (study PRJEB31778, sample SAMEA3449254) | human gut metagenome | biome: human gut; feature: human-associated habitat; material: faeces | place: United Kingdom | collected 2010/2012 ... | reverse complement strand
GCGGAAGTGGCGGAATTGGCAGACGCGCAGGCTTCAGGTGCCTGTGGTAGCAATACCGTGCGGGTTCAAGTCCCGCCTTCCGCACTTTTTTTATCTTAGTCGGAGAAGACTCTCGCTTATAGAAGCGGGGGTCTTTTTTGCTATCAAGCAAAAGGTAGAGTCTTGCAAAGATAATCCCGGGATGATATACTGAATAAATGATTAAAGAAAATCTGCAAAACAGTAGGATTTAAAAACAAATGCCATGTACAGGAGGAGTAGACATATGAAAAAACTGGAAGAATATGTAAGAAGTATACCTGATTTCCCGGAGCCGGGGATTATTTTCCGTGATATCACAACGATTTTGCAGGATCCGGACGGACTGCATCTGGCAATCCAGTCCATGCAGGACAAGCTGAAAGATACCGAGTTTGATGTCGTTGTCGGCACAGAGTCCAGAGGGTTTATTTTTGGTGTACCGATTGCATATAACCTGCACAAGGCATTTGTACCGGTTCGAAAGAAAGGCAAGCTGCCATGTGAGACGGTCAGCATGGAATATGACCTGGAATACGGAAGTGCTGTGATTGAAATGCATAAGGATTCTATCAAACCGGGACAGAAAGTTGTGCTGGTAGATGACCTGGTTGCTACAGGCGGAACGATCGAAGCTGCGATCAAACTGGTTGAGGAACTCGGCGGAGAAGTTGTAAAGGTTGTTTTCCTTATGGAGCTGGCCGGATTAAAAGGCCGTGAGAGATTAAAAGGATATGATGTAGAGTCTGTACTCTGCTATGATGGGAAATAAAAACAGTAGACAATAGATGGTTGCAGGGGCAGATTCAGAATCTGCTTTCTGCGGATTTCCGGAAAGAGGGTACTGGCTATGAGCGACGAAAAAAACAAAGTAGATACAACGACAGAAATAAAAAATTCAGAGATGAAAAAAGCGGAGATCAAAAAAGCCGATGCGAATGTAAAAACCATGGAGGATTTTACAAGTCCGGAGATCTTGTATGATGAACTGATCGCGAGCGTGAAGAAATATCATCCATCCACGGATATCAGCATGATTGAAAAAGCTTACAAGATTGCTTATGAGGCACATGAGGGTCAGAAGAGAAAATCCGGAGAACCATATATCATTCATCCGCTTTGCGTTGCGATCATTCTGGCAGATCTGGAGCTGGACAAAGAGACGATCGTTGCAGGACTGCTTCACGATGTGGTTGAGGACACGGTCATGACGACGGAGGAGATCACCAAAGAGTTCGGAGCAGAGGTCGCACTTCTGGTGGATGGCGTTACAAAACTGGGACAGCTGAGCTATTCTGCAGATAAGGTGGAAGTACAGGCGGAGAACCTGCGTAAGATGTTCCTTGCCATGGCAAAGGATATCCGTGTGATCCTGATCAAGCTTGCAGACCGGCTTCACAATATGCGTACGCTGAAATATATGAAGCCGGAAAAACAGAAAGAAAAAGCGAGAGAGACGATGGATATTTATGCTCCGCTTGCTCAGAGACTTGGTATTTCCAAGATCAAGGTAGAGCTGGATGACCTTTCGCTGAAATATCTGGAGCCGGAAGTTTATTATGACCTGGTAGAAAAGATCGCTCTGCGTAAAACAGAACGCCAGAAATTTGTGGACGGTATTGTCGCAGAAGTGCGTGCCCATATCGAAAAAGCGGGTATCAAAGCACAGATCGACGGCCGTGTCAAACATTTCTTCAGCATTTACAAAAAGATGGTAAACCAGGACAAAACGCTCGATCAGATCTATGATCTTTTTGCAGTGCGTATCATCGTAGATACGGTCAAAGACTGTTATGCGGCACTCGGTGTGATACATGAGATGTACAAACCGATTCCGGGACGTTTTAAAGATTATATTGCGATGCCGAAGCCGAACATGTATCAGTCTCTGCATACGACGCTGATCGGACCTGGCGGAAGACCGTTTGAGATACAGATCCGTACGTTTGAGATGCATCGTACCGCAGAATATGGTATTGCGGCACACTGGAAATACAAAGAAGCATCAAACAACGGAGGAACCGTCAATGTTTCCAAACAGGAAGAAGAGAAACTGAGCTGGCTGCGACAGATTCTGGAATGGCAGAAGGATATGTCGGACGGCAAAGAGTTTATGAGTCTCTTAAAGAGCGATCTGGATCTGTTTGCAGAAAGTGTCTACTGTTTCACACCGGCTGGTGACGTCAAGAATCTGCCAAATGGTTCCACACCGATCGATTTTGCATACAGCATCCACAGTGCGGTCGGAAACAAGATGATCGGTGCCAGGGCGAACGGCAAGCTGGTCAACATCGATTATGTGATCCAGAACGGGGACCGTATCGAGATCATCACTTCGCAGAATTCCAAAGGTCCGAGCCGTGACTGGCTGAAGATCGTAAAGAGTGCCCAGGCAAAGAACAAGATCAACCAGTGGTTCCGCAATGAATTAAAAGAAGACAATATCACCCGCGGTAAGGAACTGATGGCAGCTTACTGCAAGAGCCGTAGTATTACATTAAGCGACCTGATGAAACCGTCTTACATGGAGAGTGTGATGCGTAAGTATGGTTTTCGTGACTGGGATTCTGCACTGGCGGCGATCGGACATGGCGGTCTGAAAGAAGGACAGGTTGTCAACAAGCTTCTGGATGAGTACAACAAGCAGCACCAGAAGGAGATCACGGATGAGCATATCATGGAAGCTGCTGAGGGCAAAGAAAAGATGCGGATCGCCAAATCCGGGAACGGCATTGTCGTAAAAGGCATCCATGATGTGGCAGTGCGTTTCTCCAAATGCTGTTCACCGGTTCCGGGAGATGAGATCGTCGGATTTGTGACAAGGGGGCGCGGCATTTCCGTTCACAGGACAGACTGCGTAAATGTGATGAACCTTTCAGAGACAGACAGGGCAAGACTGATCGAGGCAGAATGGCAGAAATCTGAGCAGGATAAAAACGAACGTTACACCGTAGAGATCAAGATTTTCGGATACAACCGTACCGGACTTCTTGTGGATATTTCCAAGATTTTTACAGAACGGAAGATTGACCTGAGTTCTCTGAACTGCCGTGTGAACAAACAGGGCGTTGCCACGATCCTGCTTACCTTTGATGTACAGGGCAAAGAAGAGCTTGCAAGCCTGACTGCCAAGATACGTCAGATCGAGAGTGTGATCGATATCCAGCGTACTTCAGGCTGATCAGAGGAGGCGTTTATGGGAAATATAAAAATAGAAAAGATGGTGCTTGGCATGGTGCAGACCAACACCTGGTTTGTGATAAATGAGAAAACAAAGGAACTGATCCTGATCGATCCGGCGGATGATGCCGGGCGGATCATTCGGAAGATTGAAGCGGATGGCCTGAAATTGCAGGGGATTCTGCTTACGCATGGTCATTTTGATCATATCGGTGCGGTGGATGATTTAAGAGCATATTTTAAAGGTGTACAGTGTTATGCCGGCGAGAAGGAAGAGGAAGTACTGGAAAATGGCAGTTACAATCTTTCTGCTTCCTGGGCTGCTGCTCTGTCGATCCGTGCAGACCGTCTGCTGAGAGATAAGGAAACTTTGACTCTTGCAGGGTTTAAGATCAAGGTGATCGAGACACCGGGGCATACAAAGGGCGGTGTCTGTTATTATCTGTCGGAAGAAGGAGTACTGTTTTCCGGGGATACACTGTTTCGCACCAGCGTCGGGAGAGCGGATTTTCCGACCGGCAGCATGTCACAGATCGTGCGTTCCGTGCAGTATCTGACGGAGAATCTGCCGGGTGATACAGTCGTTTATCCGGGACACCAGGAAATAACGACGATTGCCTATGAACAAAGATTTAACCCGTATTTATCTTAGCGGGAGTGCGATCTCCGACTAAGATAAACGCTCCGCGAGGCACACATTGTCCGGTAGATCATGGCTTTGTGCCGACCGGAACGTTTGCAAATAAAAATGAAATGAGTAGAACAGATGATAGCAATACAGTTCCAAAAGAGAGATTTTGAGTATGATGTATACAATCTGGTGAAATCGTTTTATCCGGAAGAAGAGATCGTTTTGTCTGACGATGACAGTCCGGCAGCGGAATACGATGAAAAAATCTCTCTTTTTTACGGGAAAAATAAGATAAGCATCCGCATCGAGCGTGTAAGCGGTGAACGGAAACGTCAGGAAGAAGGCGTGTGGCTCACAGAAGAGATGCACGGGCGGAAAGAAAGAAAAAATCAGACAAAAATTTTGCTGTACCATATGCTGCAGAAAAGAACCGGACAGGAACTTCCGTGGGGAACACTGACCGGTGTGCGGCCGACGAAAATACCGATGGCACTGATCGATGCCGGACATTCTAACGTGGAGACGGCAAAGATCATGAGGGAGCAGTATCTGGTCAGCAGGGAAAAAACGGCACTGGCTGTTTCAATTGCCAACAGAGAACGTCATATCCTGGAGGATATTGACTATAAAAACGGATACAGCCTTTACATCGGGATTCCATTCTGCCCAACGATCTGTGCATACTGTTCGTTCAGTTCCAGTCCGTTAAAAGTGTGGAAAAATAAGGTCGATGATTATCTGGATGCACTTTGCCATGAAATCCGGGAAACGGCGAGTATGTGGGCCGGTCAGGTCCTGGATACGATCTATATCGGAGGAGGCACGCCGACCACGCTGGAGCCGCATCAGCTGGAGCGTTTATTGTCTGAAGTGGAAAAATGTTTTGATATCAGCCACATAAAAGAGTATACTGTGGAAGCGGGCAGACCGGACAGTATCACATGGGAGAAGCTGGCTGTGATCCGAAAGCATCCGGTGACCAGGATTTCCATCAATCCGCAGACGATGAACCAGAAGACGCTGGATATCATTGGAAGACGGCATACGGTGGAAGACATCCGAAAGGCATTTGCCGATGCCAGAGAGCTTGGGTTTGACAATATCAACATGGATCTGATCGTAGGACTTCCAGGAGAAGGCATCGAAGAGGTGGAGCACACCATGCAGGAGGTGTTATCTCTTGATCCGGACAGCATCACCGTACATTCTCTGGCCATCAAACGTGCGGCACGTCTCAACCTGTTTAAAGATGAATATAAAGAGATGACTTTCACAAACAATCAGAGGATCATGGAGATGACGGAGCAGTATGCGGCAAAAGCCGGTATGTTCCCATATTATCTCTACCGCCAGAAGAATATGAAGGGCAATTTTGAGAATGTCGGATATGCAAAACCGGAAAAAGAAGGCATTTACAATATCCTGATCATGGAAGAGAAGCAGTCGATCCTGGCACTTGGAGCCGGTGCTTCGACCAAGTTTGTGATGAATGACCGTATTGAGCGTGCGGAAAATGTAAAGGATATTAAAAACTATATCGAGCGGATCGATGAAATGATAGAACGTAAGAAACAGGGTTATTGTGACTATGAAAAAAACCGGGTATAATATCATACAGTTCAGCCTGAGCAAAGAACTGCAGCATGGGATGATGGTCAGTATTCTGGCCGGAGAGCTTGCAAGAAAGGCGGGACTGTCAGAAGAACAGTGCCACGAGCTGTCGATCGCAGGACTTCTGCATGACATCGGGAAACTTGAGATGGCAAAATATGTGTATCAGAAAGGACAGAAGCCGCTTACGATCGAGGAGATCAAGTATGTAAGGCTTCATCCGACACTGGGATATGCGATCACATCGCAAAATCATTATTCGGATTTTATCATAAAAAGCATTTTATATCATCACGAAAATTATGACGGCAGCGGTTTCCCATCGAACCTGAAGGAAGATGAGATCCCCATTGGGGCGAGGATCCTTCGGATCTGTGATGTGTTTGCGGCACTGATCTCCGATCGACCGTACCGCAGAGCTTTTTCATGGGAAAAGGCGGTTGCCATTATGATTGAAGAAATAAAAAATTTTGATCTGAAACTGTTTTTGTGTTTTCTGGAGATCATTCATGATGAGATCATCTGTGAAAGGATCCGGACATGTGAACAGATGAAATGGGATTTAGAGGAGGATACTTTATGGCAATGAAGAAGAAGCCGGTAACCGGCATGAAAGATATTACACCACGCGAGATGGAGATCCGCGATTACGTGATCCGTATGATCAAAGATACTTACGGAACGTTTGGATTTTCTTCCATTGAGACACCTTGCGTGGAGCACATCGAGAACCTCTCCAGCAAGCAGGGCGGAGAAAACGAAAAACTGATCTTTAAGATTTTAAAAAGAGGCGAAAAACTGAAGATCGACACGGCCGAAACCGAGATGGATCTGGTCGACGGCGGACTGCGATACGACCTGACTGTTCCGCTGTCCAGATATTATGCAAACAATGCAAACAATCTGCCAAGTCCGTTCAAAGCACTGCAGATGGGAAATGTATGGCGTGCAGACAGACCGCAGAGAGGCCGTTACCGCCAGTTCATGCAGTGTGATATCGATATTCTCGGCGAGCCGACGATCCTGGCAGAGATCGAGCTGATCCTGGCAACTTCCACGCTGGTCGGCAAACTGGACTTTGAAAACTTTACGATCCGCATCAACGACCGCAGGATCTTAAAAGCCATGGCAGCATGCAGCGGTTTCCCGGAAGAAAGCTACGATACCGTCTTTATCATTCTGGATAAGATGGACAAGATCGGCAAAGAAGGCGTGGCAGAAGAGCTGGAAAAAGAAGGATTTGCAAAAGAGAGCATCGACAAGTACCTGTCCCTGTTTGATGAGGTGACCGAAGATGTAAATGGCGTACGCCGCTTAAAAGAACTTCTGGAAGGCTTCCTGGATCAGAAGATCGCAGAAGAACTGGAGACAATCATCCAGAGTGTTGACACTGTCAAGACAGCAAAATTCCAGATCGTGTTCGATCCGACCCTCGTTCGCGGTATGTCCTACTATACCGGACCGATCTTCGAGATCAGTATTGATGGATTCGGAGGTTCCGTCGGAGGCGGCGGCCGCTACGATGAAATGATCGGCAAATTCACCGGTCAGAAGACCTGTGCATGCGGATTCTCCATCGGATTTGAACGTATTGTCATGCTGCTTCTGGAGCGTGATTATCAGGTTCCGAGCAATGCAGGTAAGAAAGCATATCTGATTGAAAAAAATATGCCGGGTGACAAGCTGGCTGCAATTTTCAAAGAAGCCGCAGAAGAACGCAAGAACGGCAGCATCGTAAGCGTCAATATGATGAAGAAAAATAAAAAATTCCAGAAGGAACAGATGACGGCAGAAGGCTACACAGAATTCAAAGAATTTTTCTGTGACGGCATCAAATAAAGGAGGACAAAAGCAAATGGCTGAATCAATGAAAGGCCTGCACAGAAGCCACAGATGTGCAGAAGTCGTAAACGCAGCGATCGGCAGCGAAGTAACTGTCATGGGCTGGGTACAGAAAAGAAGAAATCTTGGTGGTATGATCTTTATTGATTTAAGAGACAGAAGCGGTCTGTTACAGATTGTTTTTGATGAGAATGATATCGGAACCGAAGGATATGAAAAAGCCGGCAAGTTGAGAAGTGAGTTTGTCATTGCCGTAACCGGTAAACTGGAAAAACGCGGCGGAGCAGTCAACGATAATCTTGCAACCGGCGAGCTGGAAGTAAGAGCAGAGAGTCTGCGTATTCTTTCCGAGTCCGAGACACCGCCGTTTCCGATCGAAGAGCATATCCAGACAAGAGATGAACTTCGTCTGAAATATCGTTATCTGGATCTGCGTCGTCCGAACCTGCAGAGAAACCTGCTGCTTCGAAGCAAAGTAGCAACAGCGATCCGTCGCTTTATGGATGCAGAAGGATTTCTGGAGATCGAAACACCGATCCTGATCAAGAGTACTCCGGAAGGTGCAAGAGACTACCTCGTACCAAGCCGTGTACATCCGGGCAGCTTCTATGCACTGCCGCAGTCACCGCAGCTGCTCAAACAGCTGCTTATGTGTTCCGGATACGACCGCTATTTCCAGATCGCAAAATGTTTCCGTGACGAGGACTTAAGAGCAGACCGTCAGCCGGAGTTCACACAGGTCGATATGGAGCTTTCTTTCGTTGATATGGACGATGTCATTGATGTCAATGAGCGTCTCCTGAAATACATTTTTAAAGAGATCGGCGTGGATGTACAGCTGCCGATCCAGCGTATGACCTGGCAGGAAGCCATGGACCGTTTCGGCTCTGACAAACCGGATATCCGTTTCGGCATGGAACTGCAGGACGTATCGGAAGTCGTAAAAGGCTGCGGATTCGGTGTATTTACCGGAGCACTGGAAAACGGCGGAACCGTTCGCGGTATCAATGCCAAAGGACAGGGGCATATGCCGAGAAAGAAGATTGATGCACTGGTAGAAGTAGCAAAGACTTATGGTGCCAAAGGACTGGCATATCTGGCAGTCAATGAAGACGGAACTTACAAATCTTCTTTTGCAAAATTCTTTGAAGAAGAACAGTTAAAAGAACTGGTAAAAGCAATGGACGGAGAACCGGGAGACTTGCTGCTGTTTGCTGCGGACAAGAAAAAAGTTGTTTGGGATGTGCTCGGTGCACTGCGTCTGCATCTGGCAAAGAGTCTGGATCTGCTGAAAAAAGACGATTTCCGTTTCCTGTGGGTTACGGAGTTCCCACTGCTTGAGTGGTCCGAAGAACAGAATCGTTTCGTTGCCATGCATCATCCGTTTACCATGCCGATGGAAGAAGACCTCGATAAGATCGACAGCGATCCGGGAGCAGTACGTGCTCAGGCATACGATATCGTACTGAACGGAAATGAGATCGGTGGCGGAAGTATCCGAATCCACCAGGATGATATTCAGTCCAAGATGTTCGAAGTACTTGGATTTACGCCGGAACAGGCACAGAAACAGTTCGGATTCCTTCTGGATGCATTCAAATATGGAGTACCGCCACACGCAGGACTGGCATACGGACTGGATCGTCTGATCATGCTGATGGCAGGAGAAGACAGCATCCGTGAAGTTATGGCCTTCCCGAAAGTAAAAGATGCTTCCTGCCTGATGATGCAGGCACCGGATGAAGTAGATCCGAAGCAGCTGGAAGAGCTTGGTCTTGAGATCGAGAAAAAAGAAGAAAAAGAAGAAAAATAAAAAGACAGGATAATAGAAAATCCCGGATAACTGAAGAAATTCAGAAATCCGGGATTTTTAATTTTATGATGTTGGAGTCAAAAGTCCCCAAACTATGATGCCTACGGATTGTTCCGTGCGTTGCACTCCCACAATCCGCCCCAGTATTCGCATATCGTGGGATTATCATCCCACTTTTATGCTCATATCGGGGCGGGTCCCAAGGTCTTTCATCCACCTATGAGCAAGCTCATGTGGATTTAGACCTTTTGACCCTGGCATCATCTTATTCGGATTGCAATCTCCGACCAGGATGACCGCTCGTTCGCTGAGTCGGCTTTTACTGTTCTGTATCCGATACACTGTCAGAAACATCAACGGATCCATTTTGAAAAGCCTGAATGGCAGCTCCGGCATTTCCAAGAAGTGCATTGGTGAAATCTTCGTTCAGCTGGATTTCCCAGGAAGAGCCGTTGTTTGTAAAATGGATCGTCACTTCGGTATCCGTCGTGTCGGTGTTTTCTGTCAGTGCCTGTGCAAGCAGAGCGGCTGTTTCATCAGCAAGCTCACTAGAAGAGGCACGGAGTGACTTTGAGGTAGCCGCATAGTGTATCAGCAGATCCTGATAATGTTTTAATACACGCTTCATATCCAGGCTGGTGATGGAAAGTGTTGCCGTGGCAGATTTTTCTGCCTGGTCTTCCTGAACCGACAGGATTTTATAAGAGATACATTTACTTAATTGTTCGGCAAGAGCATGGTCCACTTTCTCATAGTCCTTGCTGTACGTGGCAAAAATATCATGCATGTTCAGATAAGATTTCCATTGGTCCGGGGACTTTTCTTTCAGCCCTTCCATGACAACGTTAATGATCTCTTCCGGTGTGACCAGATATGGATCTTTCAGATAGGTGATAAAACCGCTGACCAGATCATCCTCCAGCTGATCCGTATTCTGGATCATCCAGCCATCCTCCGTTTTCAGAAGCTTGATATCCGCTTCGGTGGTCACCAAATCATAGGTGTTTTCGGATAAAACATCGCCAAGCAGTGCAAAATAAGAGTTCAGCGTCATATTTTCCGATGAGCCGCTGCCCGTACCTTTCTTGACGAGAGCCAGACAGATATCCTTTGCGAGGGCATGCGTATCCAGATTGGTGATCTCTACGTGCACCGTCGCTTTCTTATCCTCCACGGAAGAACTCTTTATCTTATAATCGAAATTCTGAAAGAACCGTTTTACCGCTTCAGTTGTCTCGATTCCGACATCGCTGCTGGAAGAATGGGAACTCATCATATCCTCATAGGAAACAAAAGCCTTGATCGTGCTCTCATCCAGCTCTTTGATCAGGTTCAATTCCTTTTTGACAGCACGTTTCGGAGAGTCCTTGGAACATCCGCCGAGCGAAAAAGGCATGACCAGAAGCAAAAGGATCAGGAGCAGAGAGGCAGAAAAATATTTCCGGTTCATAGCGTCCTCCTTATAGCAAATTTAAATTTATTTTATCCGATATCAAAGATATTGTCAAACATCTTGACATTTTTGCAAAAGTTATATATATTTAAACAAACTTGCAAATGAATAAAACTTCAGAAAGAGAGGATCAGATATGTATTCGTTAGATGAAGTAAAATCCGTAGACCCGGAAATCGCATCCTGTATCGTCAAAGAAGAAGAACGTCAGAACAGTCACATTGAGTTGATTGCTTCCGAAAACTGGGTAAGCAAAGCTGTCATGGCAGCCATGGGCAGCCCATTGACGAATAAATATGCAGAAGGATATCCTGGCAAACGTTATTATGGCGGGTGTCAGTGTGTGGATGAGGTAGAGCAGCTTGCCATTGACCGTGCCAAAGAACTGTTTGGATGCACCTATGCCAATGTACAGCCACATTCCGGAGCACAGGCAAATATGGCAGTCTTTTTTGCCATGTTAAAGCCGGGAGATACCGTGATGGGCATGAACCTTGCACACGGCGGACATCTGACACACGGAAGCCCTGCAAATTTTTCCGGTGCATATTTTGACATTGTACCGTATGGCGTAAACGATGACGGCGTGATCGATTACGAAGAAGTCAGAAAGATCGCAAACGAATGTCATCCGAAACTGATCGTAGCCGGTGCCAGTGCCTATGCAAGGATCATCGATTTCAAGAAGTTCCGCGAGATCGCCGATGAAGTCGGTGCGTATCTGATGGTGGATATGGCACATATCGCAGGACTTGTGGCAGCAGGACTCCATCCAAGCCCGATCCCGTATGCGGATGTGACAACGACCACAACACACAAAACGCTGCGTGGACCAAGAGGCGGTCTGATCCTCTCGAGCGAAGAAACAGCAAAGAAATTTAACTTTAACAAAGCTATTTTCCCTGGCACACAGGGTGGACCGCTGATGCATGTGATCGCAGCAAAAGCTGTCTGCTTTAAAGAAGCACTGTCAGATGATTTCAAGATATATGCTCAGGGTGTTATTGACAATGCCCAGGCACTTTGCAGCGGCCTTACAAAACGCGGCATCCGCATTGTTTCCGGAAAGACGGAAAATCATCTGATGCTGGTGGATCTGACCAACCTTGGAAAGACCGGAAAAGAAGCAGAAAACCTGCTGGATGAGGTCAACATCACCTGCAATAAAAATACCATACCAAACGATCCGAAATCCGCTTTTGTGACGAGTGGTGTCCGACTTGGAACGGCAGCTGTCACCTCAAGAGGCATGAATACCGAAGACATGGATGTGATCGCAGAAGCGATCGCCATCGTGCTGAAAGAGGAAGAAAATGCTGCAAAACGGGCAAAAGCTCTGGTGAAAGGTCTGACGGAGAAATATCCGCTGATCTAAAAAATCGAATAAAATATCCGGAAGGCTCCTGCATATGCGGGAGCCTTTTTGATGGTAAAGTGAAGTGTGAATACAGAACGTTCAAACTTTAAAAGAAAATTAAGTATTCAATAAAAAGGGAATGTGTTATACTGTACGGGTCAGAGAAATATCTGTTTATAAATCAGAGGCAGGAGGTAAATATGAATAAAAAGAAATTGATCATAGGGGGGAGTGCGGCAGGCGTGATCCTTGTTGCGGCAATCTTTGGATTTGTTTTTCTGAAGGGACATTCATCCGGTTCTTCAGACAGTGGAGATCTGGTGTATGTGGATTCTGTGACATCGATCATGGGACTTGGAAGCGGTACCGGACAGCTGAACCGTTTCGCAGGTGTGGTGGAGCCGCAGAAAACGGTGACGATCAAACAGTCATCCGACAAAAAGGTAAAAGAATGTTATGTAAAAGAAGGCGATGAGGTCAAAAAAGGCCAGAAGCTTTTTATTTATGATACATCAGAAGCGGAGGAGAACCTTTCTAGCAAAGAGATCGAGATCGACCGCATTAAGATGGATATCGAAACTTACAAATCAAATATTGCAGCACTTCAGAAAGAAAAAGCAAATGCGTCCAGCGAAGATCAGCTGGATTATACTGTGCGTATCCAGTCTGCCCAGAACAACCAGAAAAAGAGCGAATACGAGCTGAAAAGCACGCAGCAGGAGATCGAGCAGCTTAAAAAGAGCATTCAGGAAGCAGAAGTGACAAGTGAGATCGACGGAGTCGTAAAATCCATCAACAATTCCAGTGATGACAGTGCCGGATATTCCGGCTCTTCTTCGGATGATTCCAATGCGTATATGACGCTTTTATCGACCGGACATTACCGCATCAAAGGTACGATAAATGAACAGAACCGTACTTCCTTAAATGAAGGTGATGCCGTAATCGTACATTCCCGTGTAGACGAAAACCAGACCTGGAAAGGTACCGTAAGCACGATCGATCTGGAGCATCCAGAGGAAAACAGCGACAGCGGCTATTATATGAGCAGTTCTTCTTCAAGTGATACGACAAGTTCCAGCAACTATCCGTTTTACATTGATCTGGAGGATGACAGTGACCTGATGCTCGGACAGCATGTTTATGTGGAAAAAGACGAAGGCCAGACAGAAAACAGAGAGGGCCTGTGGCTGACAAGCTATTATATCATCCAGGAAGACGGACAGGATCCTTACGTCTGGGCAGCCGGCAGACACGATAAGATCGAAAAACGCAAAGTAACGCTTGGCGAATATGATGAAAAACTCGATCAGTATCAGATCACGGACGGTCTGACGGAGGATGATTATATCGCTTACCCGGAAGATTCCATCACAGAGGGCGAAAAAGTAACAAAAAATATCGAAGATATATATGGAAACAGCGATGATGGCTCTGATGGAAGTATGGATGGTGGTGTGGATTCGGATGTCATGAACGGATCTGATGATGGAGAGATCATAGGAGGATCTGACGAGGATGTTATGCCAAAGGAGGCCGGAAGTGCATCCGATATGATAAACAGTGCGGATGATAATATGCCGGATGAAGAAGATTATCCGGACGACAGTGCAGATGACAGTGCAGGCAGCATGCCGGACGGGGCAGCAGAAACCGGAGATCGTCCTGCAAGTGCAGAATAATGCGGCATTGGAGGAAAAGACAGTGATATTGGAATTGAAACATATATATAAAGACTATATTCAGGGCAGCATGGTTGTTCCGGTCTTGAAGGATATCAATCTCCAGGTAGAGAAAGGAGAATATCTGGCGATCATGGGTCCGTCCGGTTCCGGAAAGTCCACGCTTATGAATATCGTGGGCTGCCTGGACCGTGCGACAAAGGGAGAATTCATCCTGGACGGTCATATGGTGGGCGGTATGAAAGACAATGATCTGGCGGATCTAAGGCTCAATACGATCGGTTTTGTATTTCAGACGTTTCAGCTTCTGCCAAGACAGACTGCACTGGATAATGTTGCACTGCCGCTGATCTATGCGGGCGTACCGAAAGCAGAGCGTATGAAACGTGCGGCGGCGGCACTTGACAAGGTCGGACTTTCTGACCGTATGAATTTTATCCCGAATCAGCTTTCCGGAGGTCAGAAACAGCGTGTAGCAATCGCCAGGGCGATCGTCAACAATCCGGAAATCCTTCTGGCGGATGAGCCGACCGGTGCACTGGATTACAACACATCCAAGGAAATTCTGCGCCTGATCGAGCAGGTCAACCAGAAGTACGGAAATACCATCATCATGGTTACCCACAACGATGCCATTAAGAATATGGCAGACCGCGTAGTGAAGCTTCGTGACGGTCAGATCCGCAAAAACTATCTCAATGAGTCCAAAGTCGCAGCCGACGATCTGGACTGGTAAGGCGGTGCGCTATGAAGAATCCATTGTGGAAACGTCTTCCAAGAGAACTGAAAAGTGATTTCGGAAAATATATTGTGATCTTTCTGTTTATGACACTGACCATAGGCTTTGTCTCGGGCTTTCTTGTGGCTGATGACAGTATGCTGGCTGCTTATGACGAAGGTTTCGAAAAATATAACATTGAGCATGGCAACTTTACCCTTTCTTCGAAAGCCAGCAAAAGTGATTTGCAGAAAATTGAAAAAAATGGAAAAGTACGAATCTGCGAAAACTTTTACCGCGATGAGGCTGTAGATGCGGATCTGGATGGAAACGAAGAGGAAACCATGCGTATCTATCAGGAGCGTACCGATATGAATCTTGTGTGCCTGATGTCAGGGGGAATGCCAGCTGCAAAGAACGAGATTGCCATTGACCGGATGTATGCAGATAATAACAAGCTGAAGGTTGGTGACAAGCTGAAAATCGCAGGAGAAGAACTGACAGTTACCGGATTTGTGGCATTACCCGACTACAGTTGTTTATTTTCCGATAACAGCGATATGATGTTTGATGCTGTAAAATTTGGCGTGGGTATTATGACCGAGAAAGGTGCGGATGCTTTTGGAATAACCCATCTGGAGTACCGCTATTCCTGGCAGTATGAGACTGCACCAAAGGATGATATTGAAGCGAAAAACATGTCAGAGGATTTTCTGGAGGTTCTGGTCAAATATGGAAATGTGACAGGTTTTATCCCGGCCTATTCCAATCAGGCCATCACTTTTACCGGTGAAGATATGGGCGGTGATAAGGCTATGATGGAGGTGCTG
>ERZ827088.3280-NODE-3280-length-15176-cov-26.939885_pt1 | contig 15176 bp, 8 predicted proteins | sample MGYA00519922_ERZ827088 | MGnify/ENA primary metagenome ERZ827088 (study PRJEB31778, sample SAMEA3449254) | human gut metagenome | biome: human gut; feature: human-associated habitat; material: faeces | place: United Kingdom | collected 2010/2012 ... | reverse complement strand
GATAACTTTACCATCTACCTTCACGCCCCATTTCTTTCCTGCCTGATACAATTCCACATGTCCTGCTTCTGACTTCTCATGCAAAAGAAGCATCTCGTTTGCTTCCAGTTCCTTCTTTTGCAACATCGCCTCATGATAGTATTTCTTGCCAAGGCGAGGCATCACAAAATTCAAATCTTCATTTTCATTCTTTGGATTATTGCATCCTATATAAGTCTTCTTCAAATTTGAATCCACCAGGTAGTAGTCCTCTTTGCTGTCCATGACAACGATACGTTCACCATACAGAACAGCACATAACCAATACACATGTTCGTAATCATTACGCAGGAAACATACATTCCTGCTCTCTTCATTGCTCATGCGCATCTTCCCGTCATCACCCTCACAATAGTACCATACCTGACAACCGGGAGCAGAAGGTCTGAATCTGAATATCATATAGTACCCATAATTCAGAAAATCATATTGTGAAGGATGATAGGGTAGAGAAAAATCTTCTTGGGTTCTAGACATGAAGATGTCGTTATATTCAATAAACTCCCATCCTTTTATGTTGACAACATGGGGAGTTTCTGCTACGTTAGTGCCATCGTCGATGACAGCTTTTGCCAACAGGTCATAATAGCATTTCGCCTTTCTGCGAGGTCGGTAGAACAGGATGTTGCCATCCAACAGTTTCATGTCATAGTAATCGCCTGGCTCCAGTACCTGTTCTCCTTGTCGGTTTACTACCGTCATCTTTCCATCAGGCAGCTTGATGATAGCAAACTCCACTTTGCTATCTACAAACTCACGATACTGTATCGTTTGGAGCAATTCTTCATGGCTCATCACCATCATCATTTCTGAGTCTGGATGAATCTGAATATCGTCTTGTTTTTGGTTCATCAGGAAAAACTCTCTATCCTTTGGAATCTCCTTTCTCTTGCCAACTTTCAGCTTTCCCTCGAACATAGCATTCCAGTTCCATACTTGCGAAGGCAACCCGAACACCCGATATAGTCCCACATTATCTATAATTACGCAGTTCTTCTTTCCCTTAGCTACTCGTAATCCACGTCCCACCATTTGCAGATCCTTGGCAAGTGACAGCGTTGGGCGTGCCAACTGTACAAACTCTACATCCGGACAGTCAAATCCCTCCGAGAAGATATCCACATTCACCAGCACTTGGATAGGAGCAAGTCCATCAGCAACTCCATCAGCAGCCCGCAAGCAAGTAGCACCCAAGCGGTCCCATGCCCTGGCTGATGGTGGCTATTGGTATATTCATGTGCAAGGCTACGCTTGCCCATGTGTGGCGTGCCACATAGGTAGTAAGCGGTATCTTCAAGCCTACCATCTCACCGATTTTCTTCAGGTTGTAGTTGGTGTTGTGCTCCACTTTGCGGTATGCCGTGTATGGAGAGGATTCCTTGCCTGTCAGGATGGGTAGCAGGTAAGGGGAGTCCTTCGTTTGTTCGGCGTACTTGTCGATGATGGCTTGCATTGGCTTCATCCACTCGATATTGAGGTTTTGGTGGGTCTTGCGACGGTTGTAGCTCACCATACTACATTTCAAGTCTGTCTTCTTCAGGAACGCCATATCCACGAATGCCATGCCTCGGAGATAGAAGCTGAGCAGGAACAGGTCTCGTGCCTTGTCAAGAGAGGAACCAGTTGGCAAGTCCAGACTTTCTATCTTGCGAATATCCGTTACAGAGATGGCTCGTTTGGCTGTTCTCACGTTTGCGGTCTGCACGTGAGCAAAGATATCATTGGCTGGCACATGGCCTGTTTCCACTGCCTTGTTGTAGAATGTGCGCAGGGTTCGCAGACAGAAAGACACGGTGTTTTGTCCGACACCTCTGTTGAACAGCCATGCCTGATACATTTCCATCATCTCGCTGGTCATCTGAGAGAAGGTCAGGTCTTCGTGATGACGAAACTCCATAAATCTGTTGGCGGCACTGACATAGTTGCTCTTGGTGCCGATGCACTGCATCTGCTCCTTCTTGTCTATCTGCAGGCAGAAGAAAGCAAAAACGCTCTGGCTCGGTGACAGCTGCTGTATCTCCTTAGCTATGTCGTCAATGGTATAAGGGATGCCATCCATCTCCTTGTCATGGATGATACGTTGCATCTGCTTCATCTCCCAATCTATCTGCGACTGGATGAGCTGTAGATGCGCCTGTCTGTTGTTGCGGTTAGAAACAATGATAGCCGACTTCTTGTCGTTCCACTCGTCCGGAAAGACATGATAGTCGGTACTCATCCAGTGCAGGTTGCGCTGGTGGATGAGGTGATAATACAATGTGCCTTCCTTTCCCGGCACCGAGGATGCTCTGAATTTTACTTTTACTGTTGCCATAATACTAACGTTTTTATTTTGTAACCATTTTCTATTTAACCGGTATTTAATTAAAAATACATTTATTGGTATTTAATTGTGTTAAAACTGGGGGGGGGTAATTTTTATAGAATCTATAAAATTATATACTTTTGCAACCAGAAATCAGTCTCCAAGTAATATAAGGGGATAAGTTGACATATGTTGAGGACCATTTGATAAGTCATAATAGGTTTATATTGGTTAACAACAAAGCCACAGTAAGATTCAGGATAAATAGTTAATATAGTAATTGACAAATGAAAAGGAAAGCAGTTTTGCTGTTTGTTATTTTGGGAATTAAAACAGTAGGTTACTCACAAGATTTCGCCCTGAAGACGAACGGACTCTACTGGGCGACAACCACACTCAATATGGGCGTGGAGAAGGCAATCAGCAACCAGGTAACCCTGGAAGCAGATGTAGCATACAACCCCTGGACATTCAGGGAAGACAAGAAGATGCACCTTCTCTTGGTGCAGCCAGAAATGAAATACTGGCTATGCGAAAAGTACGAAGGGCATTTCGTAGGTATCCACCTGCATGGTGCTCAATTCTTCGGAGGTTTTGGCAGCAAGCTCTACGATGGCTACTTGGCTGGCGGAGGCGTAACATACGGTTACGACTGGATTCTATCCCCTCACTGGAACCTGGAAGCAGCCATCGGTGTGGGATACGCCCACCTCCGGTACAAGCAAAGCCCTAACTTGCCCTGCATCAAGTGCCAGGAAAAGAAGAACGAGAACTATATCGGTCCTACCAAGGCTGCACTATCATTAGTCTATATCTTTTAAAAAAAGTGCATCATTTTATTACAAAGAACATTATGGATGATAGAATGAAACTCAAAATTGTATATCTGGCTATTGCTGGTGTAGGCATGGCTCTTCTGACGGCTATGTCTTCATGTAGCAAACAGAACATAGTAAGTGATAAAAAGATTACGTGTACTCCTGATTCCTTTATGCTCCTGCCAGATAGCGGCAATCAGGCTGCACTCAACCTTCAGGTTCATATCCCGAAGTGTTATTTCTCGAAGAGAAGCCGTCTCTTCGTAATACCCGTATTGACAGACAGCGACAGCATAGTGGCTAAATACAAACCTATAGTGCTGGATGCGCCTATCTACCGAAGGAAGATGGAACGTAAATGGGTACTCGACAGCATTGCTGACCCATACGATTCTATTGCACAGATAGTTACGAACACCAAAGTAGATTTATCCGTGTTATATAACGACACCATCACCCTGCCTGCAAACTTCCATAAGGGAAGCCTCGTGGCAGTGGCTTCTGCCGACGGATGCGGCGAATGCCGTGCCATCAGCTATACCAAGATAGCCGATGTGTTCCGTCCGGAAATCAAGAAGCAACTGCACCTCAACTGGATGATGCATACCTTCGAGATCAAGCCGAAGATAAGAGAAGGAAAGGGCGTGGCACGACTTGAATTTGTTATCAATAAATATGATATCAATCTCAAGATGAGCAACAACCATGCTGAGCTTGACCACATGTTGAGCGATATAGCTCCAGTGCTCAGCGACAGCCTCGCTACCCTCACTTCTTTGGGCATCTATGGTCTGGCGTCAGCCGACGGCCCGCTGAAGTTTAACACCCCACTTTCCCACAACCGTGCCAACTCAGCCCTGAAGTGGCTGCTTACGCACATAGAGAATGGCGACAAGGTGAAGAAGATAGCCCGTATCGGTTCACGCCCTGAAGGATGGCAGCCAGTATTGAATGCGATGGTGGCCGACGGCGATGCCGACAGCACGATGGTGAAGAACATCCTGACCCGATATGCCAACTTCAACGATGATGTGCAGGAGCGCTATATCCGCCGCCTGCCTATCTGGAACAGCATCAAGAAGAAGTATCTGCAGAAGAGCCGTAGTGTGGAATACACCTACACATATATCATCAAGAACTTCACCACCGATGATGAAATGCTGCAGATGTACGAACTCCGCCCAGATGCCTTCAGCGAAGATGAGTTCCTGCATGTGGCACAGATTGCAGAGAGCGCAGAAAAACAGAAGCAGGTATATGAGACGACTTTGAAATATTACCCTATGTCGAAGATTGCTGCCAACAATCTTGCCATCCTACTCGAGAACGAAGGCAAGGTTGATGTGGCTGAAGAGATATTGAACCGCCAGAAGGCTGAAGAGACTCTGATCAGCCAGAAGGCACTCACAGAATAAATAACAGCGTATGACAAGATTAAAAGTTATCATATATGGCATGGCACTGGCTATGTCATTCACCTCGTGCGTTCGTGAAGATCTGGACCAATGTCCTCCTCTGCGTATCAACATCGAGGTGAAAGACAAGAATTATTTCAATGTCGACCAGACTGCACCCGATGAGAAACGGGATGAGAATCAGTCTTTTAGATCATTTGTTCCGTCTCTTTCCTATCGTCTGAGCCGACTCAACGACGACGGCACTCAGCAGGTTGTCGTAGAAGAAAAAGGTTTCGGAGTAGAGGGTGATGGATTAACTTATCCTGTAAGCTTCGACCCCGACATGCCTTTCGGGAAATACGTCTTTACGGTATGGGGAGGTATGAAGAAGCGAGGCGAACTCAATCTGGATAAAAACGAGCTGTTGCTGCATCCGGAACACAGTCAGGGCGATGATGTTTATCAGGTTTGCGATACCCTCGTCTATGATGAAAACCATTATTGCTATACCAGCGAGATGGAGCGCACCAAGGGAAAACTGGTTATATGGACAGAGAATCTTCCTGCCGGGTATCAACTGATGGATACTGAAGTAAGCCAGCTCTATGGAATAGTAAATCCAAGTTTCCTGTATTCTGAAGAGACCAGCGTCTTTCATGAATCGGAAATTGAAGCTGGCGCCAAGACCAAGACCTCTATTTTTCTGGCTCCTTCTTTCCAGAAGCATGAGTCAGTGGTGGATGTCAATTTCTATAAGAATAGTGGCGAAGGCGCAGGTAGCAGTCCTTCTGTGTTGTCACCTGATGATGTGAAGGTAAGCATGGAGCGCAACAAGATTACGGTATTAAAGTACGTATTCGATTCCAACCGCCATCGCTTCACCATCTATATGAAGGTGAACGACAACTGGGAGGAAATTCACGGCATGATATTGGATTAAGTGTTTGATAAAATCAGTAGATACATATCCTATATAAAAGTGGATGTACTAAATATACAATAATAATTTATACTCAATTTTTAAATTTATTTTTATGAAAAAAGGTATGTTTTTTGCGCTTGCAGCAAGCAGTTTGTTGTTCGGCGCATGTAGCAGCGACGATGCTGTGGTTAACACCACTGCGCAGAACGAGGCAGTACAGCAGATTGTATTGCAGGTAGCAAGTAGCGGTGATGGCTTGACAACACGTGCAGGCCGCCCATTGTATTCTTCACAGGCTTTGCAGACTATCCAGAATGTTCGCGTGTTGATTTACAACACAGCAACAAAGGCTATTGTCAAAGACGCAAAGTTGGATTGGAAAACAAGTACAACGTATGACAATCATGGCCGCCAGCTTACTCTTACTTACAAGGGTGATGAAAGACTGAGTGAAGGTAGCTACAAGGTTATGGCTGTAGGTTACAGCGATAACAGTGACTACACCTATGCTTTGGATGTAACAAGTGCAGATGCCCTTACTGGTACTTACAATGACATTACTGCAACCTTGAAGGAAGGCAAAAAAGATGCAGAGGAAGTATTCGCTGGTGATGCAGCGCTTACAATCGGCAATGATAAGAAAATCACCAACCTTACTGAGGGTGAGGAGAATGGCGTAGCAGTAACCTTGCATCGTCAGGTAGCTGGTAGCTTCGGTTATTTCCAGAACATTCCTGCAAGTGTGAATGGTAAAGCTGCCGCAACCCTTCGTCTCGTAGTAAGAGGTAAGAATGATAAGTTGACTTTCAACAACTTCAACAGCTCATTCACAACAACTGGCAGCACTATCAAGTATTATGTTAATGGTTCTACATCAACAGGTCACGCACTTGCTGCAGATGCAAAGTTCAATAACAACGATGAGGGTTATGTGCTCTACTCTATCGATTTGAATACATGGTTCCCTGTTGGTGATGAAAACAATGACGGTCTGCTGAATGCTGAAGATAAAAGCTGGACACACCCTGAAAGTGTAAAGACTCAGGTTGTGAAGGGTTCTGTATTCGGAAGCAACTTCGTCATTCCATTTGCTTTGAAACATGAGAAGAGCACCATGGAGCTTCAGCTTTTGGATGCTGATGGTGGTATCATCAAGAGTTGGACCGTTTCTATCCCAGCAGCAGATGTAAATAATGATGCCACAAATGGAAATGTTGCAGACGAAAGCGCTTCTATCTTCAACGTGGTTCGTAACCACATGTACAACTTGGGTGTGAAGACTTCAAATGGTACAACACCAACTCCAGATCCAAGTAATCCTACTCCAGATCCAAATAAGCCAGATCCAGAACATCCAACCCCAGATACTGACAAGCCAGAAGACTTGAATAAGTCTCAGCACCTCATCTTGAAGGTGAACGACAACTGGGAGGCTATCCACAATATGGAGTTGGGTGAATAATCTTACTATATGCTCTTAATATAGGCAGTATTAAGAAAATATATCCAAGGGATGCGAAGAGCTCTCGCATCCCTTACAATCCCAACATCACGATATTTATTTATCATTTTATACTCAATTCCCTTTCAAAACCGAATAGACGAACATTCAAAAACGAATAGACGAATATGAAGAGAATATCTATAAAAAACAGTTTAAATATAATCCTCGCAGCCAGTCTCCTAATGAGCTGCAGCGCAAGCAATGATGCGCCTGATACCCTCGCCGACGGCTCGCATGCCGTGAAGTTGAGCATGAGAGTGGGTGTAAGCGCAGGTGTTGTTACCGGCTCACGAGAACTTGATACATGGGATGGAGCACAGCAGGTGAATGATATGAGAATCTACGTCTTCAGATGCCCCGTAGACAAGAAGGGAACCTCAGAAGAAGCATATACCTATTGCGCCCCTGTTGAAACGGAAGCAGCCAAGAATGATTACTATTCCGTTGACGCATTCAACAATAAAGAACCCTACTATTCTGCCGAGCACCAGAACATGCCCGAGCAGCATCTATACACCATCGAACCCTATCTGCAGAACGGCTACTACTACCAGTTTCTGGCCATAGGCAGAGATGACAAATACGCAACGAAGAAAGTACTTACAGAACCCAAATTCACTGAAAACGCAACGAAACTGGAGGACGCAAGAATCGCCCTCACCGAGGAGGCAAAAAACAGCGCCAAACCCGGTATCCTCAATACCACTGAGCTGTTTTCTGGCATCCTGCAAGACGAGAAGACACAAAAGGAAGCCCCCGTGCTCGTAACGGAAGAGACGAAATACTTCCACTGCACGCTGACCGCCAGCCGTAACGTGGCTGGCCTGATGATTTACGTAGAAAACATCCCGGCAAAGGTGGAGTCGAATGCAGCAGGAGACGTGAGCACCGTTACCTTCACGCCCACCTCTCTATCCATCGTAGCCACCGGCATCACCACCGAAACGCTGATTAGGCAGAAGAAGGCACCAGCAGATGCAGAACCGTTGACTTATCAGACGTTGGGCACCATCGACCTCACCCCCTCAAACGGATGGACTGTAGATGCTACAGAGAACATATTCAAGCGAGCTGCAGACTCCCATAAAGGATGGAAGGAAAACAGCTACATGATAAGCAACTTCATGATGCCTACACCAGAGGAAAAAATGAAGAAAAGCAAGAACTCGGCCGAGAACGAGACCACCTTCTATCTGCATTACACGGATGGCACGCACCACAGGTACGACAACATCAGGAAGTCTACAACCACTGGCGACAAGTTCAAGTTCCCTATCGAGGCAAACCACCTGTATTGCCTGGGAGCCAAGAGCAAGACCGTGAACCAGCCATACGACCTGAAGGAGTATTACGAACCAGTGATGACCGAAGTGAACATTGAGATAGAACCAGCCTTCGAAAAAAGACATGAATTTGAAACAGAATAAACGTTACAAAACAGCATAAAAACGGAAATAGAATATGCAGAAATCAAGATTTAGCATCTGTAAGATAAGCGCCATCAGGATGAGCGCCATCAGGACAGGCATGGCGGCAGGTTTTTGCTTTCTCCTCGCACTAGCCGCGGGATGCAGCAGCGATGCCGATCTGCCACCCTATCCAGATGGCAGCAATGGAGATGCAGGCATGAATCAGCCTTCGGAAAACGAAGATGAGATTACGACTGTTCCCTTTACCATCACTCTGGGCGGATTAAACGGCAGCGATGGCAATGCCAAGCAAGATGGCAGAAACACCCGTGTAGCCCCTCCTGGTGCAGGATCCTCTTCCTCGTCGGGCACAACAGGCGAGGACAACGGATATGCCGAGACCGACAACGTCGATGCCGTAAGGCTGATAGCTTTTCGCCGAAGAGTTCAGAACAATGGAGAAAATACTGCAACCTATGATGCCGCAGTCAACGACATCCAGGGCTTCGAGTACGACCCTACCAACGACAGGGTGATTAACGGAAAACCCACGTTAGAAGACGGCAAGGAAGACGATTATCTTTCGGGAAAGCCCCACAAGCACTATGTGGTAAAGGGCACCTTCGGCATCAACAGGGGATACGAATATCGCATCATTGCCCTCGCTTACGATAGCCAGGAAAAATCGCCCTATCCGCAGTATCAGGCAAACAAAGTGATAGATATGCTCAATATCAAGAGGGGCACTACATTTCAGGAGTTTAATGCCACGTTTGCAAGTTACCTAGTCGATGCTGACGGAACCGACACCCCCAACAACTGGCTTGACTATCTAAAAAAAACATACAGTCTTCTAGGTATACCACATCTGCATAATGTAGATTGCTTGAGCCGCCAGCTCATCACGGTGCCGCAGCTCTTCTATGGCACCCTCTACCAGAAGGGAGATGCCACACAAAATCCAATCATCTCTTCGGCTGATTACCAGAAGGAAAATCTGGGAAACAAAAACCCTACGCCGCTTGTAGGAACACTCTATAGAGGCATGGCAGAAGTAGAGGTTCATATCACTTCTGCCGCCCATTACAGCAACAAAGTGCAGACGAAATGGTATTGCCTACTTGCCGACAACGTGTTTACCCAGATGCCTCTTACCAGCTACGACGGTTTTAAGCAGGGCAGTGAACCTATCAAGAAATATTCAACAACGGGAGGCACCTATACTGCCATCGCCTATGCCCGCTTCCAAGATGTAGGCAAGGAAGTGGTGCTCAAGGCATTTGTGCTGCCAGGCAAGACCCATCTTGCCGTGAGAATGGGCTTCGATGCCAAACCTTACGCCCTCAACTCTCAGGTGAAGGCGAAGGATATGATGTCTTCTGAAGCAGCTACGGGCGTCATCGTGGTGGATGGAGTCAGCAACCTCTTCTATCTGAGGCGAAATCATAAATATGTCTTCACATACACTGATCAAAGGAAACTTACAGACGACAAAAACCGTCTGCTCAATTAAGATCAAGAGAATTATCAAGACGTTATGCTATGTTTTAAAATCAAACAGACAATGAAACTGCATTTTATATACGAAACTTTCATATCATTTTTGTTGGCATTCCTGATGGTTGTGCCCGCCTCTATCCAGGCGGCACAACCCAAGGATGACAATACCAGTCCCTATTTCGAGAGTACTGCTGTTAGAGACTCGTTCATGAACTGCAAGAAACCCATCTGGACCAACAACTGGGATGATCTGCCAGCCGACAAGCAGCAGGACCATTTTGTGGAGTTCAACAATGACCTCAAATATGGCAACATGACATTCCGTGAGCTGCGCAACCGCCGTGCCCTTACAGGCGACTCGTGCACCATTAACAAATTGATTGGTGTGGTAGGCGTAGGCAGCTGGACCAAGAATCTGGGTGCCCTTACCGACGATTCACTCGACAACTATGCACAGGTGAACTCCGTGGTACGAGCAGGGGTAACCGTAGACCCGATAGTAAGCGTAAAAGATATGGACAATTACTATTCCAAGGGAACGGTGGCAGGCTTTACCATCGTGGCTGGTTCGGGTAGCAGCGTGCTGAGCCTCGATGTAATTAAGGCATTCTCCATCGGATTCTATCGCGACGGCAAACTGAAGGGCGTAAAGGTGGTGAGAGAAGGACAGGATGGTTCGGGAGTAACGCTGAAGCTGCTCCAGATACCGGGTTCCGACAACATCTGCGCCATGCTGACGGCAGAAAGCGACTGGCTCTTCGATGAAATCACTCTCGACTGCTCGGGCGGCATTCAGGCAGAAGTGGCGAATATTCTGAAAATCAAATATGCCTTCGTGGGCGAATCTACGGAGTTTACCATCACCGATGGAGGCATCAAAAAATACAACGAATATTTCGAAGGCGACAAGCAGGTGGCGCTCAAAGAGATGAAAGGCTGGCGCCCTGTTATCCTCGGCATCCCCCTGCCTTTCCTTGACGACGATATAAAGAAGATGACAGATGATAATCTGGACAATTTCGCCACCATCGTCCCTCTTCTTAACATAGGTTACCAGGGCGGAGCCAAGTTTATGATGCAGAACGACAAGAACCCGCAAGGCGAAGCATTCGAGGCTGGCATGGAGGCTGGCTTCAAATACAAGATGGATGCCCTGCTGAGCCTCAATGCAGGAACATGGATCAACGTGCTGCTCTTCGACCACAAGGGAAACAAGGTGCAGGAAGAAACGATTTCTGCCCAGGTGCTCAACCTCTCGCTGGTGCAGATTGGAGACGGAACGGTGAGCATCAAGGCAAGGGTGCCGTTTTCAGGATGCGAAATCAGATTCCTTACGGTTCTCGGAGTAGACGCAGGCGCTATCGGCATCCACTATGGATTCGTAAGAATGGCTCCAGATGTATCCCACCGGTGCCCCATCAATCCTACCATCAGCAGCAATGTCTGCCAATCGCAAACTTCCTTCAACCTTCGCTCCAACCCCAAGGTGAGCGTAACATGGAAGCTGACGGGTGCCTGGGATTTGGAAGGCAACGACATCCTGACCACCACCCCCGTGAAGGTGACTGCCGATGGCCATGTAACCAGCATGCTGCCGGGTAAATATACCTTCAGGGCTACGGCTAAGGACGGATGCAGCGACGAGACCACCATCACCGTGGGCGGATTCGGAATAGGTGAAACGCTGTGCGGCAAACCGCTTGCCAACGATTCTGGAAAAACCGTCTATGCCCTCTCCACCGACAAGCACGCTTCCTCAGGTTCGCTGATTTCCATTTCCGACCTCAAAAATCCTCAGAATATTCTCAACAAGGATGATACTTCGTATGCAGAATACATCAGCGGTATCAACCTGCTCGACAACCTGGGCATCATCGGTATCAAAAGAATAGAAAAGGATAGTCTGATATATGATGCTGCCGACAGATATCCGAACGAGAAACCGGAAGATGCCGTGAAGCGAGCGCAGCCCAAGCGCATCGGATTCGTGGTAGAAGCCACGGGAACGGCGCTGAACCTGCATGCGCTGGAGTTCATGCAGATAAGATGCTATCATAACGGCGAGGAAATATATCGCCATCTGATAGACGAGAACAATGCCATCAGTGCTGACCTGATAGGTTCTGAGAAAGTGCAGAAAGTGAGATATTCCATCGAGGTGCCTTCCATCGACAAGAATGGAAAGCCAACCCAGATGGACGAGTTCCAGCTATGGAATACGGGCGTCATCAATGTGGGCGGCTCGGTGCTGCGCATCTACTATGCCTTTATCGAGGAGGCTGCCGACGAATGCTCATCACCGCTGGTCTGCGGAAGCCAGGTATTATCCAACAGAAATTCGCACACCACCCTCAATGCCGACGCCACCAAGTTTGGTGGAGTTGTACAGGTATCGGTGGTGAACGATAACCTGAGCTATCTGATTGATAACGACCTGAATACCTGCATGACAGTAGCTAATTCTGTAAGCGTAGGTACGGGGCAGACCTTCGCCGTAAAGATGGGCAAGACGCTGGACTATCACCACCAGCTAGGTATCGTGATTGATAACAGAACCTATCTGGCATCCGTGAAAGTAGGCAGCTGGCTGACGGTAGAGACCTACAGAAACGGCGAACCTACCGGTGACAAGAATACCGACTGGAGCGTGGTGGGAGCCAACGTGGCGGGCTTCGGCGACAAGAACATCCTCTTCATGCAGCCCAAGAATGCATACGACGAAGTGAGAATCACCGTGGCACACGCAGTGGGAGTACTGGATGTAATCAAATTCTATGGAATGGTGGCCCGTGGCGACATAGACAACGACGGCATCCCCGACTGTAAGGACGAATGTTCGTGCGTAAATGGTATAGATAATATCCAGATCAACAGCGTATGCGCCGGCGAGAAGATCAACGTTACGGCTACCGGACTTACCGGAACGAATTATTATCTTTACTTCGGCGACAAGAATGCAGGCAAAAACGGACTGGTGAATCTGGAGTCAACATCAGACACCAAGAACAACATTAAATATTCTTATACCACCAAGAAACCGGGCGAATATCAGCTCACCATCTTCGACGGCAGCTGGACGCCACTCACATCGGTGGTATATCAGGTTCATCCGCTGCAGACACGCTGGCTTGCCACTGCCACCACCAATGAATGGAACAAATGGGACAACTGGAGCGACGGTTCGCCTTACTGCTGCACCAACGCCATCATCTCGTCGGACGCCGATAACTTTCCAGTGCTGGGCACGGCAGTGAAGCCAGCCGACTACTGCTGCAAGGACATCTTCTTCGAACCCCGTTCGGCGGTGGATAACGTGCCTTCGCTCAACTATCGCAAGGCATGGGTAGAACTGGAGCAGAAGCCGAACCATTACTATCTGCTGAGTGCACCGCTCAAGCAGATGTACACGGGCGATATGTTCATGCCTGCCGACACCACGAAGGCGAACTACTTCGAGGAACTGAACGAGGAAAACTGGAAGGAACAGCGCTTCAATCCGAGCATCTACCAGCGCCTCTGGGCAGCTGCGCATCCGGGTAAGATTTATTCGCTAGACAGCAAGGGAAATCCGGTTTTGAATGATGAAACGCTTGCCGTGAACGAGGCCATCTGGTCGCATAACTTCAATGCCGTGGCTAAGCCTTACGGCATGGGTGAAGGCTTCTCTATGTGGATAGACAACGGCAATCTGCAGGCTACCAATAAGTTCAGTATCCGCCTGCCTAAGGCGCATAAAGAATATAGTTACTTCGTGGATTACGATCAGGAGAAAGTGGCTAGTGAAACTGTAACGAAAGATGCAAATAAGATAAACCGCTTCATCTACGAAGCGGATTCTCCGCAGGAGGGCGACTTGACGATGGAATATAAGTATCTGTCGGAAGGCAAGGAAGTGACGGAGAACCGCACGGTGTTCGTGGGGCAGAGCGAGTATTGGATTACGCTGAAATCGGATATTCCTACGCAGACCTTCGTGCTGGGCAACCCATTCATGAGCCGACTGAATATCAAGAAGTTCCTGGAGGTGAATGAGAACGTGAGCAGTGTGACGGTGGAAGTAGAGAATGAATCGGGAGGCATGGAAGAGCAAACAGTAAGCAAGGTAGCTTCTACGGGCAACGCCACCACCATCGCCCCAATGCAGGCATTCTATGTTACCACAAATGGTGAGCCGAGTACGCAAATCCCCCTGCTACTCACCCCAGAAATGATTGGTGGAAGCAAGAAGGCTACTGAGAAGAGTAAACCTGCTGAAGCCAAGGGACTGAAAGTGTGTGTGGAAAGCCTGAAGACGCGAAGTAAATCAGCAGCTATGCTGGTGATAGAGAATTCAGATACTGCTTATGATGTTTCTGCCGGTTCTTCTTTCAAGAACTCTGTATTGGTTCCAACTCTTCTGGATAGTGAAGTGAAGTCACCTTTGAAGGTATTTGGTATTCAGCAGAGTCAGGCTTACGATATCCTTCCGATGACTGGCGCTACATCTTTGGGAATCTATCTGTCGCAAAAGGATAGCATCCGTATCGAGGTAAAACCTATTCAGGGTGTTGATATGAGCGGATATGTTCTCCATGATATGCTTTCGGGTGCCGATTATTCACTCGATTCTCCTCTCATTATTGCGGATGCCGAGACCTCGTTAGGCAGATTTGTTATCAGAAGCCGTTATGGAAGTACAGATGTGACATCTGTCGATACTGATCAGCGCATCAGTATTGTTCAGGAAGGTTCTTCTGTCCTCGTGCAATCTGCCTGCGGTCTGCTCAAGAGTGTTAAGGTCATAGACCTGAATGGCAGAATCATCAGCAGGATACAGGGAAATGGTTCAAGGTGTTTAAAGGCGAGCATAGCCACAGGCATTCAAATCATACACATAGAATTGACAGATGGTAGCAGTAAGGTCTATAAGATGATTTTCTAAGTGAAATCAGAATAGCAAATAGCTGCACAAAAGATATTTGATGGATTAGAGCCTATTGATAGCAGGTGTATGTGAATCTGCCTACTGAGGTATAACTAATTACATCTTTTACTTATAATTATCCCTGCCAGCTTGTGAAAGCCGGCAGGGCTTTTTATTTGAAAATCAAAAGATTCAAAGATATTATATATTGCGTCCACCTTAAAAAGTAGTTTTGGGTCCTTTATTCTATAACCCCATTTGATTATCAGATAGTTACTTTTGGAGGAATTATCAAAAATGACTTTTTAAAATGGGCTCAGTAACTTACAATAGTTCGTTAATAATTCAATAATGTGCTAAGCAGCTATACGCTGTAAGC
>ERZ827088.3279-NODE-3279-length-15180-cov-3.644562_pt1 | contig 15180 bp, 32 predicted proteins | sample MGYA00519922_ERZ827088 | MGnify/ENA primary metagenome ERZ827088 (study PRJEB31778, sample SAMEA3449254) | human gut metagenome | biome: human gut; feature: human-associated habitat; material: faeces | place: United Kingdom | collected 2010/2012 ... | reverse complement strand
TGGACTTTTTCCTTGGGGGTGCGTCATCCCCCCTAGGGGGGGATACAGGGGGGGTAATTAATTTTTCTTTCTTTAATTCTTCTTCCTCCTTATTAAGCGGTTGCCCACCGGCTGCCCGTTGGTCGCCCGTTGGTTGCCCGCTGGTCACCCGAACATCCTTTTCATACTCTTGGTAACTATGCCAATTTACAATGGTTATCATAACAAAACGGTTGCCCACATTTTCAACTTTTAGAAAGTCGTCCGCTTCAAGGTGGGCAACCATTCTTTGCAGGGTACTTCGCGGAACTCCGAGGTTTTCTGCAAGGTGACTCATGACGGCGGCGAATTGGCCGGGGAGAATATCCCGGCCCTGATAGCTGCATTTTTTCCACGCAGCCCGGTTCAGAAAATTGATCATCAACCCCTGATACATCAGCCCGCGATTCCACGAGACAGAGTCTTGGGCTTTGCGCCAAAATTTGATATAGCCTCTGTTCATACCGTTACCCAAAGGGGGAGTATATGACCGCTTTTGAAATTCCAGCCAGACAGGCAATAAAAATTGAGCTTGAAGAAAAAGGGGAATGGGTTGTTTTGGAGCAGGACGGAGAAAGAGTTGCAGTCCATAGAAAAGACTTGCCCGAAATTATAGGCTACTTGTGCGGCATTGCCGGTGTAGACAGCCCTTTTCCAGAGTAAACCCGCCCTGACATCCATTTTTGTTTTCCCTGTCTGTCGTTCGTACATGGAAATCCGGCGAATCCTTTCCAGACTCGCATGTATTTCCTTGACTTTTACAGTTTCATCGCTCATTGTGACGACACCTTGCAGGTATGATATTTGTTTTTTTCCTCTGCCCCGGAACTCCCCTCCGGGGCATTTCCTTTTTCTCGTCCCAATATCCGGGCATAGGCGCACTGGCGGCAGAGGTTCATCGTCTTATAGCTTCGCCGCACTTCTCGCAGCTTTTGCGGTATATCCAGTTCCATCCTGCCTTGATGCAGGGCCGCAGGTGCGGATATCTTTTCCGGTCTTCCCGCAACTGCTCCCACGTTGTGCGCCCGGCCAGCTCCGGCGACGGCAGGCGGTGGCGGCAGTCAAGCATCATCCTTTCCCGACCTGCTTTTCTCTTGCCTTCCCCGCTCTCTTCCGGCAGATTGGCGAACAGTATTTCGAGTTGGATTTCTCCGGGGCAAACGTCTTCCCACACACGGGGCAGACTCGTTCTTCCAGTGGGCCGGAAAGCGTGCGCCTGTTCCCGCCCAGCCTTGTACAGCCTTCGCACTCCTCACGTTCCCCGCAGGGCAGGAGCCGCGCCCTGAGCTGCATCCTCTGGCAGAAATCCCATCCGCTGGTGTCCACGGCGGGAGCGGCCCGATTGACAGGATGCTCAACTGTCCGGCGGAGAGGGGCTTGCATCAGGTTACGTTCCTTGCGCAACGCTTCCTGTTCGGCGTGGAGCTGTTCAAGCTCCTTTCTGGCCTCTTTCAGCTCATGGCTTTCCGTGCGTTTCAGGAACTCGATTTCCTCTTCCAGTTCCGCCACTCGTGCCCTGAGCGTGGCAAGCTCCGCCTCCCTGCGCTGGTCACGCCGGGTTTCATACTCGCGGTTCCTCTGGCGCTTGCGGTTCAGCCGACACTCCGAAGAACAGAAGAACTGATACAGTTTCACCGCCTCAAACGTCTTGCCGCAAAAAAGGCATGACCGCTGGCCGTAGGTTGCGTCTGTGTTCATGCCGTCGCCTCCGGGCAAACTCCGCTCCGGCGGTACTTCCCAAGCATTTCGGGGTATGCGTCAAGCCGGGCACGAAGCCTGGTAATAACGCTGGCATGATACAGCCCCACGCCGTTCGGATATTCCGAACTCTCCTTGCGCTTTACGGCGTAGCCCATTTCGGCGGACAGCGCGGAAAGCTTCTTCCCAAGCTGTGACCACATGCCCGGCGAGGGGATGAAGTAGTCCGCTATCCATTCTATGGCCTTCGCCTGCTTCCATGTCTTCCCGTCGCCCAGCGCATCATGCAGGCGGGCATTTTCCTTCGAGAGGCGCGATGCGGTATTCATGGCCGTGGCTTCACGGCGGGAGCCTATTTCCGCCTTGGTGCGTCGGTAGTAATCCCTCTGCTCAATGGCAAGAGCCTTTTCCTCCTCGATATCGGCAATCATGCGCAGCGCATCCGGGAAGGACTGGGGAATACGCGGCAGGGCATAGCCGCCGCTCAAACGCGCTTCCATTTCGTTGAAGCGGGCTATGTAGGCTTCTTTGACGCGCATGGCCTCCGGCGTGATGTAGCCCATGGTCACCATCATGAGCCCGTCTTTGCTGAGCAGGTACATGGGACGGGTTTCACCCTTTGCATCCTTGTAATCAACGAGCTGAAAGTTTAGCGCGTTGAATGATTCCGAACACTTGGATGATGTGTTGCGGATATCGGCCAGAACATTCTTGTGTTCCTTCCCAAACGCTTCCGCCACTTGCAGAGACGTTACCGCCGGGACTTCCTTTCCGTTGATTGTTTTCAGCGCAACTTCAATGTTCATCAGAGGCCCTCCATAAATCCAGCCTTTGTCTAGACTTTATCCAGTATTTCCACAAACTTACCGACATGCGGCATGTACTTTGCTATTCTCTGGTCATCAGCCTGAAGGAGTTCGGGGCGTTCTTTCAGCAACGGCGCAGCAATACGCACACATTGTCGTATGAACTCCGAACGGGATAAATCCAGCTCGCCATACTGGCGGCACATCCAGTCGGAGAACTCTTCCGTGGCTTTGAAGGTAATGGGAATGAGGTCAGGCATGTCATTTTCTCCGGTTCATGAACCACCACAGCGCCAGAATCAGAAAGAAGGTGACATTGGCGGCAACGACGGTTCGGGCGATATCGGCGTCAGTCATTTCCGCTTTCTCCACCGGGCAAGCAGATCGATGCCGACCCATTCACGGAGGGCGACAAGGAACCCCACGAAGAGAAACGCCCATGCCGCTATCACAAAGGCAAAGACGAACAGGACAGTGGCGCATCCTATGAAAAAGAGGAAAACGCCCTCACTCATCGCCCTCCTCCTCCCCTCCGGGTCGCGTGGTGGGTGGCATGGAAAACCAGTTTACCCAAGGGATACCCGTAAGGAGTTCAATTTGTTTCGCTAGCTTGACTGATGGAGGTGTTTTCTTGCGAAACACCCTGTTGATATGGCGTAGGCTATACCCCGTCCGGCATGCTATTTCTGTCTGAGATAATTTCATAGACATATTTTGTGTAAAAAATGTCTATAAGTCAACATGAAATGGCTATTGATATTTTTTGTCCATATGGAATGAATATTTTATGCATATTGAAAATTTTTCGCAAAAACTTGAATCGATTCTTTCGGAAAAAAAGCTCTCGCAAACTGCACTGGCAAACATGATGGGAGTTACAGCCAGACACTTGAGCCGCGTAAAAAAAAGTGAAGATATACCTGAAAAATTTTTTGAAAAGTTATGTTCAGCCCTGAATATTTCCCCTAGATATTTTGCGCAAGGAATAGAACCAGAATTAAATCAAGGTGATTATTATCCCGTTCCTTTCAGAGATGCTGGTGGAGGTATGGGGGGAGGTTATAGCATAGCTTCACGCCAAACAGTTTCCCATATAAGCTTACGACGTGATTTTCTTCGACGTAAAACTAATAATCTGGAAAAATTATCTTTTATTCATGCTTCTGGCGACAGTATGTCTCCAACAATTCCGACCGATGCCGCTGTACTTATTGATGAAGGACAAACAGAGCCAATCAATAACAAAATTTTTTTTGTTATGCTCAACGGTGAATACTATATTAAACGCTTAGAGGTTGAAGAAGGTGAAGTTGTAGCATTAATTTCTGACAATTCTGACTATCCTAAAATTGTTTTAACTGAATTTGATTATGTTGAAATTTTAGGGAGAGCTTTATTGCAACAGGCAGAATTATAGAATATCTATTTTTAATCCCTATGATGGAAGCATCAACGAATGGTAGATTTACATTGTGATAATGCCTCCTATGCGCCCGCCATTATTCCCGATGAAGGATATGAAAAAATCCTCATGGGCCGCGTGGTGTGGGTGTGGCAAACACTATAGGAATTTCAATGGACAAACATTTTCAAATTGAAATTTTGCAGATTATATCAAAAAATTATCCTTTTTCCGCAGAATCATGTCTTCCTACACTTTACCAAAGGTCAAAAGGTGAAACTGATGATGAAAAACAGATTTATCTTGCTAAACACTTAAAGGCACTTGAAGCTTTTGGATACATTGAAGACTTGGGATATGAATGCAGATGTGATGAAATTCCAAACTTCAATCCTTTGTTTAAAATAACAGAAGAAGGACTAGTCAAAGCTGGCATTGATATTATACACCCTTCTTCCTATGAAGATTTGATATCTGAAATTATAGCACAGGCTTCTTCTTTGCGAGACCTTGCGCCACATCAGAAGCAAACGATTGGAAAAATCCTAGCACAGTTTCCTCTCGACGCGCTAAAACATTTACAGGAGAAAGGACTGGATATTCTGCTTTCTCTTCTATGGCCGTAAGTTTATAGGTATACGCCGTGCGAAGTTTGAGATAACATAGCTGCATCGCACGCTTGGTCATGTATAGTTTGTTTTTTTCAAAAAGAAGATACTTTTCACCCCAAGGAATGCAAAAGCCCGGCATATTGAAGGGTGCATCGACATACATTTCCTTGTCTTCAAAAAACACCGTACACAGTTCACCAGTAAATTCCAGCGGTTCTTCCCCTTCTGGCTTTTCAGACAGGTTAGCCTTGTAGGCGTCGAGAACGGCAATGATGGCATCAATTACAGCCTGTTCTCCCTCTGCGGCGTTTGATATAACTAGTTCACCGTTATTTTCCTTTCTGTAATCCATAGTTCAGCTCTTCCTTTCCGCCCGGCTCCCGCCGGGCTTTTTTGTTCCTTGTTTTCCTGGCAGAAAAAAATATTCATTTTATATGTCTATATTTTTTGTCTATCATTGTCTATTTATACTTGACTAATAGACTTATTTTGTCTATAGTGTCTTCACCGAACGACGGGGAACCCCGAACGGCGCGGCACCGGCCCGCCAGGGGCGACCGGAGGGAGGGAACGCCGGAAGTACCCGAACAGTAAGCCGCAAGCCCTTGGGAGCGGGAAGGCACACCACGGGAGGGGAAGGCGGAAGGGTTAGAAGTTGCTGCTTCTGAGGATAGCGCCAGAGCCGTGGATAACTCTAGCGCGGAGGAAAACTGACGGCAGCCGGGAGAACGGACCCCGATCGCTCCCGCAAGGACGGGCGTGGCGGCGAAATGGCCTCATGAACCATAACGCCCCGCTCCGTAAGCGCCCGTACCTCCGGGTGGGCGCTATCCATCAGAAGTAGCAACAGACGCTGGCCCGGCAGGAAGGGGCACCCGCACAAATGGCCCGATAATGTAGGGCAGGCCGAAAGGCGGCGGGCGGTTGCGACGAGAGCGCAGCACGGGTGGACGCCGGTAACGAGCAGCCCGTGAAACAGAGAAATTTTGTTTCTGACAGTCCGTGGCGCATGTCACGGGCTGAACTGGAGCAAAATTACAAAGGAGAAAAATGATGGGGATCATTATGAAATGTATCGGACATCATGAGGCAATGCGCGAGATAATCACATCACACGATGCGACAAATCCATTTGCCCCTGAGAATGGAGAACCGTTGAAGTTCAAGACTGGAGACAAGGTAACATATATAAATGATTATGGATGCGTATTTGAAGGTAAAACCATAACTCGGGTCATGAAGAGAACCGATGACGAAAGCCTCTACTGCTCGGGGTATCGTTACTACATAGATACCGACTGCCCTTGGATGCCTGTAAAAGAATCGAATTTACTTCCCGCCTGACCCCGGGAGGGGAAGGGGGAAGCTCCCCGTCGGAACCGGAGCGGAATTTGAAGGAGGAAGGGATTATGGCAAGTGACATCAAAAAACTTTCCGAAATCAGGAACAAAGAATTTGCCGCCGCAAAAAAGCAGGCGGCAAATGCTTTGGAAGAGTATTGGGCGGGGTCCATTACCGCCTCCATCATGAGAGATTATCGGGCCGGACGCGTTCGGCAAAGGAAGGTGGGGAGATAAAATACCTGTGCCCGAATTTTGTTTCCGACCTCTCCCGAACCTCGGGGGAGGGAATGAAGCGAAATTTACAAACGAGGTAACCATGCGAAAAATACGAGCACTTACCCAAGAAGAAAAGCTGATTTTACAACGCCATGCGGCGTGGTTGGCCGACGAAGCGGGGGGAAAAAGGGCCAACCTGTACGGCGCAAACCTGTACGGCGCCGACCTGCGCGGCGCAAACCTGTACGACGCCAACCTGCGCGGCGCAAACCTGCGCGGCGCCGACCTGCGCGACGCCGACCTGTACGGCGCAAACCTGTACGGCGCCGACCTGTACGGCGCAAACCTGTACGACGCCGACCTGCGCGGCGCCGACCTGCGCGTCGCCGACCTGTGCGGCGCCGACCTGTGCGGCGCAAAAAATATTTTAGCCGTTGGACCGATAGGCTCACGTCTGGATATTACATACGCGGTCAAACACCGCGACCGAATCATGATCAAATGTGGCTGTTTCTGGGGGGATTTAGAGCAATGGCAGGCACAATGCCGCGCAACCCACGGGGATAACTCACACGCCGCCGCTTACGCAGCGGCGGCTGATTTTATCAGGGCGTATGCTGCATACTGGCAAGATTAATTTCAGGGCGGCTCCGGCCGCCTTTTCTTTTTCGGAGGCCCGGCCATGTTGAAAATCAGGATCAGCTATCGCGGTATGGTCTACCGTGACTCAGGTCGCTTCGACGAGGTTATGGCCCGCCTGCGCCGCTGGAAAGGTTATTCCCTGCGCTCTTTCATGCAGGAAACGGAGGTTTCGGATGACCAATCATGAAATCAGGCTGGAAGGGAAGCTTTTGGCTGCGCAAAATGCGGAGATGCAGGCATATGCGGCATGGCAGGAATCATGCGCCGCCGTGTTCCGTACCCGCGCCGCCTATGAAGCCGCGCAAAACAGGCGGCTTGCCGTTCAGAACGAACTCGAACTTTTCCTGGAGGAAGCCCGCCATGTTGCGTAATGACTGGAAAGACTGGATGGAACCGGATGACATGGTGTGCGCCAACTGTGAGCAATGGAAGGAAGCGGCAAAAGTGGCAATCCCCATGGACGACGGCTTCATGGAACGCCGTTTGTGCCGTCATGCCGAGTTCTACGGCGACGCGGGGGCCGGTGCCGTGACACTGGTAGGCCCCGAGAGTGACTGCACCGGGGCCGGAACCTGCGCGTTCCTGCCTTCTGATGAGTACCTTGAAAGCATCGAAACGGCCACGCCGCGCGATGACTACGGCGTAACGCCCGGCCTCGACCACCCCGCGACACTGTTCGCGGAGCCGCAGAGATGCGCCGTATGACGTGGCTAGATGAAATCCTACCGTGGCGAGACTGGAAGGGCTGGTGCATGGCGCTGGCCCTTATTTTTTACCTGTCCATTCCGGCGGCTGATGACATGCGGACGGCAGAACTCATGGAAACAACAAATGTTCCCGCCGAACGGCGGTTGAGGTGAATCATGGAAACAGCTTTTCAGAGTGAACAAATAGGCGAACTGGCAAAGGCTTTGGCAACGGCGCAGGGCAAAATGACGTTTGCAGCGAAGGATAGTACCGCAGACATGGGGCAGAAAGGCGGACGCCGTAAATATGCCGACCTCGCTTCCGTCATTGATGCCATCCGCGCTCCTCTGTCGGAAAACGGTCTGGCGTTCGTACAGGCCGTCATGCCTGATGACAAGTCCATGCGTATCCGTACAACTCTGATGCACAACTCCGGCCAATGGATCGCGGGTGAAATTTCCCTGCCTCCCGACCGTATGGGAGGGGTACAGGGCATGGGCAGCGCCCTCACCTACGCCCGCCGTTACGCCCTTGCCGCCCTAGTGGGCATAGCGCAGGACGATGACGACGGGGAAGCCGCCATGGCGGCAAGCCGGAAGGCGGAAAAGCAGCGTATCCAGCAGGTGCGGAAGCAGGCCGTTGAAAACAACCCGGATGCGCCATCTCCCGAAATGTTCAGGGCATTGATGGCGATCTTGACAGAACGAGGTTTCAAGGGGCGTGACGATATTCTTGGCGAGCTGTCCAGTTTTCTGGGGCGTGAAGTGCAGTCATCCAAGGAACTCACCCGCAGCGAAATATCTGATTACCTCAACGCCGTCCATGAAACGGCGGAAGACCATCTTTCTTAGGGAGGGGCAATGCTCAACAAGGCAATGGTTATCGGTCGTCTCGGAAGAGACCCGGAAATCAGGCACACGCAGTCTGGCAAGGCCTGCGCGTCCCTGAATGTCGCCACGGATGAAAGCTACACGGATCGCAACGGTAACAGGCAGGGCAAGACGGAATGGCATCGCGTCGTCGTCTGGGACAAGGCCGCGGAAAACTGCGGCAAGTACCTCTCCAGGGGAAGCCTTGTCTACGTCGAGGGCAAGCTTCAAACGCGGGAATGGCAGGATCAGCAAGGACAGAAACGCTACACCACGGAAATCCGTGCCGAGCGCGTCCAGTTCCTTGACCGCAAGGATGAGGGGAGACCGCAGAGCAGTAACAAGTCAGAATCTTCATCAGCAGTCCCTGATTTTGATGAAATACCTTTTAACTAAGAGGGCAGCATGACACCTCAAGAAAAAACATGTTTCAAATGTGGTGAAGTAAAACCCATCTTTGAATTTTACAAACATCCAGAGATGAGAGATGGACACTTGAACAAGTGTAAAGCTTGTACAAGGCATGATACTCAAGAAAATAGGAAGAAAAAAATAATATATTATAAAATGTATGACAGAAAAAGATCAATGTTACCTCATAGAGTTGAAGCTAGAAAAAAATATTCAAAAACTGAATTATTCAAAGAGAGCCATAAAAAAGCTCTAAAAATAAATAGAGAATTATATAAGGACAAAATACGAGCGCGTGCAGTGCTTAGGTGGGCATTGTTGACTATGAAAATAAGCAAAAAACCATGTGAGATATGTGGATGTGAAGAAAAGATACAAGCCCATCACGAAGACTATTCAAAGCCACTTGACGTGATATGGCTATGTCCAAAACACCACGCCTGGATACACAAGTAGGAGCGTTTCCCATGAATAATACTGGCTACAGGCAAAAGGCACCGACCTTTGACGATATTCAGACAGAAATCGCCGCCATGCTGGACATTCCCGATGAGGAACTGACCGACGAACAGCGGCAGGTCATGAAAGACTACCTGGATGAACTTGGCGTCGCGGAAGCCGCCAAGGTGGACGGCTTCGCCCAGTTTATCCGGTTGGAAACGGCCAGCGCCGAGGCCATGAAAGAGGAATCAAAACGCCTCGCGGCCAAGGCCAAAACCAAGGAAAACCGCGTTGCCTACCTCAAGGGCCGCTACATGGACACCATGCAGGAGCATGGCGTGAAAAAAGTCGCGGGCAATTCCTATACGCTTTCCGTGCGCGCCTCCGAGAGCGTGTCCGTCACCGCAATGGTGGACAGTCTGCCGCCTGAATATGTGCGCGAGAAAGTCTCCCGCGAGCCGGACAAGACGGCCATCAAGACTGACCTCAAGGCAGGGAAGACCATTCCGGGCTGTGAACTGGCAACGACCTACAGCCTGCAAATCCGGTAATTTTACTCCCGCGTCCGTGGAGACTCCGGTGACACTCGGTAGCCGGAGTAAAGAGCAACGGCGGGGCATAGCATAAAGTGTCCTTATCCTTTCCCCCTCTCTCCGAGAAAGCCCCGCCGGGCGGCGTCGTAGCCCGGCAATTTTATGAGGTAAGCTGTGCGCTATCTTTCGCTTTGCAGCGGCATCGAGGCCGCTACCGTGGCATGGCGTTCTTTGGGGTGGCAACCTGTCGCCTTTTCCGAAATCGAACCTTTCCCCTGCGCTGTCCTGAAACATCATTATCCTGAAATTCCGAACCTGGGTGACATAACCAGAATCGACGGGAGCAGATACCGTGGAGCAGTTGACCTTGTTGTCGGCGGAACACCTTGCCAGGACTTCTCCATCGCCGGACAGCGCGCGGGACTGGCCGGAGAGCGCGGCGGACTGGCCGGAGAGCGCGGCGGACTGGCCCTGGTCTTTACACAAATTCTTTCTGTCGTGCGTCCAGAGTGGGTTGTCTGGGAAAACGTGCCCGGAGTTTTTTCAACAAACGGCGGACGGGACTTCGGGGCATTCCTCCGGGCGCTGGACGACATCGGGTATTCTTGCGCGTGGCGAGTGCTTGACGCTCAGTTTTTCGGAGTCCCCCAGCGTCGCCGCAGAGTCTACATTGTCGGACATCTTGGAGACTGGCGACCTGCCGCAGCGGTACTTTTTGAACCCCAAAGCCTGCGCGGGAATACTGCGCCGTGCAAAAAGAAGAGGACGGACGTTACCCAGTCCCTTACAAGATGCCTTGGAGCAGGTGGCGCGGATGACAACAGAGCCCAGGGAGGATTCTATGTCTCCCATATAGTGGGGCAGGCCATGTCTTGCAAGAGGGCGAAAGGCACAAGCGGCCCGGCCAGGGATGAGTATCATAACCTTGTTTGTGCGCCTGTCGCTCCAACAGTAACAAGTTCCGGCCCTCCCTATGAGCGCACAGGGAACAGCCGGGTGGAAGCTGATGCGCTGATTGTCTCTCAGCATAGCGGGGTACGCCGCATCACCCCGCGCGAATGCGAACGCCTTCAGGGCTTCCCGGATGACTACACGGCTATCCCTTTTCGGGGAAAACCCGCCGCTGATTGCCCGGACGGCCCGCGCTACAAGGCGCTGGGAAACAGCATGGCCGTCCCAGTCATGCGCTGGATAGGCCAGCGGATAGATAACCAAACCGCCCGGCGCCGGTAGTCCGAGCCGGTGTCGGGCAAAGGAGTGTATATGTCCAAACAATTCAAGCCCTTCCAGAGAGTTCTGGTACGGGATGAAATACATAAGCCATGGCGTGCGGCGTTTTTCGGTTTTTATTCGGGCATTGAAGATTTTCCCTATGCCACTACAGGTTCAGATTTCAGAAAATACTGCATCCCCTATGAGGGAAATGAACAATTCTGCGACACCGTATATGATCCAAATCCGTCAGGACAGGTATTGGGGTTCGGAGACAAGGTCAAAGTGTGGGATAAAGACAAAGGGGGCGTCGAAAAAGACGCCCTTTTTATTTGTAAAAGACGCAACCGCTATTTTGTGCTTTTGCCGGACGAACAGATTGCGTCGTTTACAGCCTGTCGGAGTGCGCCATGCTCTTGAAACCCGGAATGACCGTCCTTGCGCGTTCCCTGTCCATGAGGCGCGAGATTCAGGCCGTGCTTGAGGGGCGCAACGGTTGCCGCCCTGAACAATGGCTAGCCCGATGGAAAGACCACCGAGGGGAACACCTGGCAATCATTGACCCCGGAAACCTGCTGGCCGTGCGGACGGAAAACGGCTTCCAGCGGGTGATGCCGGGAGTGGAGTAACCACAACGGGGGCCGCGCATCCTGCACGCGGAAAGGAAAACATTACATGAAAGCAATGCTATCTCAACCTATGGCCGGTAAGTCGGAAAAGGAAATCATAGCCACGCGAGAACGGGCCATTCTGGCACTCAAGGAGCGTGGCTACGAAACTGTGAACACCCTGTTCACTGATGAATGGTATTCGCAGGATGCCATGCAACAGCGCGGTGTCGTTCAGATTCCGCTGTGTTTTCTTGCCAAGTCGCTCGAAAACATGAGCCTGTGCCATGCCGCCTATTTCTGCAAAGGATGGGAAAATGCCCGTGGATGCCGCATTGAGCACGACGCGGCGAAAGCATACGGACTTGATGTCTTATACGAGGAGTAACTTCATCCGGGGGCGCGACCGGACACAACGCGCGGAGGGAAAATGCTCACAGAAACGGAACTCAAATGGGTCAAGGAAACAAGGCATCTTTGCAACCGCTGTGAATGGAATCTATGGGACAATCCCTGCATCCAGTACGGGCGGCTTGGCATGGAAGAAAGCTGCCCCGGATTCAGCCCACGTAATCTGGAACACGACTACCGCGACGCCGCAGAGTTTGAAGCAAGAGTTGCGGTATACCTTGCCAAATCCCCATGTCTGACTTGCCCTGATAATCCCAGAAATTGCCCGCGAAAAAACACCCCGGAAAAGGGCCGCCCTTTTTTTGAAGCGTGCCGCATAAAACATGCCCGGATTGCCGTGGAAAAAGAAATGGAGAGGGCATGATATTATTTGAACTCCTCAAATATCACGCAGGAGAGGAACAAATCTCCCTCCGCAGAATGTCATGGAATAAATGGATGTTTATCAGGTGCTATGAGGAGGGGGGCTTCATGGAACACTGTGTCAAAAATGGAGATGTGGACTTTGCCTGCCCATGGTTCCCTTGGGTAGAAGATATTCTTGCTGATGACTGGGAGGAAGCATGCCTGAAAAGCTGAAGCCGTGCCCGGCATGTGGGACGCCTGGGGATACTTTAGAAGTATACCCTGTGAAGGATGGTTTTTATCAGGTTGGGTGCTGGGACTGTTTTATGCGGGGGACGCGACTCCTGTCCCCTGATAAAGCCATAAAAGCATGGAACGCCCTTCCGCGCCGCCTGCGCTGGACGAAGGAACCGCCGAAAGATCCGGGGTGGTACTGGATACGCGATTATGGAAAGAGAATCCATATCGTGGATGTGGGTTGCGATATGACAGAATATGAACCTCAGCCCTACAGAGAATGGGCCGGGCCTATCCCGGAGCCGGAGGAATAATGACAGACAACGAACTTTACGGTCTGTCTCTCAAAGAGCAGGCCACATTTTTATGGGCACTTTGCAGGTATAGCTCCAATCCCGAAACATGCCCCATCATTCTGATGAGGGACTTTGATAACTGTCCGTTTGAAGATGTGGACTGTGAAAATATCCCTCAATGGGGCTGGCTGGACATCCTCAAAAACCGCATTCCTCCGGAGACGAACCGATGACAGAAGATAGCCTCACAACCGAAGCCCTCCTTGCCCGCCGTGAGCTTGCCGAGAAGGCGACGCCGGGGCCGTGGGAAGTAGATAAAAGTGAGATTACGTCTGCCGTTTATGTTGAGACAGATTGGGGGCACTTGATATGCGAGAGCGATGATGAAGACGCTGCTCACATCGCCGCCAACTCTCCCGATGTGGTCATGGCCGACATCGACGAAATCCTGCGCCTGCGGACGGAAAACGAAAAGCTCAGGAAGAGCGTGGAAATCCAGCGCGGCATGGTTCAGGAGGCATACCAAACAGCAGCACTCGCATGGGGCGGTGAAATCCCGTCTCCGTTGCCCGGCCACACCCACATGACCGAGGAAGAAGCATGCGCCATGTTTGATCACCTGAACTGTCCTTGGTGCGGAGGCTCCGGGCACGTCGACGACTGTGACGAGGCCGACCAAGCTGTAAAAGCCACGCTGGAACGTCTTGAGAAAGAAGCGGACTGGCTGGCTGAATATTGCTGGAAGAAACCAGAAGCAGAATACCATCCTGTCAGGGAAATGAGAGGAGGTTTTTATTGTGGTGCATGTCCGTATGACTATGATTGCCGGAAATGCTGGCGGGAGGCCGCAAGAAAAGCCGTGGAGACTTCTCATGAAAACTGACCCTGCCGCCGCCCTCCAACATACCCGCTGCATCCAGGCGCTCACCGCCATCGGCGTGTGCATCGACCCCTCGATCATCGATGTGCGCGGTCTTGGCGCGCTGGAAAAGCAGGTCGCCAAGGTCAAACGCTGGAGCGAGGCCGCAGCGGCAAAGACCACCCAAACCCGTAAACTTTCCGCCGGCGCGCGCCGTGACCTGGACGCCATGTTTCACCGCATGGCGGATGCCATCGACGGCGTGTGGTCGGATGACGGCGACACAAAGTTCCTGACTTGGGCCGCAAATGTCTATGCGTCCGAGCTGCTTGTGTGGGATTGCCTCAATACCTGCCCGCTCTTCGCCCACGGCAACGAATGGCGCTGGCTCCAACAGTCGGCATACACACTCTCGCGCCAGCTTGAGGCGCTTGACCCCGCCGTCGCGGTACACGGCACAGAAATTTATGAAGACATTGCCCCGCGTGATAAGGCTTTTTTGTAATTGAGGGGAGATACCATGCCAGAGGAACTTTTATCAGAAATCCGCTTACTGCTGGCTGAACGTGAAAAATATACGCAAGCAGTACAGGCCATTGACGGGAAGATTGCCTCTTTGGCCGGTTTCATTCCTGCCGATAAAAGCCGGAAGCCGAAGAAAAGCACCCTTTCCAATTCAAACTTTATCCACGCCTGCAACAGCACAGGAGCAAGGCCATGAGCATTTTTCAGCGTAAAGGTGGCCGGTGGGTAGTCAAGTTCAAAAATCCATCGGGGGAATGGGCACAGAGAAGTTTCCGTGATGAAAACACGGCCAGAGCCTTTGACGCGGAACAGAATGACACACCCGAAGATACGGAACTATCCATGGGTGAACTTGTAGTTCTCTATCTGCGCAGCAACCCCGACATTTACCACGAAACACGCCGCCGCATTATCTGGCTTTTTGCGGATGGGGGGCCATGCGCCTTTATGCGCGACAAGTACGCGGTGAAGCTGGACAGGCAGGACTTGGAACGAATGCGCGAGTTTATGCGTTGCCGCAACGTTACCAATAACACCATCAACCATTATCAGGCGTATACACAAATGATTCTGGCGTGGGGGGCGGATCAGGAACTAATCGCCCGTCACCCTTGGCGAGATTTCAAAAAGCTCAAGATAAACAAGCCGGTCATTCAGGCTCGTTTGGAAGACCTCACAAGGCTTTATCCATACTTGCCCGAATACCTGCAATGGGCGGCTAAAACCGCCTTTTTTTTGGCCTTGCGTCCGGGTCGTGTTGAGCTTTTCCAACTTACATGGAATGCGTTCAACTGGAAACGTGGCTTTGTCTCCATCCGGCAAGGCAAGACGGGCCGGGTGAAAACAGTTTACCCTCACCCAACATACATGGAAGAAGCGGCCTATCGGTATCATGCGGACAAATTGGCTGGCATTCTGCTGGTTTGCCACAACAAAGGCAAGCCAGTCTGCTCATACCACAAGGTTTGGGGCAATGCCTGCAAGCGTGCCGGTATCCAGCTTCGTTTTTA
>ERZ827088.3277-NODE-3277-length-15184-cov-10.603675_pt1 | contig 15184 bp, 5 predicted proteins | sample MGYA00519922_ERZ827088 | MGnify/ENA primary metagenome ERZ827088 (study PRJEB31778, sample SAMEA3449254) | human gut metagenome | biome: human gut; feature: human-associated habitat; material: faeces | place: United Kingdom | collected 2010/2012 ... | reverse complement strand
AAGAGCTCATCGATATGCTATCCATACAACTGTCGGACAAACGGAAAGCCTGCTTTGTGGACGACCGGTTGCGAAACCGCTGGAAGTCGTCGCGACCGCAAAAGGAGAAGGTACGGTCGCAATATAGCTTTTACGAATACTTGAGAGAGAAAATATAAACAACTCTGCCCCAATATACCTCCGGCTCAACAGTCTTTTATAGGACACAGACGTACGGCAGTTCCTCCACTACGTGCTTGCCGAATGGTGAGGGTATCACTATAAGTCACTTCGCGCTCTTCTATAAGTATAGCAGCAGGACATGTCTCATAATCGGACTCAGGAGCATCACGATAAATAGTAGCCAGATAGCTTTTATCTGTATCGAGAAAAGACAGACTGATATTAGCCGTTCGTTCCTCATCTCCCGTGATACTGCCTATATACCAGCATCCCTCTCCTTTATCACAACGGGCAATAGTAACATAACTGCCAATGCATGCTTCCGGCACCACTGTTCTGCTCCAATCTGTAGGACAAGATACTATAAAATTAAAAGGTTCCGGATTAGCCTCGTAATTCTCTATTTCATCCGAAGCCATTTGTAACGGTGAATAGAGCACCACAAACAGCGCCAATTGTTTGGCCAGTGTGGTATGTACACGTGTCTGTGGCATTACATCGTTAACAAACCGAAACGTCACCGGTGTAAAGTCCATCGGGCCTGCCAACCCACGAGTGAAAGGCAATATTACGGTATGAGAGGGAGGATTTCCACCATCTACATCCCAAGCGTCCCATTCTTGTCCACGTACTCCCTCTTGTGTCATCAGATTAGGAAAAGTACGCTGCAAACCTGTAGGAATCACCGGTTCATGATTATCAATACAGATACGGTGACGGGCAGCAGCCTCTATTACCTTGCGATAATGAAGTACACCAAACTGACTGCTATGATATTCTTTCCCATCAAGCAAATCGCCCACATAACCCGTTTTTACTTGATGCACACCATATTTCTCATAGAACTTGAAACCATCTTCCATCTGATTTTCATAATTGGAAACATTACCGCCAGTTTCATGATGTCCTATCAAAGCTACTCCTTTGCTACGCCCATAATCAGTAATACGTTGTATATCAAAATCGGTATAAGGTTTTGTGAAACTAAACTTCCAAGTAGCCCAGTCTTCATTCCACCCTTCCACCAGTACACCTCCCAGGTTATTGGCAGCAGCAAAATCGATGTGACGCATTGTATTCTCTGTTGTGGCCCCATGATGGGGACCGGCATGCCAGGTGTTATGCTTCATGTGATAAGTCCACCAAATTCCAATATAGCGCATAGGTTGTATCCAGGAAGTATCGGTTATACGACAAGGTTCATTAAGATTTAACATGAGACGGGAAAGAAGCAAATCACCGGCAGATTCAGCCACTATCATTGTACGCCAAGGAGATACACGGGTATCGGTAACACGTACTTTCTCACCTGTACTCCAAGGTGTAAGAGCCGCACGTAATGTAACCGTTTTATTATCTTCAAGTTGTTCAACCGGCTTCAAGTTCATGGCAGCATAATCTGTAAGATTTGCTTCATGAATAGCCAAATAAAGGCTATCTGTTGTCTCAATCGTCACCGGAGTGCTTACCCATCCCATCTTACTAAGAGTTTTTTTCTCAAATAAGGCCTCGTAAAAACGAACTCCTTTCACTGGAATACTCCAAGCATCATAATCTGCAGGAAAAACGAATTCAGTCACTTCGTCATCAATAAGAAACTCTTGTAGCTGTTGCTGGCGCGGGAACTCATACCGGAATCCCATCCCATCATCAAAAAGACGAAAAATAATATTCAGTTCCCGCTCCAACGATGTTTCTTCCTTGAGGCATACCCTCAATTCATTATAATGATTTACAATTTCAGCCTCTTCCCCCCATACTGGTTGCCACACATCATTATGCGAATCATGCTTAACCTCTTTTAGAACGAAACCAGTCAAAAGATCTGGCGCATCCTTCAAAACCAATCCCAGACGTGAAGGAAGTAAAATATTCTTCCCCGCATGTCTTAAACAATATCGGGGAGCACCTTCTTCATCAAGTGTAAACTCTAAAGAAAGTTTTCCATTTGGAGAGGTCAACTTGATATGTTCCTGCTGGCATGAAATCATCCATAGGCCTAAACATAAAGCAAGTATAATCTGTAGCGTTTTTTTAGTTTCATAGTCATTACCGAATTTAATTTTATATATCCAATTCTTATTTTATAAGTCTACTGACAAACAGTCCCTTTCCTTCCTCAGCCGGAATAACACAGAAGTTTACGAAACCACAGACAGACTCCGGTTCAAGCAACGTGGCAACCAAATTTCCTAAAGGTTGTGCCAAAGGTACCAACCAACTACCTATTGGAAGTTCTACATTATCTTCATAGACATCCGTTTCTACATTTACCGGATGAATCCCCTCCCATTCCTTCTCTGCACGATACAGACGGGTTACTTTGTAACGCTCAACTTTTGCTTTTTGTACACGGGTAACTTGCTCAATGTGTACACCCAACGCTCGAAGCTTACATACTGCTTCTGTACAGGGAGCATCGAGCAGATAAGCCTTAGGGCGAGTACGCATCAATTGAGGTGTTGCCTGCATGGCATCAAGGGTTGGCAGTTCAGTCTTAAACAGTTCATTGGCCTTATAATCGATAAAAGAGACTACATGACGTACAGTATCCGAAGTGAAAGTAACATATATCGGTTCAGTAGCTTTCAAGGTGCGCTTCCTGGCTTGTTCTATCTTACGTTTAATTGAAGCACGATGTTGCGCAGCAGTAACCAACGTTTGCCGTGCCACCAAGAAACCGCACTCACTACGACGTGCAAAACACTCCGGTCCCAATCCAATACCTCTTATTTCGACAAAAAGCGATACAGCTCCCGTCAATGCTTGAAAAGTAGAACTGGACTGCGGACTTTTGGCACCTTTTACAAGAACAAGGGAACCATCTGCCACACGAGGAGTAAAGTAGAAACCGGAAGCATAACCGGCACTATTTAAAACGACCTCTGCCTCACGACGAAAAAGTTCTTCAGACAGCGTACGTAAAGCTAAAGGCGCATTAAGATGTCCTGTAGGTAAAAAAAGTACATCAGCAGCATTTGCTGTCGGCACTCCACGTAATAAGTTAAACTCACGACGTAAAGGTGTATATTCATGAATATCAAGAGCTACGTCCGGATTCCATTGCTGATAGGACTGCTTCAACAGCAAAGTGACAGCATCCTCTAATTTGCTCTGATCGCGATTCAAATCGTAACCATCGGCCGAACGACGTTGCTGAATGGCATAACCATCAACATTGGCTATAGGAACCAAAGCCACAGCTATATGATTCAGCAATTCACGTCCTTCTTTTTCACAAAGTAAGTAACGGACAAGCATGCATACAGCCTCAGCACCTGCCGGCTCGTTACCATGCAGTGCCGCTTGAATCCATACCCTTACCTTCTTCTTGTCGGGAGTACCCAAATAAAGTACCGGAATGGTACGTCCTTGTTTGGTAACACCAATATTCTCCATATATGCCAAACCCGGAGAACGTACAACCAATTGTTGTAAATAGTCCTTTATCTCATCAACCGATGCCAATCCGCTACCGTAAGGTTTACTTAGAGTAGGTGTCTCACGGTCAAATTTGGGGTCAGGATAGAAACTTGCAGTTACTCCGGCAGGTTGCTTCGACTGATTTCTATTCCATAACACAAGATTAGCTAATACCACTTCTTGTGCTATCCTCTGTAAATAAAGAGCCGTTTCAGACGGTAGACCTGCATAATAATCGCTGCTAAAAGGCTCACCAAAAAAAATTGCATAAAAGACACAAGCCGCCAAATAACTGCCTGCAGGACTAGGATGGCTGCCATCAGAATTATACAACTGCAAACTTGGACACTCTCTACGTACACGTCTCCATGCCTCACCCACAGGAGCACAATAAGCATCAAGGACATCAGCCATTTCCAAATAGTTTTCCGTAAGTTGCTGCTGCATTCCTTCATAAGTATCATTATTACGCCCCCATGTCATATAACAGACACTTTTTCCTTTTGGGGCATAAAGACGGCGTAAACTATCTAACTGCGCCGCAGGATGGAATACATTCTTCTTTACCCATTCCTTTTCACGAGTAGGTGCCTTGCTCTGTTCCTGCATCACCATATAATCCCATCCTCCTTCACGAATCGCCTCTAATGTTTGCGTATTGGCTGCATGCTGTCTCAAGTACCAACCAGGGTTAGCAACCTGGCGCACTGATATTTTTTTCCACATGAGGATGCTAACGATTGGACTTGCCATGGCAAACGATTAAAAAAAGTATAGCTGTTACCTATAAAAAGTACCCGTAAAGAATCTGTCGTCAATAATGGCACAGCTTGTTTCCCCATAGGGACAGCCTCATGCCCGATGCCGCACTCTTCTATCTTGCGCCAATGGCATTCCCAACCACGGGATGCAGCCAACTGGTGAATATAAAGCCAGAAACTACGCCCACGCTCCATACGGTTTCGTCCTTGTCGTTCAGCTTCAGGAGTCTTGCGTAGAAAAGACTCACGTATCGTATCTCCCAAAGCCAGCTGTAGTATGATAGGTTTTGACAAGTATTTTTTTATCTGTTCAGATGAAATATAGGGGATACCAGCCGTACCATAAGGATATGTCTGGGCCAAATCAGGAAAAGTATACCAACCGGGAGAACTTATAATAGCTTTTTCCACATAAGGACTATCGTGAAAAAGCATGAAACGCTGTACGAATTGCCCACCAGCAGAATGACCATAAATCATATATCCTTTGCGCATGCTTCCCGTAAATTGACGCACATATTCAAATAGTTTATCAACCAACACTGGTGTAATTTTTTCGGGAGCATTAGCTACTGTATGGGCAGCATTCATCACCCCCACCTCCTGATAGTCTGCCAAAGGATAAGATTTCAAATCAAAGTGAGGTATAAAAAGCATAAAACCCTTTCTCTCCGCTTCTTCTTTCCAACCGTCCAAAAGATAACGATAGCCGCGGTCTCCTCCTTCAAAGACAAATACAATAGGCATTTGTTTAATATCCCCCTGGGAAGGTATATAATAATGTACATCTACCGGGCGATCGGCAAAAGGAGGGTATTGACTATAAGTGAAGAAATGTTCACCTCTTGGCCTTTCCAAAGTCTGTTTCGCTATTGCAGATAAACAAATACAGAGGAATCCAATATAAAATATAATCAGCTTCTTCATAATTCGTACCTTCCCTTCTTTACTATTGTACCATCTTGCATTACAAATTTACCACGGGCAATGACATCTGTAAGCTGCAAATCTTCCGCCAAAAAACACAAGTCTGCATCTGCTCCTTGTGCCACAATACCTTTAGCTCGTAATTTCAGATTACGAGCCGGATTGGATGTTATCAATGTAATCGCCTGTTCCAATGGTACCCCCTCCTCATTGACTAATGCAACTACCTTCTTGAAATTTAAATTCAAAGGAGCAGGACGATAAGTTATTTCTCCAGTTTCAGGATTCACTCTGCGTACGCCACCATGGCCATCACTAGAAAAAGTAATGCGATCAAGGGGGACACCAGCTCGCAATGCACGTATCACACAACGATGGGGAGTATCAAACTTTGAGCCACCAGTCGAAAAATCAATCATTCCACCTAATTTACCAAATTCTACAGCCTGCATAAAAAGAGCTTCAGTACGTATCAGATGAGTAGGAGACAGATAAGATATCAGTGTAGGATAGTGACGAGCAATATTGAGTAAGGACTCAATACCTTCCGGAAGTGCTCCCAAATGAATGTGGAGAATTCCTCCTTTACCAGATGTAAATCCCCCTAAACGCACCTGATGTATAATACGTAATATCTCTTGCTCTGTCGGAAACGGACTACGGTCATCACTCATCGCCAGCTTACAGCCAATAACTTTATCTATGAAGATAAGATCGTCAGCCACACTATTCATCAATGTTTTGGTAGGCAATCCGTAATAACTTGTCAGCATATAAGCCGACAATCCGTCATCGTCAATAGCTTTGGCCTTGGCATAAAGCGTAGTAAGTTCTTTGGCAAATCCATCAGTACCAAGCATACCCAATACAGTAGTAGTACCACATGCCACCAGTTCGCTCATAGTCACCTCGGGGACTAATGAGGCATAACCTTGTTGCCCTCCTCCACCAGTAATATGTACATGCTGATCTATAAATCCCGGAGTAACAATTTTACCTTGCACGTCAATAGTATGGCAAAATGATTCATTCAGTTCAATTGTCTTTGAAATATGCGCAATCTTTTCTCCGCATAGCAAAATGTCTGTTTTACCAAGATAGGCAGGAGCATATAAATTTGCATTCTTTATCAATGTAAACATAGCTGTCGATTAATTTTAGAAAGTGATAAGATGATAAAGTATCAAGAAAACAATTCCTCCTATTAAAGGAAATGTATTACGCCTTGCCAACTCCACTGATGACACACCGGCTACCCCGGCAATGGCAACAATGACTCCGGCAATAGGAGATGCGGCACGTCCCATGCTTGCCGCCAACTGCAAAGGAAGTATCAATGAAAAAACCGGCAAACCAAGCTGAGTGGCTATACCCGGCAATAAAGGACCAAATGAAAAAAAGGCTGCATTGCCACTTCCCATCAGCATGGCAGCTCCAAAAATAATGAGAGTAAAGATTGCGGCAATAGCTAATCCCGAAAGTCCGATATGAGAGGAATAACCCACCAATGAATCAATAAATCCCAAACCAATCAGTCCTTTAGAGAAAACTTCTGAAGCTACAATCAATGTTACAACTGAAGTAAACACATTTCCCATGCCTTTCCAAAAACTTGCAAAAACGTTAAAAGTAGTACGCACACTACGAGTATGAAACAACACAAATACCAATGATAAGAACAGAGAAAAAAGCATAGCAGTAGTGGTACCCAATGTTACAGTAGGCTGAAACAGTCCCACAAAAGGTGAAAAGAAAATGAGAAGAGCCAAAGGTAATACCGGGAGTAGCGCAAAAGCCAATGGAACATCCGGTTTTTCTACTAATGAGGTTGCAGTCACATTTGACACCTGCAATATGCCATCCTGCTGTTTCTTTGCATCTTTTTTATCAAAATAACGGTTATTGAAATAGAAGAGTACCATTACAACCAAGGAAGTAGGAATTACTAAAGGAAGTTGATGAGTGATGAAATATTCCACATTGGATTGTCCTATCAATTCGGCAGCCATAGCAGTATTTGCCGACCCCGGTCCCTGATCAAATAGAGTAGCAGCGGCAATGACTGACAATGCTGTAAGTTGACTTACTCCCAAACTAATTAAAACAGGATAAACCGAAGCCACAAGCAACAATCCTAATCCGGCAGCTGAAGGAGTAGTAATAAAAAGTAATTGTCCAATAGGAATAACTATAGTAGCCGCCAAATAAGGATAACGTCGAAAAAGACCTAATGGCTTCATGGAAATATAGACCAATGCATTAGTAGCCTTTATGTTATTCATGAAAGCTACATAACCGCCAATTGTCATTATCATAAACCCTGCACGCGCCAAATTAGAAAGAAAAACTTCCTCTATCATCCTTACCAAATCAAACACCACCATTCCCGTAGCTTTACTAGGTACTACCGAATGCACTTGCATGAAAAAAGCAGCTGTAAGCATTAATAAACCGGAAAGCATCAAAAGACCTTGAGGATTGAGCTTACGATAAAGACCTACCGCTGTAATCCCTACCATAAGAAGACTAAAAATGAAAGCCAATTCGGACATGATGTATCAAGATATTAAGTTTTTGTTTTCTTTTGAATATATGAATCTAAATCAGATATAAACACCGATATATACAAAGCCGTTTATATGCGGTATTTATATCTGACTATTATCTATCAATACCCCGGATTATTTTCCAAAGGATTACCAGTATTGGCATCAATGAATGATTGCGGCAGCGGGAAAAGGACAGGAGTTTCATATTCATCCATACCACGTCCTGCAATACCAGCTATCTCATTGAGTTCACGCATGCGACGTTTGAAATAGTTATTGGTATCACGTTCGTCACCACCATTTTCTTGGCAAACACGTACCAATGTATGACGACGTTCTTCCTCCGTAAGCAGTTCACGGCTGCGTTCATCAAGAATGAAATCCATACCACCGATTCTAAGATCATCTTCAGTAATACTTACAGCATTGGAACGATTACGTACTTTATTTATCCATTTAATGGCCTCGCCTACTTGATTACTCTTGTAAAGAGCCTCTGCATAAAGTAAATATGTATCTGCCAAACGTAAATAAACAATGTCCGCATAGTGTCCATCATTAGCTGCATTAGCCAAAATAGGTGGAGTATAATCCCATTTACGAGTAGTAGGCCAATCATATTTTTTAATGGAAGTAGAAGTTAGCATGGCTGCATTAACCGTAGTATCAATAAGTGCAGTACCACCTAAATCAAATACCTTGGTTACATTGCCGGCAGCATCTACATCATTAATACTCCATACGATAGCATTGGCAGATACACGGTCATCTTGTTCTCCCATTCCTTTATAATTGTACAAACGAAGTGCTCCTCTGGAAGGAACTACACGTCCGGCTCCCTTACCACCATTAGCTTGCCAAAAGACTTGTGCAAATGAACCTTCACCACCGTTATTGATATAGTCCGGATTATGCTGGTTTGTCTTTTTACAATCGCCATCATTAGCATAATAGTTCTTATAAGTTGTAGTCATATAGACATTTGCAGTACCATAGGCACTATTCTCCTCTTCTGTGTTAATGAAAGCCAGTAACACCTCCGTATTTCCATCAGCATACATAGGAGTATAAAATACGTCAATAAAAGGACATCCATCATTGGAAGCATTACTACCAAAGCGTTGATTTATAAGGGAATATTCTCCACTTTCCACTAATGGTTTCAGTACTGAAACTGCTTTTTCAGCATTACCTTCTGCCAAATAAAGTTCACCCAAATAGTGACGTGCCACAGCACCAGAGACTTTACTATTATTAGAAGTACGCAAAGGAAGGTTATCGACTGCAAACTGGAAATCTTCTGCCATCACTTCGCGAATACTACTCAAGGAAGCACGGTCCCAATCATCACGATAATTCAATCCTGTAATTTCTTGTGTTGAAAGGGGCACTGCACCAAATGAATAGGTAAGGTGACGGTAAGCCCAAGCACGGAAAAAGCGAGCTTCGGCCAACACCTCATTTTTACGATTTTCAGCATCAGCACCACTTCCCCAGTTAATGCCATCATTGTCAGCTCTTGAGATAACCATATTGGCAGTGTTGATGATACGATATCCCCACTGGAAAATATTATTCCAAATAGCAAGATCAGTGTAAGTTATCTCTTTGGGATTGTAGAGGAACTTCATTTCCGCATGACTATTATTGGCCCATGAATTATCTACCCCTCCACCCCAGGCAGAATGCAGACAGAGCGCAATACTTCCTCCCATTGCATCAGCACGGCGATACTCTGCACGCATAAGACCATAAAGAGGCGTTATCATCGATTTAAATCCATTGTAATCTACAAGTAAATTTTCAGGATAAAGTGCATCACGAGGATCTTCCTTAAGAAACTTATCCTCATTACAGCCGCCCATAGTGAGCAATAATACTGTAAACACTAAGACATTGAAATATGTTATTTTTTTCATATGTGCAATTTCATTTTAGCTTTTTATGATATATTACTCTCATCAAATATCTAACTTTAGTCCAAAAGTGAACGAACGTACTGGAGGAGCAGCCAATTGATCATTGAGAAATTCCGGATCCATACCTGTCCAGCCAGTTATTGTAGCCAAATTCTTAATGTTCATGTAAAGATTGAGCCGTTTGATGAAAGTACGACGCAACCATTGTTGTGGGAAATTATAACCCAATGTAACGTCGGAAATACGTAAGAAATCTGTCTTTTCATAGAAACTGGCTCCCTCTGGATTCACATCACTATTCAAACTATTTTTCGGATAGCTATTCGTAGGATTCTCTGGAGTCCAAAAATCCACCAAAAAGCGGTTCTGGCGATATGAATTATGGCTTGTATCATACAAGGCATTCAGATGGGTTTGTCCTAACTGAGCCGTTAAGAACACACTCAGAGTGAAGTTTTTGTACTCAAAAGTGTTCATCAAACTCATATTTACTTTAGGAATAGCCGACCCTATAATAGTCTTATCAGCCGTTGTAATATCGTTACCATCTACATCAAGGTATTTCACATATCCAGGATACGAATTACGATAGTTAGGATCTTGCTGCCCTGTCGGGTTAGACGGATCAGCAATCTGCCATACACCGATAATTTTATAATCATAGTTCACATTGATAGGTTCACCAATAAACCACTTGGAAGCCACATCATCAACCGGCTTTCCATTAGCATCATACAAACCAACATCTACAATCTCCGAACGATAGTGTGAGAGGTTGAAAGAGGTGCTCCAGCTAAAACTCTTATGTGTAATGTTATTAGAAGTTATCTGGAATTCAAAACCACGATTACGGGTCTGTCCACGATTCTCAGTAATAGAGCCAGTACCATTAATGGTAGGAATAGAACGGGAAAGCAGCAAATCTTTGGTTTTAGACCAATAAATATCAAATGAACTCTGAATACGTCCATTCCAAAGTGCAATATCAAAGCCAGTATTAATAGATGTAGTAGTTTCCCAACCTAAACCGGGCGAAGCTAACTTCGACGGATAGAAACCAAACTGTGCAGTATGATCATCATTCAGATAATTGTAAGTTGAAAGATTAGGTAGTGTACTATAAGCACTGATAGCCTCATTGCCATTTTTACCCCATGACAAGCGATATTTCAGATTGCTAATGGTTTCACTTATAGGCTTGTCTTTAAAAAAAGATTCATTGGAAATATTCCATCCAATAGCGGCTGAAGGAAAAACGCCGAATTTAGAACTTTCACCAAAAGCGGAGTAACCATCACGACGAGCAGTAAGAGTTAACAAGTAACGATCATCATAAGTATAATTCAAACGCCCCATTTGTGAAATATGATTTTCTTTATAATAATTGGAATTACCAGACATTGTGGCAGCTTTAGAAATCTGGTAATAATACATCACATCATTGGGAAAATTCTTACCTTCCATTGTATTCTGTTCATATTCCTTGCTTTGAGCAGAATATAATCCTGTGAAAAATATACGATGTTTGCCAAATTCACGTTGATAAGAAATAATATTCTCCAAAATCCATTCTTCTGAATGCCAGTCATCAGTATTCAATACACCATTAGCACTAGCTCCTTCGTAGGTATCCAAACCTTGATAATTCTTATAGGAGCTGTTTTGGTAAGTGAAGCCTGTATTCAATTTATAGCTCAGCCCTTTAATAAAGGGAAACTTTACCTCAAGCACATTATTAGTGATAACCTTTGCACGAATATCTTTTGTCTTATTATTAAGAGATCCCAACGGATTAATGCTGAAAGCTGAAGAGGAGTCCTCAGTAGCAGAAAGTGTAAGTGAACCATCCTCGTTATAAGCACGTCCCAACGGAACTTGTTTTATAGCCCGCCAAAAAGAAGCACTGCTACCACTACGATCGTAGCGACCTAACTGTGTAGTAGTAGAAAATTTCAACCAACTATTAAACTCCTGATCAAGATTGAAACGTACATTATAACGCTTGAACTCATTGCCTACCGCAGTTCCTTTCACATCCGTATAGTTCAATGAAATGAAATAGCTGGTTTTGTTAGCTCCACCACGGAAAGAAAGGTTATGCTGTTGTTTTATACCGGTCTGTGTTGCCAACTTCATCCAATCAGTACTCTGACCGGCAGCATACATAGCTAATTCAGTAGGAGTAAAGTTATCTAACCAAGGTTCAGGATTCTCTTCTGTAGGAGGAGTAGTATTGGTAGCCTTGAAAGCTTCAGATTTATACTTATAGAATTCTTTGCCATTCATCATACGAGGTAAATTGATAGGCTGGTCAATAGTAACATAAGTATCGTATGATACCGTCAATCTGTCTTTCTTACCGCGCTTAGAAGTAATAAGGATTACACCGTTAGAACCGCGAGCACCATAAATGGCTGCTGAAGAGACATCCTTCAATACTTCTATACTCTCTACATCATTGGGATTGATTTCCGACCATGGACCATCAAAAGGTATTCCATCAAGAATAACAAGAGGTTTATTATCGGCCGTAATGGAGTTGTTACCACGAATACGTGTAGTAGTAGACGAACCTTCAGCATTACTACCCGTCACACTAATATTCAATCCTGGAACTGCTCCTTGCAAAGATTGAATCAAATTAGCTTGTGGGCGACTTTCAAGTACATCCGAGTTAACTGAAGCAACCGAACCTGTAAGATCACTTTTGCGCTGTACACCATAACCTACTACTACCACCTCATCCAGTGCCTGGTTATCTTCTTTCAGTACAATCTTTAACGATGATGCGTCTTTCACCTGCAATGTCTTGGATATATACCCAATGAAACTTATCTCCATTACCGCCCCCTTAGTCACTGAAGCGAGTTTAAAGTTTCCTTCTACATCGGTAATGGTGCCCGTACCCGTACCTTGTATCACTACATTGGCACCGATTATCGGTTCTCCTTGTTCATCTGTCACATTTCCGTTAATATTCCATGTCTGTGCATGAAGTGAGCTTGAAAGTGACAGCATCCACATAAGACAGACAAGCAAAATACCACTTGCGTCTCTCGATTTTTGTCTGGTTTTCATAAATTACATTTTTAAGTTAATAGGAACTTGTGTGTAAAAAATCTCGAGAGCAAAATTAGACAATGTAACAACCGATTATATTCACTGGTAGAGGATTTGGTAAATTCACAAAGTTATATATTACTGATTATCTTTCAATTACAGACAGACTCAATAGATTTTCAGTAGTGATTTAAATTAAATCGGTAATCAAAAACATGTATATAGATAATTGCCATTCGATAGTATTAAGCTATTGAATGGCAATTATCTATATACATGTGGGTAAAAAATGAGAGAAACGCTCAGTCTTCAAATTACTTTTTACAAACCTCTTTCACAGCTCGAAGAAATTCCTCCTTACTGAGCGAAGATTTATTTAAAGTTATAGAACGATTATTATATACGGTTTGCAGTGAACAGTGCAAAAATTCTGCAATCTTCTCACTATCCGTTACCCCCATTCGTATCAAAGCATGAATACGAAGTTCTGTATTAAGCCGCCCAGACTTCACTTCAATATGTTCTTCGGGACGTAGCAAACTATTGAAGTGCTCTACAAAATCAGGGTATAAATGTAGAATAATGGAATCAAATTTCTCATAAAAATCCTTCATTTCATCGCTCATGGTAGAAGTAGAACTAATCATCTTCTTTAAATCTTCAAGTTGCCCAGCCTTTAATTTACGGTTTAACTTTTTACGATACTCCTCCATACGGCAAATATAGGATGAACAAAGTTTGAATACCTGACCAATATACTCCTCCTTAATATAATTTGTGTCACGTAGAACCAAATTGAGCTTTTGCAGTTCACTATTAAGACTCTTCAATCTACCATTGGCCACATGTAGCTCAACCAAAGCTTTCCTACGTCTTCTTGTTTGCCTTCTCAAAAAGAAAAGAGCTATCAGCAATACAATAGTGAGAAAACTAATAAATAAAAGGAATAGCTTTAGCTGCTTCTGTTGCATATGATCACGTTCAATGTAGCTTTGATGTATCCTTCTCTGCAACTTCTGCTGATGAAGCAGTCGTACACGGCTCTTAAAAGTTATACCGATATCAGAACAATAAGTACTATAACGATAGGCTCGGTCCAACTGACCTTGTTCATATAAATAGGAAGCCAATGCATACAACGAACCAATATCACGATTCACAGCATATACATCAGCAATACCTGAGAGAATCATATTTTCCAGCCACTTGGTATGGTTGTGTTCTTTTTCATAAAGTAGAGCCAAGTTATAAGCTAAAATAGAATAATTACGACTATTAGGTAGAAGACGTTGTTTTTCCTTTTCCAACTCATCCCTAATGGCAATACGTTGTGCACCGGGAACATCTTGATATTTCCACACACGGCTATAAAGGTAGCGTGGCTCGTCAGGAGTGGCCGTCTGCAATACTGAATCTGAATATAACGCATAAAGTTGACCATAATGCTCATGTAATGCATCATCACCTAATGAATAGAGTTGCAACCGCGAGCAGAGAGTACGCATCTGACCATAATAACGCGAACGTAAGTAGCGAGGCATACTGGAAGAACAGAGTGAATGCATTACTTCAGAGGCTTGACTAAGCAAGCCATTAGCCGTATAAACAAAACCAATACCTAATAAAGATTCAATCTCACGATTCTTATCATGATATTGTCGTGCTAAATCAAGGCTTTGTGTAGTATACTTCATAGCCGAATCTGCATCATACACGCGATATTCTTGATAAATAGCCTGATTAAGTTCATACTGTTTCTCAAATGCCTTAGATTGTCTTAGTGAATGCTTCAACGCCTCTATTCGCTCCTCTTTCTGCAAAATAAGTTTATCAGAATTATCTATCAGACTATCTAATTGAGTAAACAATGCCTCATTTACCTTAGCAGCACTATCTGAGATATGCTGCTTGCATCCAGCACAAAAAAAACAAATATAGTAAGAAGAATAGGTTTAAACAAAAATGGTTTTTCATATTTCTATACTCGTTGGTAGAATTCATTTATTTAATAAATGAATTAAAAAAGTTACATACATCTTTGATTTTTAATATCAAAGTTCTAATTACAATCAATTCTACACACAACTTGTATGCAATATTCGCAAGAATTCTCGACATCTGCAAACAATTAACTAGTAATTTGGCTGCTTAACATAGAAATAACCAAATACGAAACACAAAAGCATCCACTCTTCTATTATACTTATATTGTTACTCTTAAATGCTTAACATTAATGATTATTGGGAGAATAAGAGCAATCGCTCTTAGCACAATACCATTCTATTCCAAAACATTTGTAACATTTCTGTAACATGTATGACATTTCCCTGCAACACCAAACTCTTTCCTTTGCAGCCGGAAATAAAATACATGTCTATGGAA
>ERZ827088.3276-NODE-3276-length-15186-cov-2.795717_pt1 | contig 15186 bp, 13 predicted proteins | sample MGYA00519922_ERZ827088 | MGnify/ENA primary metagenome ERZ827088 (study PRJEB31778, sample SAMEA3449254) | human gut metagenome | biome: human gut; feature: human-associated habitat; material: faeces | place: United Kingdom | collected 2010/2012 ... | reverse complement strand
GGGCGAAAATGAGAAAACCGGTATGGGCCACCATGCGGTCTTCGGGGCGCAGGCGGTCAGCCACGGGCTTCCAGTTGCGCATGAGGATCTCGCAGACTTCGATGTCGGCGAAGGGGCCCTTTTCCAGACCCATGAGCAGCTTGCTGACCTGGTCCACAGTGGGCACGAGGAAGCCGAACATGGCGCCGGGCTTCACGGCTTTGACGGCGTGGTCGAGGTATTCCCAGGGGGTGCGCACGTCGAGGAAGAGGGCGTCGGCGTTGTCGATGCAGAAACCGTCGGCGATGTCGCGGTGGACGATCTCCACGTTGTCGCCCACGCCGGCCCATTCGAGGTTGCGGCGGGCCAGCTTCATGAATTCTTCGCGGGCCTCGTGGCTGACGACGCGGCCGGTGGGGCCGCAGAACCAGGAAAGACCGGTGGTCAGGCCGCCGGAACCGCAACCGGCCTCGATGATGGTACGGCCGGGACCGGCGCCGAGGCGCAGGCAGATGTAGGCGATATCCTTGGGATAGATGATCTGGGTCTGGCGCTTCAGGCCCTTGAGACGGTCGTGCAGGGTGGCTTCCAGCACACGGATGGGGATATCCAGACTGGTGCGCACTTCGCTGCCGAAGTTGGCGGCGTGTACGGCTTCGGCGCTGAGGACGCCGTCGTTGCTGTGCCAGTCCTGACCTTCCTCAAGGCGCTTGATGTAGCGCCGGTCCTTGTTGGGGGTGACGTAGACCACCAGAGAGCCGTAGGGGATCATGTGTTTCCTTGTGGTTGGAGTGGGTCGGGGCAGGGCGCGGGCACTGCCCGGAAAGGGGCGCCGCAGGGCAGGGGCTGCCGGGCGGCCGGGGCCTTTCGTTATGGTCCGGGCCTGCCTGTCCGCGAAGGGGCGGGGCAGGGCGATCTGTGCTATGTGGCAGCGCCCGCAGCCCGTGCTGCGGAGGCTTCGGGTACATCAGGCGGGGCCTCCATCCGTCGGAAGGAGGCCCCGCAGTGTGCGTGTGTCTGTTTTTCAGAGGCTGTCCCCTGTGGGGAGGCCTTGTTTCGGGAGCTAGAACATCTGCCGCATGAGGTCTTCACCGCCACCGGAGGTATCGGGAGTCTCCGGGGTACTGCTGCCCGTGGCCGGGTCCTCGCTGGCGTTGTCGATGGCCGAGAGGCCGGGGCCGGGCACGCCCTGGAAGGCCAGACCGTCTTGCATGGTGATGCCGGGCGGCATGGTGAAGTCCTGGGGCTGGTCGTTGTACAGGTCTTCGATCTGGCTGCGGTAATAGCGGAAGATGGGGGCCGCGGTGCGCCCGCCCTGTTCCTGCTTGCCCAGGGACTGGAGCTGGTCGAAGCCCACATAGACGCCCGTGACCAGAGAGGGCGAGAAGCCCACGAACCAGGCATCGTTCTCGTCGTTGCTGGTGCCGGTCTTGCCGGCGATGACGTGGCCGTCCACACGGGCGCGGCTGCCGGTGCCGGAGTTGACCACGTTCTTGAGCAGGGTGGCCATCTGGTAGGCGTTCTGCGGGGTGAGGGCCTGCCAGTGCTGGATGTCCTGCCGGTAGAGCTCGCGGCCATTGTTGTCGGTGATGGAGGTGATGATGCGCGGGCGCACGCCCAGGCCCTGGTTGGCGAAGGCGGCGTAGGCCTGCGTCAGGTTGAGGGGCGAGACCGCCACGGCACCGAGGCTGATGGACAGTTCCTGCGGGAAGTGGGGTTCGAGACCCAGCATCTTGGCGCGCTGGATGACGTTGCTGATGCCCACCTTGTGGGCCAGGCGCACGGTGCAGGTGTTGCGGGAAAGGGTCAGGGCCTCATAGAGCGGCATGATGCCGCGGAAGTTCTTTTCGTAGTTGCCGGGGCGCCAGACTTCGTTGGTGTAGGGGTTCACGTAGACGAAGGGGCCGTCCAGCACCGAGGACGTGGGCGTGAAACCGAAGTCCAGGGCCGTGGAGTAGACCACGGGCTTGAAGCTGGAACCGGGCTGACGCCGTGCCTGGGTAGCACGGTTGAAGTGGCTGTCGCCGAACTGGTAGCCGCCGATGAGGGCCACCACGTCGCCGCTCTGGGTCTCTACGGAAGCCAGAGCGCCCTGCACCAGCGGCTCCTGCTGGAGGAGCAGGGTGATGGGCTTTTGCGGCGAGGCCGTGGTGGGATCGAAGTCCACGGTCTTGGTGGCGGCCTTGCCCTTTTTGCCGCCTTCGGCCTGGACGGTCACGGGCGCGGCCGAGACCATGATCAGGTCGTTGACGTTCAGCACCTTGCGGGCGTCACGCACGGCGGGAGCCCCCCAGCCGGAGATCTTGCGGTTGGGGGTACGGGCCCAGGACATGTTGGCTACGGGGATGTAGCCGGTGTAGCCCTTGCCCAGCAGGACGCGGGCGCCCTTGGCGTCCACGGCCGTGACCACGGCCTGCACCCAGGCCTTGCCCATGAGGTCGGCGGGGGCGAAGGTGCTTTTTTCGCGGAACTCGGTCACCTCCGCGGGGGAGAGCTTCTTGACCGGGCCGCGCCAGCCCTGGCGCTTGTCCAGTTCTTCCAGACCGCGGCGCAGGGCGGCGCCCGCGGCATCCTGCTGCACGGGATCCATGGCGGTGCGCACGGTGAGGCCCGCGGTGTAGACGTATTCCTCGCCGCTCTTCAGGGTATCGATGCCCAGGGTGCGCAGGTTCTCTTCGGTGAAGAATTCCACCAGCAGGCGGCGGGCTTCTTCAAAATACCATTTGGAGGCCCCGCCGCGGTTCTCGGGCATGCTCCAGTAGACCAGGGGCTCGTTGATGGCCTGCTGGTACTGTTCCTCGGTGATCCACTTGAGGGTGCGCAGACGGCCAAGGACATACATCTGGCGGGCCTTGGCGGCCTCGGGATGCCGGAAGGGGTTGTAGCGGCTGGGGGCCTGGGGCAGACCGGCGATGACGGCGCTCTCGGCCAGGGTGATGTCGGAAGCGTGCTTGCCGAAATAGGTACGGGCCGCGGCTTCCACGCCGTAGGAGTGCTGTCCCAGATAGATATAGTTGAGGTAGGTCTGGAGGATGTCGTCCTTGCTGACGGTGTGCTCCAGCCGGTAGGCCAGGATGGCTTCCTTCATCTTTCGGGTATAGCTGCGTTCCGAACTCAGCAGGAGCTGCTTGATGATCTGCTGGGTGATGGTGCTGCCGCCCTGCTGGCCGCCGCCGGAGGCCTTGTTGCGCAGGTTGTAGATGAAGGCACGCACGATGGCCACGGGATCGACGCCATGATGCTGGTAGAAGGAATCGTCTTCCGCAGCCAGGAAGGACATGGGCAGCCAGGGAGACATCTCCTTGAGGGTGATGCTGTAGCGTTTTTCCGTGGCAAGGGTGCCGATGGTGGAGCCGTCACGGGCCAGGATGACCGTGGCCTGCGGGGCTTCGTAACCGGTAAGGCGTTCCAGGTCGGGCAGGTCGCGTGAGGCCCAGTAGAACAGGCCGGCCACGGCGGCACAGCCGAGGATGCCCAGCGTGAACAGCAGACCGAAGGACCAGAGGAAGACTTTTTTTACGTTCATGGCAAGGCGGATACCGTTTTTTTGTCTGCGCGTAAAGGGAGGGCGCGGGGCGCCGTGGGCCGGGAAAGAAAAAGGCGTCCGCCTGCGAGAGGGGACGCCTGAAAGGGAAAAGGCGGGACGAAGCCCCGCCTTTCAAGCAATGCTGAGAACTACACGCAGCCGGTGGGCTTGGGCAGGCCAGCCATTTTGCAGGCGCCTTTGCCGGGGCCGGAGGGGAACAGTTCGTACACTTCTTTCAGCTTGTAGCCGGTGTTCTTGGACAGAATGCGGACCATGGGAGCGATACCGTTCTTCTTGTAGTAGTCCTGCAGGAAGTCCAGGATCTTCTGATGGTCAGCGGTGATTTCGGCGATACCTTCGGATTCCTTCACGAATTCCATCCATTCCGGGCACCAGTCGTCGAAACGGAGCAGGAAGCCGTCTTCATCAACTTCGAAGGTTTTGCCCTGAAAGCTAATTTCAGCCATGCGTGTCCTCCTTGGACGTTTGCTCTATTCGGGCCTTGCGGCCCGAGCCAGACAGCCGAAGCATATGGTGTTCGGCTCATTCCCCATTAATTGCGAAAGCTCTGCAATCGCAAATGCACACTTCTTTTGCCACAAAAAAATAATCTTGGCAAGCCCTGAAAAAACCGTCAAAACCTACGCATATACGAAGATTTGCGTCTGCTGTTTCCTTCAGGGAGGCGGTCAGCTACACGTCATAGGGAGCAGCCAGCAGCAGCGTGCCGGTCGCTTCCAGATCCTTGACGAGGGCTTCGACAGCCGATTCTTCCATGCTGCGGATACGGACGTAGATCTGGCGCTTGTTGTCTTCCATATAAGAGGACAGCACCGAAATGATGCGGGCATTGTGCTTGCGCATGGTATCGAAGATCACACGCATGCTGCCGGGGGTATCGGGCAGTTCGAAGGCGAACTGCATGCCTTCCACGCGGGCACCGGTGATATTGATCAGCAGCTTGAAGATGTCCTGGTCGGTGATGATGCCCACCAGCTTGTTGTCTTCGGAGACCACGGGCAGACCGCCGAACTTTTTGTCCATCATGATGATGGCCGCCTGTTCCACGCTGTCCCAGGGCTTGATAGTGACCGGCTTGGCGGTCATAATGTCCTTGGCCTTGAGTTCTGCCAGAAGGTATTGCATTTCATGCACTTCCAGCGCCGTGGCCTTGGAGGGCGACGCGCCCTTGACGTCTCTGTCGGAGATGATACCCACCACCCGGTTCTGGTCATCGACCACGGGCAGGCGGCGGATCTGGTGTTCCTTGAGCAGGTTGCGGCACTTCAGCAGGGACGTGTCGGGCTTGACGGCAATGACGTTGGTAGCCATCCAGTTTTCTACGAGCATGGATCCTCCTGTTGAACAGAGACCCTGCGGCATACCGCGGGCGGGAAGGTTCCCTTTTCTGTCCTGTCCTCTCACCATATACCAAGCTGCGCCCACAAACAAGCCTGTAAGCAAAAGTGGCAGCGCGGAGTTTCATAACGGAGTCATTATCAGATGCAGCATCTTTTCCTTGATTGCAGTCACGGCATGAGCGGGGACATGACCCTGGCCTCCCTTGCCCATCTTGGTGTGGACCTTTCCCCCCTGCCGGGCCTGCTGGCACAGGCGGGCGTGGCCTGCCGCCTGGAGGTCTGGCAGGAAGAGCGGGGCGGCGGTCCCGGCTGCCGGGTGGAGGTCAGCTGGGAGGCGGAGGGCCAGCCCCTGCGGCACCCGGCGGACATCGCCGCCATTTTTGCCGCCGTGCCTGTGGCCGACAGGGTGCGCCACAAGGCCCTGGCCGTGCTGGAGGCCCTGACCCTGGCCGAAGCCGAGGCCCACGGCATCGCCCCTGAAGAGGTGCATTTCCATGAAGTGGGCGCCGTGGACACCCTGGTGGACATCCTGGGCGCCTGCTGGGCGCTGGACCAGCTGGGCGTGGAGCGGGTGACGGCCTGTGCACTACCCTGGTTCGGGGGCAGCATCACCTGTGCCCATGGCGAGATCCCCCTGCCCGCGCCCGCCACGGTCAACCTCATGCGCGGCCTGCCCGTGTACCCCACCGATGCGAAGACGGAGCTGGTGACCCCCACCGGCGCGGCCCTGGCCCGTGTGCTGGTGGACGAATTCGTGGAAGGCCCGGAGGGCCGCCTGCTGGCCATGGGCACGGGCTACGGTGCGCGTCCGGCGCCCACCGGCCTGCGGGCCTGGCTCGTGGAGGCCCGGGAGCCCCGGCAGGCCGATCACGGCCAGGGGGGCGAGGAAGACGTGATGCAGCTGGAGTGCCATCTCGACCATCTGACCGGCGAGGAGCTGGGCACGGCCCTGGAGCAGCTGGCCTCTGCCGCCGACGTGCTGGACGTGCTGTGGCTGCCGGGCACGGGCAAGAAGAACCGTCCCGCGGGCCTGCTGCGGGTGCTCTGCCGTCCTGCCGATACGGAAAATGTCGCCCGGGCCGTCCTGCGGCATACGCATACCCTGGGCCTGCGGCGCCAGCTGCTGCAACGTCTGGTGCTGCCCCGCAGGGCCACGACCTGTGCCTGCGGCGGGGCCAGCCTGCCGGCCAAGGAATATGAACTGGAAGGCAGGGCGTATGTCCGGCCGGAGGCCGACGCCGTGGCCCGTCAGGCGACGGCCCTCGGACTGGGGGCCCCGGCGTTGCGCTTTGGGAGAAAATGAAAATTTTTTCCGCTACCTGTAAAAATATTTAGCCTTGCTCCGTTCCTGCGGGAATGCTATGCGGGAAATGTGGGGCAAATCTGCCCGCAACGGGCAGTCCCCGACTCGCAAGGAGTTTTGCCATGAGCGCAAAGAACTTTCGTCTGTTGCTGCCGGCCCTGGCCCTGGCCTGTATGGCTACGTTCGCTTTTGCGGATGAAGGACAGGCCGCGCAGCATGTCGCTGACGGGATGCCCGTGGTCGCGGATCATGTGGATCACATGGGCGTATTGCCCGGGACCCTGGTGGCCCGCAACGACAACGGCCGCCATGAAGGCTGGTACAAGGACAAGCCCCGTCCCAAGGGACACTACAAAAAGGGGCCCCCTCCCGGACCTCGCCCCGGGTACCATCGCCCCGGCGACCGTCCTGGCCCCCGTCCCGGCTATCACCGTCCCGGTGACCGCCCCGGTCCTCGTCCGGGTTACCACCGTCCCGGTCCTCGCCCCGACGGCCCGCGCCCGGGCTATCATCGCCCCGGTGACCGTCCCGGCCCCCGCCCCGGCATCCATGACGGACGCGGCCCGCGCCATGATGGTCCCCGCCCCGGCCCGCGTCCCGGCGGCCCGCGGCCCGATCATCGGCCTGACGGTCCCCGTCCCCGCTAGGGCACTGTCTTTTTCCGGTTAAGGAATCCGCAGGAGGTCTGCTTTGCAGGCCTCCTTTTTTGTCGGGGAAAGCAGGCCATGCGGCACGGCACATTGCAAAAGCCTCTGGCCTGCGCTACGGTAGCCACGGTGTCTATGGTTTGCGTATCTTAACCCCCCGGAGGTGCAGGATGGCTGCTAAGGTCGGCGATTTTTCCCTTATTCTCAAACTGTTGGGCGGCATCATCATCGGCGCCCTGCTTGGTCTGTACATCGGCGAGAACGCCGAAGGCTCCCTGAAGCACGTCATGGACGTGGTGGTCTCCCTGCGCCATATCTTCGGCCAGATCATCTTCTTCCTGGTGCCCCTGGTCATCGTGGGTTTCATCACCCCCGCCATCGTGCGTCTGGGCCAGAACGCCAGCAAGATCCTGCTGGTGGCCGTGGCCCTGGCCTACGTCTCCTCGCTGGGCGCGGCCCTGTTCTCCATGATCTCCGGCTACTGCATCATCCCCAACCTCTCCATCGCCACCAGCACCGAGACCCTGCGCTCCCTGCCCGAGATGGTCTTCCGTCTGGACATCCCGCCGCTGTTCAGCGTCATGAGCGCCCTGGTGCTGGCCTTGACCATGGGCGTGGCCATCGTCTGGACCAAGTCCGAGACCCTGGGCAAGATCTTCTGCGAGATGGAACGCATCATGACCGCCCTGGTCAACCGCATCATGATCCCCATCCTGCCTTTCTTCGTGGGCCTGTCCTTCCTGGGCCTGGCCTATGAGGGCTCCCTCAGCCGCCACCTGCCCGTGTTCATCATGATGGTGCTCATCGTCATCGTGGGCCACTTCATCTGGCTGGCCGTGCTCTACGGCATCGGCGGCGCCCTGTCCGGCCGCAATCCCTCGCAGGTCTTCCGCCATTACGCGCCTGCCTATCTGACCGCCGTGGGCACCATGTCCAGCGCCGCCACCCTGCCCGTGGCCCTGGAATGCGCCCGCAAGTCCTCCGTCCTCAGCCGCACCATGGTGGAATTCATGGTGCCCCTGGGCGCCACCGTGCATCTGTGCGGTTCCGTGCTGACCGAGACCTTCTTTGTCATGACCATCAGCCTGATGCTGTACGGTTCCCTGCCTTCCGTGGGCACCATGCTGCTCTTCTGCGTGCTGCTGGGCATCTTTGCCGTGGGTGCCCCCGGCGTGCCCGGTGGTACCGTGGTGGCCTCGCTGGGCATCGTGACCGGCGTGCTGGGCTTCGACCCCAATGGCGTGGCCCTGCTCATCGCCATCTTTGCCCTGCAGGACAGCTTCGGCACGGCCTGCAATGTGACCGGAGACGGCGCATTGACCCTGATGCTGACCGGATACGCGGAGAGAGGGGGGCCTGCGTCGCCCGTGGAGATGTGACGGCGTTCCGTTTTGCGGTCAGTTCTTTCCCGGCACAGGGCGAAGCCCGTACCTGCGCATTTTGCGGACGATGGTGGAATCGTCCACGCCGAGAACTTTCGCCATTCTGCGGCTGCTGGGATAAAGGCGCGCCGCCTTGAGCAGCAGTTCGCGTTCCGTTTTTTCCAGAGCCTGTTTCAGAGGCGGGATGACGTCGGTGTTGTCGCTGTTTTCCGTATAGGGCGCCCTGTGGTCCCGGATGCCTTCGGGCAGGCAGGACGGCGGGATGGTGTAATGGTATCCGCGGAAGTGAGAATGACCAGCCGCTCCATGATGTTTTCCACTTCCCGCACGTTGCCCGGCCAGGAATAGGTCATGAGCATGTTGAAGGCTTCCGGGGAGAGCGTTTTCGCGCATCCGTAGCGGGCATTGTGCTCTTCCAGAAAATGAAGGATGAGCCTGCGCAGTCCTTCGCCCCGTTCCCGTACCGGCGGAACTTCCAGGCGTATGACATTGAGGCGGTAAAACAGATCCTCCCGAAAGCCGCCCTCGCGTACCATGGCTTCAAGATTGCGGTTTGTGGCCGCGATGATGCGCACGTCCAGCGGGATGGGGCGCGTGCCGCCCACCCGGAAAATTTCCTTGGTCTGAATGGCCCGGAGAAGCTTGACCTGAAGCGCCAGGGGCAATTCGCCTATTTCATCCAGAAACAGGCTGCCCTTGTCGGCAAGCTCGAAAATTCCGGCCTTGGTCTTGCGGGCGTCGGTAAATGCTCCCCGCTCGTATCCGAACAGTTCCGATTCAAAGAGCGTGGCGGGTATGGCTCCGCAATTGATGACGCAGAAGGGGGAAAGCGCGCGAGGGCTGAGATTGTGAATAAAGCGCGCCACAACTTCCTTCCCCACACCGGATTCTCCCGCAATAAGCACGGTGGCCGCCGTTTTTGCGGCGCGTTCGGCCATTTCCCGCATATGGGCGTTTTTCGGGGAATCCGAAATGCTGATGCCCATATCCCGGATGGCTTTGGCCGCCTGGGGGGACGATATGTTCTGCGCAGGCTGCGGTTCCGCTCCGCCCGGGGGAGGAGCCTGCATGCAGGCCAGCACCAGTCTCTCTCTCTCTCTCTCTCTCTCTCTCTCTCGGTCACATATTGCCAGCAGCATGAGATAAATAATCAGTAAATTCAATAAATTATCTTCAAGATTTTTATCTCGAAAATCCATTTTGGATAAGTTTTGGATAAGCATCTTGCGGAAATAGATTTCACTGGCTATCCTGCTTTCATGCAAAGCACAACTAGCCGAAAATACATAAAAACCAAGTTCGAAGGCGTGTTCTGCCGCGAGTCCGCCAAACGCGATCCGCGCACAGGCAAGCCCGATCTCATCTACGCATTCTGGTACGCCGACCACGAAGGCAAAGGCCACTGGAAAACCGTCGGCAGGCACAGCAAGGGCATTCGCCCGTCCACAACCAGAAAAGAGCGGGCAAAATTTCTCGCCGAGTTTGAGGCCACCGGCGTCAATCCCATTGAACGGGATAAAATCACCATCGGGGAGATCGTCGATGCCTACCTTGCCTGGGGCAGAAGCGAAGGAAAGTACGTTGACCAGCATTATAGCCAATACAGCGCCCATCTCAAGGCCAAAATTCATGCCCTCCCTGTCGTTGAACTGACCCCGAATCTGCTTTCCAATCTCAAGGCGCAGCTCCTGAAAACGCCTACAGGGAATACAAAGCGCAAAAAGGCCACAGGAAATTCCAACCCCGGAACAGGAAAGCGGAAGACTTTGGCCGGGCAGACCGTGAACAATATTTTCTCGTTCATGCGTTCCGCCATAAACCGTGCCGTTGCCACCGGCATGTGGAGCGGCGTCAACCCGTTGTCCACCAAGGGCGGCACATGGAAGATGGTCAAAGCCAACAATGAAAGACTGCGCTTCCTGACCAGAGAGGAAGCCAAGGCTCTTCTGGACGACCTCGAAAAGCGTCATCCGCAGTTGCACGACATGGCTTTGCTCTCCTTGCGAACCGGCCTTCGGCCTACGGAGATTTTCAAACTGCGTGGGCAGGACGTGGACGCCAACGCCTGCGGCCTCTATATCATTCAGAAAGGGGGAAAACGTGTCTTCGTCCGTGTGCCGGAAGATATGATCCAGATGCTTCAGGCGTACAGGAGGAAGCCAGCGGAACCCATCTTCCAGCAGCCCCGCAAAAAGGTGGCGTTCGAGAAAACCCCCGCCTGTTTCCAGACCGCCGTCAGGAAGCTCGGCCTTGCGCCAAAAGACGGCGACAGTCTGTACGCGGTCACCCTGCACACCATGAGGCATACCTTCGCCTCGTGGTTGGCGCAGTCCGGTAAGGTTACGCTTATGGAGCTGCAAAAGCTCATGCGTCACAAGAATATCACCATGACCATGAGATACGCTCATCTTTTCCCAGGGCAGGAAAACGAAAAGCTCTCGATTATAGGGGATATATTGGCGGCCTGAAAAATCCATCATCTTGATTCCGAAGTTTGGATACGCCCTGATGCAATATACTCTTCCAGCACGGCGCGCTCATAGAAAACGCGCCTGCCGAAGCTCGTATATGCCGGGCCAATGCCTTCCAGACGCCAGTAGGCGAGAGTTTTCTGGTGAATGCCGAACTCTTTTTCCACGTCTTTTGGGGAGAGCAGCTTTTTGGCCGGGCCTTCGGAGGTATTCAGATTTTTATGACCGGCGAGACGCACGGCTTCTATGATAAGGGGGAGTAATTCCTCCGGCGTGGAAAGGATAATGGTGCGTCCATCAAATTCCATACGAAACCTCCTCAATCATCTCCCAACTTCGCACAAACTATGAGATTAATATTTTGAAATCAGTTCGAGTGTTGACTTGAGTTCATTTTTCAAAATAACATTCTCTAAATGTCTGCGTACCCCGCTGACGCTGATACCAAGACGTTCAGCTATTTGTTCATAGGTATTACCGTGCATAAAAAACTCTATTACTTCTTTGTCTCGCGGAGAACTCTTGATAGAGCTACACTCATCAGTGCATGTTTTAAAGATAAGGAGAAGCTCACGAGTGCTGTGGACAGAGTATAGCTTTCTTAAATTGGCAAGATTCCACCGTACCGTTCCATAGGATATATGTAACGCTGCGGCTATTTCTTTTGGGACGGTTTCCTCGCGTTAGGAGTTTGACTATTTCATACTCAGTTTGATTCAAGTCGCGCATGGAGTTCCTCCATTATTATGATTTACTACAGCAAAATTAGATACTTATAGCTAGTATCATGGAGGAAAATCCGTGCGCAGTGGCTTTTTGATAGGAATTTGAGAAAATATTACAAAATAAGTTTTCTATATTTTATTTTTGGAAAAAAATTGGCGCGGCATCGTGTATGACACCGCGCCGATTCCAAAAATGTGAATACTTTTATGGTAGCTATTGTTATATCTGATATTATTATGTAGTTAATATCTATAGTTATAATAAGTATGAACTATATATTATTTCTTGTTGCCATAATAAGTATGATACAGCATAATAAGACAATGCATCCGTAGCCAGTTGCAATACTGAATATGTCTGTTGTTCCCGGTAACTGTCCGACAATCATGTTTGGGATGGCTGCCCCGCTGTAGGAAATAAGAAAAACGCTGGAAAGTACCCCGGCTCTATCCTTCTTGGAGATATTGCCAAGTATGGTTCTCATGCTGCCTGTGAAAGCGATTCCCCACGCGATGCCTGCTCCCACAGTCGCCAGCAGGAAAAAAAATACGGAACTCGATTTCAGCGAAGCGATGACGCCAGCCATGCACAGGGTGAAAACGATCATCCCCACACGCTGAGCATTGACAGGCTTCATACGTCCGGCAAGTGATCCGCCAACAAGGTAAGGTGTCATCATACAGGCAAAAATGGCAGCCGCAATAAACGTATTATTTGTATGCAGTTGTTCCACAGCCATAGATGCACTGAACGGCAGATAAAAGCCGCCGATGCTCCATGTGCCCACGAAGGTGGCGCAAGCTGCCGGAAGAAAGGGACGAATGGAAAGCGGAATCCGTATCTGCGGCTTCAGAGAGCGGAAGCCACCTTGAGAACGAAAAACTGTTTCGGGACTGAAGGCCAGCATCACGGAACATGCCATGAGCATGGTAATAATCACGATAAATATCATCGAAAGTGAACCGGAACCGTATTGCCGCAATGCGCCGGATGCCAGAGAACCTCCGGCAAGGCCGAGCATCGGAGCCGCACCTGTAACTACAGCGCCAAGCCAGGGAGGAGATGATGGCGCATTATCCACCACATATGCGGCAACTGTGCTTGACGCCAGTCCACAAGCAAAGCCCTGAATGAAGCGGCCCGCAAGAAGCATGGGCAAACCGGCAAGGTCAAGAAAAATCAGACAACCGAGTATGGTCAGGAGCAAATTGGCAAAAATGACAATGCGGCGTCCGAGATAGTCCGAGATTTTGGCAAACATCAACAGTGCAGTCACAGCGCCTGCGAAATAGGCTACAGCCGCCCAGGAAAGATCGCTATGCGTCAGGCCAAGCGTTTGCCGGTAGATGGCGAACAGCGGAACGGGCGCGGCTGAAGCTATATAAATAACGGCAAATGAAGTTGCCGCAGTCATAAATCCCATGAAGGTTCCCTGTTGTGACGTTTTCTTTTCGGGAGATATGGGTTTTACTTTTTTGCTCACTGCAACTCTCCAAAGAAGCTTTATAGAAGACAAAGGCGGGGAAGAATTCCCGCCCTTGCTGCAAGTTTATCCTTTGCGTGTTATTATTCATTCAGCAGTTCAAAGGTCACATCCGCATCGCCGGTACGGGCGAACAGTTCCACGCCGGAATGAATGCGTCCTATCTTTTGCAGATTGCCGATGATTTCCCCGTTCTGTTCGTAGAAAATTACAAAGCTGTGCCGAGGAGTCCAGTAGGCGATGTCACCCACGTCATAGCCACTGCGCCGGGCCTCATCGGCGGGGAGAGCTTCGGGGAAGCGGTAGCACATTTCACGGTCATAGACATCCATCATGGAGACTGTCAGCGGAAAACGGGCCACGAGCGCTCTGCTTGTGGCATTATCCAGAAACGTCGCCTGCAAGACCTGATTTCCCACCGTGATTTTTACCGGTATGCCTTGTGCCATCTCGTTATCCTCCCGCGCCCATGCGCTGTTGCATCCCAACATCGTTACAATACAAACCAGAGCCAAAAGAATTCGCCGCGCATTCACTATGTTCATCTTCGCTTCTCCCTGCTGCCTGCAGGCGGCAGTTTCATTCAGAATGTTCCAAAGGTGTGTTTTTACTTTTCCGTCACGGTCACTGTGATGAAATGGCCCATATCCCGAATTTCCTCCACTCCGCTCAAAAGCCGCCCCAGGATGACGCAACCTTCCACTTCGCTGGAGGTTTCCTCCCGTTCCATGAAAATGACGAAGTCGTTGCCGGGGAGCCACCAGGCGAGGTCGCCGTTGCGGTAACCGCGTTGCACATCCTTTTCTTCATGGGGGAGAGGTGTTCCCATGTTTCCGCAGTAATCGCGGCTTCCCCGCGAAAGGGAAAAGTGTGCGGGGAGACGGGAAAGCAGCTCCTTCGCGGCGGCATTGTCGTAGAGAACGCCGGGAAATGCTGTATTCCCCACGGTTACGGTGATATTGGTCATGATACTTGTCTCCTTTCCGCCTTCGGCACGGGCCTGTATGGTGAAAAGAACGATTACCGCTACAGCGGCAAGCGTCGCCATGACGTATTTCAGTGAATATCCTCTGTTCCAAAACATGGAAGACTCTCTTTCCTTTCGGTTATTGACTGTCCGAACGGCAATGTGGGCGGGAACGGCAAACAGGCAGAGCATGGAACCGTAATCAAACAGAAGCCGGAAGGGCGTATCACCGTCAATCCATACGGAATAGGCGCTCTGCATGGTCAGCACATAGCTCATGTCCCGGATGGAAAAAGCATACATGCCATAAAGCGCCACCAGGCTGGCGAGCGCGGTCGGCAGGAAGCCGCTTTTGACTTTTTCTGCCCACAGGGGGAAATGCGTCCATATACTATTCCGTATTCTCTGCCAGTACAGCCCAAGATGAACGCCCGCAAGGAGAAACGTCCAATGGGCAAGGCACATGTGCAGGGTCCGCATGGAAAAGCCGTCCGCAAAACCCGCGAAAGGAAAAACGGTTTTGGAGATTGCCATGCCGCTGCCCACCGAACCCATGAACGCCGCCAGAAGCAGACCATTAACCGCAAGTCGGAGCGTGCGGGTCGGAGGATACGAGCCGCGCATGATGGACGCATACCATTTGCCGTTGACGACGGCATGGACGGCAAACAGGAAAAAGAGCAGCAGCCCTGCAATTTCGTGAACAGGATTGCCGGTGTAACGATCCGCCATGAGAAGCAGAAAAAACAGCAGCATGGCGCTATCCAGCGACAAACGAAAGATTTGATTCGTGCGCATGGTCGTCTCCTCCCCCTGGCGTTCAGGCCGTCATGCCGATGCGCCGCAACCAGTCCGCAACATCGCGCGACATCCTTCCGGCATGAGCGTTCCGGGTGTGGTAGCCTTCCAGAATCGTGGCTTGCGGGCACAGCGCCCTGATGTCGTGTGGACTGTTGGCAAAACCGTCGCCGCCGTGCGTACAGAAGGGGACAATGGTCTTTCCGGTGAAGTCGTAAGAATCAAGGAAGGTCCAGCAGGCCATAGGCATGGTGTGCCACCAGATGGGGTAGCCGAGGAATACGATGGAGTATGCCCCCATATTGTCCACGCTGGAGGCCAGTTCCGGCCTGTAATCGGCCCGCAGTTGCCTTCCGGCCAGTTCGGAACACGGATCGTGCTCTGCGGGGTAGACTTCCACGGTTCTGATTCTGTGCATATTGCCGCGTGTGAGGGCGTGTATCTGTTCCGCCACAAGGGCCGTGTTGCCGGTATGGGAAAAATACGCAATCAGCATGGTTCGCTCCGGGCTGTTTTCTGTCTGCTGGGCGGCAAGGGCCTTGC
>ERZ827088.3263-NODE-3263-length-15226-cov-8.422187_pt1 | contig 15226 bp, 14 predicted proteins | sample MGYA00519922_ERZ827088 | MGnify/ENA primary metagenome ERZ827088 (study PRJEB31778, sample SAMEA3449254) | human gut metagenome | biome: human gut; feature: human-associated habitat; material: faeces | place: United Kingdom | collected 2010/2012 ... | reverse complement strand
AGGGCGGCGGCAAGACCATCCATATCTGCGAGGGCTGCGGCAGTTCCTTTGTCACCGACTACACCGACCCCCTGGGTCATAGCTGGGACGAGGGCACCGAGATCACCGGCTCCACCTGTACCGGTGAGGGTATGATCGAGTATCGCTGTGTCCGCTGCGGCTATCACCGTCTGGAGGGCGACCCGGCGGCGGGTCATGTACCCGGCGAGGCGGCCACCTGCACCACGCCCCAGCTCTGTACCAAGTGCGGGGCAGTAATTGTCAACGCCCTGGGACACGACTACCAGGCAGAAGTCACTGAACCCACCTGCACGGAAATGGGCTACACCACCTATACCTGCTCACGCTGCGGCGACACTTACAAGGGTGATTACACCGACGCTGCCGGACACAATCCCGGCGACTGGATCATCGACCAGGAGCCCACCATCGACAGCGAGGGCAGCAAACACAAGGAGTGTGAAGTCTGCGGCGAAACCCTGGAAACTGAGGAAATCGAGAAAATCTACAATCAGGCCACCACGGACAGCAAGGGCGAGGCCGTTGTGGGCGGCTATCTGGTGATCGTCACCGACACGGATAGCAAAAACCCCGTAGCCAATGCCTCCGTTGCACTCCATGCGGATCATACCTTGTCTGTCCGGCTTCCTTCCGGGCGGCTGCTGGACTATACCGACCAGACCACCATCACCGTTCTGCTCACCAAAGACAAGAGCGCCGTGGCAAATATGTTTATCGCTGTAACGGATCGTCAGGACAACTACTGCGAGGATAGCACCGATGCCAACGGTCAGATTACCGTCCCCGACACCACCGGCAAGACCAACGAGGATGGCAATGCTACCGTGGGCTGGGAAGATGAGGATGGCGACCGCTGGACCATCACCGTAAAGGTGGAGGATCACGAAACCGGGCGTCCCATTGAGGATGCGGAAGTATCCATCGGCAAGGGCGGCAACATCACAGTTACTCTGCCGGATGGCACCGATATGGACGAGGATAACCGGATCACCGTCACAGTCACCGACCAGAAGCGTGAGCCCCAGGAGGGCTTGACTGTTATCATCAAGGGTGACCTGGGCCAGAAGGAAACCGGGGAAACCGACGAGAACGGCAAGCTGACGGTTCCCGCTGTTGTGGAGTCCGAGTATCACGGGGCCTATGTGGTGGGCTACACCGACGGCACCTTTGGGCCGAACCGGGATATGACCCGGAGCGAGGCGGCCACCATCTTTGCCCGCCTGCTGGCTCAGCGCAACGGGGAGCGTATCACCGCCCCCACAAAAACCACTTTCCCGGATGTACCCACAAACGCATGGTACGCCGGATATGTGTCCTATCTGGCCCGCTACGGCATCGCCGTGGGCTACACCGACGGTCTGTTCCACGGAGACGAGCCCATCACCCGTGCAGAGTTCACGGCGATGGCGGTGCGGTTCTTTGACGCCTATGGCGACGGCGCTCCCGCCATCATGGAGGAGTACGGCGGCTTTTGGGATGTGTCCCCCGGACATTGGGCTGCGGGTTACATTGAGGACGCCGCCCGGTATGGCTGGGTGGTAGGCTACGGCGACGGCACTTTCCATGCCGACGATGAAATCACCCGCGCCGAGGTCGTTACCATCGTCAACCGCCTGCTGGGGCGTGAGGCCGACCAGGAGTATATTGCCGACCATCCCCGTGGTCTGCTTCTGTTCCCGGATGTGTCCAAGAGTTATTGGGCCTACTATGACATTCTGGAGGCAGCCAATAGGCATACGGCATCTATGCAAGATGCGGAAACTTGGCTGAAAGCATGACCATATATTCCAAACCCGGCGGGGGCTTTTGCTTCACAGCGGGAGCCCCCGCAAAGGAGGTGATCTCCCTTGATATTGGATATGATCCAGGAGTGGTTCAAGGAACTGCTCATTGACGGTATCATTTCAAACCTGACCGGGATGTTTGATACCCTGAACACAAAGGTGGGCGAGATCGCCGGGGAGGTCGGCATGACGCCCGCCGCCTGGAACAGCAGCATCTTCAACATGATCCGCAATCTCTCGGAGACGGTAATCGTTCCCATTGCGGGTATCATCCTCACCTTTGTCATGTGCTACGAGCTGATCCAGCTCATCATCGACAAGAACAATCTCCACGACTTCGACACCTGGATCTTCTTCAAGTGGATTTTCAAAACTTTTTGCGCGGTGCTGATCGTCACCAACACCTGGAACATCGTCATGGCGGTGTTCGATGTGGCGCAGAATGTGGTCAGCCAGTCGGCGGGGGTCATTATCTCGGACGCGGGCATCGACATCTCCGGCGTGGTTGGTGATCTGGAGACCCAGCTTGCCGACTGGAGCGTGGGCGCCCTGCTGGGGCTGTGGTTCCAGAGTGTGTTCGTGGGGCTGTGTACGCAGATTCTTTCCATCTGCATCTTCCTGGTGATCTACGGCAGAATGATTGAGGTGTATTTGGTCACCTCAATAGGACCCATCCCCTTTGCCACAATGGTCAACCGGGAGTGGGGCTCCACGGGGCAGAACTACCTTCGCTCCCTGCTGGCCCTGGGCTTCCAGGCCTTCCTCATTATGATCTGCGTAGGCATCTACGCGGTGCTGGTGGAGGGCATCTCCACATCCGGCGACAACATATCCGCTGCTATCTGGGGTTGCATGGGCTATACGGTCCTGCTGTGCTACACCCTGTTTAAGACCGGCAGCCTGGCAAAATCCCTGTTCGGCGCCCACTAAAGGAGGCAGATATTTGAGAGTAGGCCTTATTGATGTGGACTCACATAATTTTCCCAACCTGTGCCTGATGAAGCTCTCGGAGTATCACACCAGACGCGGGGGCCGGGTAGAATGGTGGGACCCTGCAAAGCAATATGACCTTGTTTATAAAAGCCGAGTATTTACAGATACCTATTCCAAAGACACCATACAGGTGAACAATGCGGATAAGGTCATCCAGGGCGGTACAGGTTACGGCCTCGGCAAAAACCTCCCGCATGAGATTGAGCATATTCGGCCGGACTATTTTCTATATCCGCGGTTTTTAGGTACAGCCTATGGCTTTTTAAGCCGTGGCTGTCCAAGGAACTGCGGATTTTGTATTGTCAGCAAAAAAGAAGGGCGCAGGAGCGTCCGGGTGGCTGATCTTTCCGAGTTTTGGAATGGTGAGGAAGAAATCAAACTGATGGACCCGAACCTGCTTGCCTGTCCCGACCATGAAAGGCTCATTGAGCAGCTGATTGAGAGCCGGGCGCTGGTGGACTTTACCCAGGGGCTCGATATTCGCCTTATCAGCCGTGATAATGTATCTCTGCTGAACAAAGTGCGGACAAAAGCGGTGCATTTCGCATGGGATAACCCGGACGAGGACCTGACGGAGTATTTCCGTCGCTTTCGTGAACTTACTTCCATAAAGAGCGACCGAAACCGCCGTGTCTATGTCCTGACCAATTACGGCAGCACCCATGAACAGGATTTGTACCGGGTAAACACCTTGCGGGCATTAGGATATGATCCCTATGTGATGATCTATGAGCGCCCCACCGCTCCATGCATTACCCGCCATCTGCAAAGATGGGTAAATAACAAACGGATTTTTCATTCCGTATCAGATTTTAAGGACTATGCGCCGATGAAAAAGGAGGTGTAAAACATTGGCTTATGTAACGATCCCGAAGGACCTAAGCCGGATACAGAGCAAGGTCCTGTTCGGGCTGACCAAACGACAAGTGATCTGTTTCGGAGCGGCGGCGCTGGCAGGCGTGCCGCTTTTCTTTTTGGCAAAGGCGAGCCTGGGAACCACTACGGCGGCGCTGTGCATGATCCTGGTGATGCTGCCCTTTTTCCTGTTCGCCATGTACGAAAAGAACGGGCAGCCGCTGGAAGTGTTCCTGGGTCATCTGATCCAGAACAAATTCATCCGGCCCAAGGTACGCATCTACCAGACCAACAATCTCTATTCCGCCCTGGTGCGGCAATCCCAACTGGAACAGGAGGTGAAGCGGATTGCGAGAAAAGGCAGAAAAACCGGCAAAGCGTAAGCTCACCCGTGCCGAGCGCAAGCAGATCGAGGCGGTGATCCGGCAGGCGAAGGGCGACGGGAAAAACCATACGGTGCAGGACAGCATCCCGTTTCAGAACATGTTTCCCGACGGCCTGTGCAGGCTGGAGGGTGGCACCTTCTCCAAAACCATCGCCTTTGAGGATGTGAATTACCGCCTGGCGGGGCCGGAGGACCAGCGGAGCATCTTTGAAAGCCTCTGCGACTTCTATAATGGCTATGATCCCTCCATCGGCGTCCAGGTCACTTTGGACAGCCGCAGCGGAGGCAGCGCCGCCGATGAACTGTTCGGTATCCGCAGACAGGGCAACGACCTGGACCCCATCCGGGACGAGGCGGTGGACATCCTGCGGATGCAGTACAAGCGGGGCAACAACGGCTATGTGAAAACCAAGTATGTGACCCTAACCATTGAGGCGGAGAACCTTCCCGCAGCGCGGGCGCGGTTTACCCGCATTGAGACCGACACTCTCAACCGCTTCAAGGTCATGGGGGCGGCGGCTCATGTGCTGGACGGAAAGGAACGGCTGGAGCTGCTTTACAACATCCTCCACCCGGAGGGCGGGCAGTTCGCCTTTGAATGGGACTGGCTCCCGGCCAGCGGCCTTTCGGTGAAGGACTTCATCTCTCCGTCCTCCTTCCACTTTGGGGAGACCCGAACCTTCCGCATCGGCAAGCGGTACGGGGCGGTGTCCTTTCTGCAAATCCTGGCGCCGGAGATGCACGACCGTATCCTCACCGACTTCATGGAGGCGGACGGGAATATCATGGTGACCATGCACATCCGGGGCATCAACCAGAACGAGGCCATCAAAATGGTCAAGCGGAAGATCACCGACCTGGACGCTATGAAGATTCAGGAGCAGAAGCGGGCGGTGCGCAGCGGCTACGATATGGACATACTCCCCAGCGATTTGTCTACTTATGGCGGCGCGGCGAAGGACCTTCTCACCGACCTGCAATCCCGCAACGAGAGAATGTTCAATATGACTTTCCTGGTGCTGCACACGGCGGAGACCCGGCAAAAGCTGGAGATCGCCGTATCCCAGGCGGCCAGCGTCGCCCAGACCTACAACTGCCTTCTGACTCGGTTGGACTTCCAGCAGGAGGACGGGCTGATGTCCTCGTTGCCCCTGGGCCTCAACCGCATCAAGATCGAACGGAGCCTGACCACATCGGCCCTGGCGGTGTTTGTCCCCTTCGTCACCCAGGAGGTGTTCATGGGCGGGGACGCCATGTACTACGGTCTCAATGCACTCTCCAACAATATGATCCTGCTGGATCGCAAGCAATCCCGCTGTCCCAACGGCCTTGTGTTCGGCACGCCCGGCAGCGGCAAATCCATGAGCTGCAAGCGGGAGATTACCTTTATCATGCTGATGACCCAGGATAATGTCATCATCTGCGACCCGGAGGACGAGTATTCGCCCCTGGTAAAGCGGCTGGGCGGCCAGGTGATCCGGTTGTCCCCATCCAGCACCGACTATGTAAATCCCCTGGACATCAACCTTAACTATTCCGAGGAAGAAAACCCGCTGGCACTGAAAAGTGACTTCGTGCTGTCCTTCTGCGAGCTTATCATGGGCAGCAAGACGGGACTGGAGGCCATCGAGAAAACGGTCATCGACCGGGCGGTGCAGATGATCTACCAGCCCTACTTTGCCGATCCCCGACCCGAGAATATGCCGATTTTGGGCGACCTGATGAACGCCTTATTGTCCCAGCACATCCCGGAGGCCGACCGGGTGGCCCAGGCATTGGACCTCTATGTGAACGGTTCTCTGAACTTCTTCAACCATCGCACCACCGTGGACATCTCCAATCGCCTGGTCTGCTTTGACATCAAGGGCCTGGGCAAGAACCTGAAAAAGCCGGGGATGCTCATTGTCCAGGACGCGGTGTGGAACACCGTCACCATCAACCGGGCCATTGGCCGGTCTACCTGGTATTTCGTGGACGAGTTCCACCTTCTGCTGAAGGAGGAACAGACCGCGGCGTACAGCGCCGAGATTTGGAAACGGTTCAGAAAGTGGGGCGGCATCCCCACCGGGGCGACCCAGAACCCCAAAGACCTGCTTTCCTCTCCAGAGATCGAAAATATCCTGGAAAACAGCGATTTTATCTATATGCTTAACCAGGCTGCGGGCGACCGGAAGATACTGGCGGAGCGGCTGAACATTTCTTCCGAACAGCTCGCCTATGTGACCAATTCCGAGCCGGGCCACGGGCTGCTGTTCTTCAACAATGTCATCCTGCCCTTTGCAGATGACTTTCCGAAGGATACCGAGCTCTACAAATTGCTCACCACCAAGCCCAGCGAGGTTGCACACGAAACTGTGGACGACAAAAAGGAGGACCAGAATGGATAACAAGATGGCGGTTTTCAACAACCGCGAATTTGGCAGCATCCGAGTGATCGAGCAGAACGGCAAGTATCTGTTTTGCGGTTCGGATGTGGCAAAGGCCCTGGGGTATAGCAATCCCCGCAAGGCAGTCCGGGATCATACGAGGGGTGGAACGAAATGTTCCATCCCCACTATAAGCGGGAACCAGACGATGGCTTTTATCCCGGAGGGTGATGTGTACCGCCTGATTGTTCATAGTCGGCTGCCTGGTGCGGAACGCTTTGAAAAATGGGTGTTCGACGAAGTTCTCCCCATGATCCGCAAGACGGGCGGGTATATGACAACCTCCCTTCTGGAGCAGGCGGCGGAAAAGCCGGAAATACTACTGGCCTTTGCCGACCAGCTTCTTGCCGAACATGAGAAAAACCGGCAGCTCTTCGGCGAGGTGGAACGGCTGCGGCCGAAAGCAGATTTCTATGACGCCTTTGTCCATGAAGAAAACTGCACCAATATCCGGGCTACGGCGAAGGAACTGCAAATCGGGGAACGTGCGTTTTGCCGTTTCCTGATGGACGCGGGATTTCTGTACCGCTGCCCGGCCGGATACCTTCTGCCCTATGCCAAGCCCTCCAATGACGGGTTGTTCCGTGTGAAGGACTTCTGGAAATACGGGCATTTTGGACAGCAGACCTTGATTACGCCCCAGGGGAAGAATGTGATCCGTCTGCTGCTGGATGATGGGCAAATGCGGCTGGAATTGAAGGAAAGGATGGGATAAAGATATGGAACAGGAAAAGCTGTATGTCATCGAGGAAAAGACCTATGAGGCACATATCGACGAGGAAGTGCATCTCTACGGGCTGCTTCATCAGCTTGCCTTCCTTGCCGGAAAAATCAAGGACCGGGAGGATGTGGAGGCGTTCATTGCGGCGGCAAAGCGGTACGGCCAGATCGCCGATGACAAGTTTGACACCTGGAACATTCCCGGCCGTTACCTGGTGTTCGGCGACAAGGCGGACCTTGCCGGGATGAAGGCGCGGGAGCTGTGCGAGCTGGACGCCTTCTATGTGGAGTGCGAGGACGACGAACCCGAACCGGGCGGCGGCCGCCAGGAGGAACACTATCTGATCCCAGGCAGCGGATTCCGGCTGCTGGTGAGCGAGTTGCACATGTTCCTGGTGACCTGGTACAGCATCGCCAAGTGTCTGTCGCAGGCGCAGAACGAGAAAGATTTTCTCCGACTGCAAAAGAAATACGGGAACTATGAAAAGACGCTGAACAGGCTGCGCCGCAAGCTGGGTCTTTCCACTGACAGTAACTTTTGCCAGGATGAATTGGAGGCGGCGGTCATCAAGCGGTTCCGGGCGGAGCTGATCCCTGGGGAGCAGATCAGCCATGAATAAGCTCACCCATGTCAGCCTGTTTTCCGGCATCGGCGGGCTGGACCTGGCGGCGGAGGCGGCAGGCTTTGAAACGGTCTGTCAATGCGAGTGGGCGGACTATCCCTATTCCATCCTGGAAAAGCATTGGCCGGATGTGCCGAAGTTCCGGGACATCACCACATTCACGAAGGAGGCGTTTTTTGAGAAAACAGGACTTGAAACCATCACCATCCTCTCCGGCGGATTCCCGTGCCAGCCCTTCTCCACCGCAGGAAAGCGGCGGGGCTTTGCGGATGAACGCTACCTGTGGCCGGAAATGTGCCGCGTTATTGCCGAACTGCGGCCCCGTTGGGTGCTTGGGGAAAATGTTGCTGGCTTCATCAATATGGGGCTCGACAAAACGATCTTTGACCTGGCAAAAGCGGGATACGCTGTTCTCCCATTCGTATTTCCGGCTTGCGGTGTCGGCGCATGGCATGAGCGCCAGCGAACTTTTATCGTCGCGGCTGATGTTTCCCACACCCCTTGCCTCCGACAAATCCACGGGGCGGGACGCTGCCAACCTGGATGTGTTCCTGTCGGACAACGGGATATTCCGCAAGCGGAACAAGGACGGGACGATCTGGAGCCTGTCCCTGTCGGCGGCGGTGTTCTATCTGACCCCGGCAGCATCGGAGGGCTACCGTTCTACCCTGAAACCGGCGGCCTTCCGGGACAAATCCCCGTCCTCCAACCTGTCGGCTCAGGTGATCCGGCAGGAGCAGCCCCGTTCCGAGAAAGCGGCGCTGAACCCGGACTGGGTGGAATGGCTCATGGGATTCCCCCCGAAATGGACGGACGCATCCTATGGCGTGCCGAGCCCGAAGGAGTCCCCCGCATGACCGAGGACACCGACAACCGGGCGCTGCGGCTGAAAACCCTGGGGAACGCGGTCTGCCCGCCCCAGGCCTATCCCATTTTCCAGTACATCGCCATGATCGAAACCGGGGCCTGTGTCAACATCTGCCCCTATGGAACAGGAGGTGACGCACCTTGAAAGAATGGAAAGCCCCCGAAAAAGAGGCGCAGAAGATGACCCGTGACGGGGCGGTATCCGTCAATCTGGTCACGGGCGAGACGACCTATCCCTCTGACCGGACGCCGGAGCAGGATCATTCTGCATCCGGCGATACGGCTGGCGCCGCTGGAAAAGTGGTGGACCTTGCGGAACTGCACCGGGAACAGGCAGCAGCCAAAAAGAAGCGCCGGAAACAGCGCAAGGCCTATCGGGAGGGCGAGGCGGCAGCGGGCCGTCCATCCTCCCGATTGCAGTTTTCCGAAACTGACCAGGCCAAGCCGGAGCTGCAAGGGGCCATCCGAAAGTCGGACAAGGCGGCGGACCGGCTGGATGCCGCCAGGGATGCGATCCCCAATCAGAGTCCGGGAAAGCCCCACGCCAATCCGCTGTCCCGCCCCATCCAGGAGGCGGGCGCAGCCATCCACGGCAAGGTCCGAGAGGTGGAGCAGGAAAATTCCGGCGTCCAGTCGGGCCACCTGGGGGAATGCAGCTTTGAGAAGGCTGTGGGCTATGGAAACCGCCGTGTCCAGAACTGGCGGGCTGAACGCAAGTTGAAACCCTGGCGAGACGCGGCAAAGGCGGAGCAGGCGGCGGTCAAGGCCAATGCGGATTTCTACTATCGGAAAGCCGTGGCGGAGAACCCCCAGCTTGCATCCAATCCCATCTCCCGCCTGTGGCAGAAACGGAAACTGCAAAAGCAATATGCGGCGGCATACCGGGCGGCGGGCAAGACCGCCCAAGCTGGAAAAACAGCGGAGGCCACGGCAAAGGCGGCCAGGAAAACCGCCCAGGAGTCCAAGCGCACCGCCCTTTTCCTGAAACGGCATTGGAAGGGCGCGCTGATCGTGGGCGGCATCGGCCTTCTACTGGTGATGCTGCTGGGCTCTCTGCAATCCTGTTCCTCCATGTTCGGCGGCGGGGTGTCCAACATCATGGCATCTTCCTATCTCTCCGAGGATTCAGATATGCTGGCGGCGGAAGAAGCCTACTGCGCCAAAGAGGATGAATTGCGGGAGTACCTGGACACCTACGAGGCCACCCACGACTATGACGAGTATCACTTCGACCTGGACGAGATCGAGCACGACCCCTATGTGCTGATCTCCATTCTGTCGGCGCTCCATGAAGGGGTGTTCACCATCGACCAGATACAGGGCGACCTTCAAACCCTCTTTGACAAACAATATATTCTCACCGAAACCGTGACCACGGAAACCCGGTATCGGACGGAAACACGGACTGACAGCGAGGGTAACCCCTACACGGTTCAGGTGCCTTACACCTGGTATATCTGCACCGTCACGCTGGAAAACTTCGACCTTTCCCATGTGCCGGTCTACATGATGGGCGAGGAACAGCTTTCCTTGTACGCCACCTATATGTCCACCCTGGGCAACCGCCCTGATTTGTTCCCGTCCTCCGGGTATGTGAACAAGTACATTGAGAACCCGCCCACCGCCTGGGAGATCCCCGCTGAATACCTGACGGACGAGCGGTTCAATACCCTTATCACCGAGGCGGAAAAATACCTGGGATACCCTTATGTGTGGGGCGGCAGCAGCCCCAGCACTTCTTTCGATTGCAGCGGCTTCGTCAGTTATGTGCTGACCAACAGCGGCCTGTGCAATACCGGGCGGCTGGGCGCCCAGGGGCTCTACAACATTTCCACCCCGGTATCCGACCCCCAGCCCGGCGATCTGGTGTTCTTCGTGGGTACCTACGACACAACCGGCGTATCTCATGTAGGCATCTATGTGGGCGACGGGATGATGCTGCACTGCGGCGACCCCATCCAGTATTCCAACCTGAACACGAGCTACTGGCAGTCCCATTTCTACGCATACGGCAGACCGCCGTACAACTGATGGCGGTGATGAAACATCAATATGGTTTCCTATGGGGGCGGCGCCAACAGCACCGCCCTTTTGATCGGGCTGCACCAGCACCGTATCCCGGTAGACCTGATCCTCTTTGCGGATACGGGGGCGGAACATCCCCACACCTACGCCTATCTGGAGGTAATGGACTCCTGGTTGAAGGACCACGGGATGCCGCCCATTACCAGGGTATATAAGACCACCCGTGACGGGAAACGGCTGACGCTGGAGGATGAATGTCTGCAAAGTTGCAGCCTTCCGTCCATCGCCTACGGCTTCAAGCGGTGTTCCCTAAAACACAAGATCGGGCCGCAGGAAAAGTTCTGCAACCATTACCCGCCGTGTCAAAAGGTGTGGGCGGCGGGCAAACGGGTGGTCAAGTTCATCGGCTACGACGCGGGCGAGGGCTACCGCAGCGACAAGGTGCTGCTGGGGGACTTGGCCGACCGAAAATACAGCAAGTGGTATCCCCTGATAGAATGGGGATGGACGCGGGACGATTGCATCCGGCAAATCGAAGCGGTCGGGCTGCCCCAGCCGGGAAAATCGTCCTGTTTTTTCTGCCCCAGCATGAAACCCGACGAAATCACCGCCCTGCGGGAGCAGCATCCCGATTTGTTCCGTCGCGCCTTGGCGCTGGAGGACAACGCCCGGAAAAACCTGAAAACGGTCAAGGGCCTGGGACGGAACTATTCCTGGAGAGAACGATTTGGAAAGGAGTTTTGCACACATGGCAACGGTTGAGAAGATTCGCAAAGACATCGAAAAGACGAAGGAGAAGATCTCCGCCCAGCAGAAGCGCCTTCGGGAGCTGGAGGCGCAGCTCACCGAGGAAGAAAACCTGGAGATCGTCCGCATGGTCAAGGCGGTACGCATGGACAACAAGGAACTGACCGCCTTCCTGAAGGCCTACGCCAGCGGCCTTATCACCCTGCCCGACGGGATGATGGAGGCGGAGGCGGCGCCGGACCCCGATGACGAGGATATGGAAGGAACGGAGGATGGCGAAAATGAAGCGTAACAGAGTTTTTCGCCTTTTGGCGTCCCTGACGGTGGTGGTCCTGTGCATGACCGCCTTCTCCGTCACCGCCTTTGCGGGTGGTGGGGATGGCGACTATTACACCGGGGCGTCCGCCGAGACGACCCCAGAACCCACCGAGGAACCCGCCACCGGGGGCATGGAGCCGGAGGGCCAGCCCCTTACCCCGGAGGGCAACGCCACGCTGGTGGACGATTATTACGGTGACAAGCAGCTTATCACCGTGACCACGAAAGCGGGCAACTATTTTTACATCCTGATCGACCGGGCCAACGAGGACAAGGAGACCTCCGTTCACTTCTTGAACCAGGTGGATGAAGCCGACCTGATGGCGTTGATGGAAGATGGACAGACGGAGGAAAAGCCCGCAGCTTGTACCTGCGCCGAGAAATGCCAGGCCGGTGCGGTGAATACCGCCTGTCCGGTCTGCGCGGTGAATATGAGCGAGTGTGCCGGGAAAGTGCCGGAGGTGGAGCCGGAGCCTGAACCGGAGCCGGAGAAGGAGTCCGGCAGCAGCGGCGGCGCCCTGGTGTTGATCCTGCTGCTGGCGGCCCTGGGCGGCGGCGGAGCCTTCGCCTACATCAAGTTCATCAAGCCAAAACAGGGCGCAAAGGTCAGCGCCGACCCGGACGACTATGAGTTCGAGGACGAGGAATACGAAAACGAGGATGTTCCTGAACAGGGAGAACAGGAGGACCAGAATTGAGCAAATTGGTGATCTGTGAAAAACCGAGTGTAGCAAAGAGTATCGCATCGGCCCTGGGTGTCACATCCAGGGCCGATGGCTATTTTGAAGGCGGTGGCTGGCTGATTTCCTGGTGCATTGGTCATCTGGTGGGACTGGCGGACGCGGCCGCCTACGATGACCGCTATAAGAAGTGGCGGTATGAGGACCTTCCCATCCTGCCCGCCCCCTTCCGCTATGTGGTGTCCGAGGAAAAGGCTGACCAGTTCCACATTCTCCGTTCCCTGATGGAACGCCCTGATGTGACGGAACTGGTCAACGCCTGCGACGCGGGGCGCGAGGGTGAGCTGATCTTCCGCACGGTTTACTGCCTTGCGGGATGCTCCAAGCCGATTCTGCGGCTTTGGATTTCTTCAATGGAGGATGATGCCATCCGCAGCGGCTTCCAGCAGCTTAAGTCTGGGCGCGACTATGACGGCCTGCATCAATCTGCCCTGTGCCGCGCCAAGGCTGATTGGCTGGTTGGTATCAACGCCACGCGGTATTTCTCCCTGACGTATGGCCGCACATTGAACATTGGGCGCGTCATGTCGCCCACGCTGGCGCTGCTGGTACAGCGTGAGGCGGAGATCTCCGCATTTGTGGCAGAGCCGTTCTACACCGTTCAGCTCGATTGCGGCTTTCCCGCCACGACAGGCCGAATGAAGGACAGGAAGGACGCCGACGCCATCGCCAACGCCTGCAAGGGCAAGGCAGTAACCGTCAAAAGCGTGGAGCGCAAGGAAAAGTCTGAGAAAGCGCCCGCGCTCTACGATTTGACCTCCCTCCAGCGCGACGCCAACCGCGTTCTCGGCTACACCTCCCAGCAGACCCTCGACTATCTCCAAGCGCTCTATGAAAAGAAGCTCTGTACCTACCCGCGAACCGACAGCCGCTATCTGACCGACGATATGGAGGGCAGCGTCCCCGGCCTTGTCGCCGCCGCTGCCGCTGTCTGCGGCATGGAGAAGCCACCGACCATCTGCGCCAAGCAGGTATGCAGCAGTAAAAAAGTCACCGATCACCACGCCATTGTTCCCACCATCAGCGCGGAAAAGGTAGATATGGCCTCTCTGCCGCTGGGCGAACGCGAGGTGCTGAAGCTGGCGGCAAGGGGCTTGCTTCGTGCGGTGGATGAATCACATCGCTACGCAGAAACGGTCATTACGGTGGACTGTGCCGGTCAGAGCTTCACCGCCAAGGGCAAAACCATCCTTGCTCCCGGCTGGAAGCGCTATGAGCAGGAGCAGGCAGAGGCAGCGCCCGCGCTGCCGGTGGTAACGGAGAATCAGACGCTTTCCGTATCTGCCGCATCGGTCAAGACCGGAAAAACCACGCCGCCCAAGCATTTCACCGAGGATACGCTGCTGGCTGCGATGGAGAACGCGGGCAAGGAGGATATGCCAGATGATGCCGAGCGCAAGGGCATTGGCACCCCGGCGACCCGTTCCGGTATCATTGAAAAGCTGGTGTCCTCCGGTTTCGTGGAGCGCAGGAAGTCCAAGAAGATCACAAATCTGCTGCCCACCTCCACCGGCACGGCGCTTATCACCGTTCTGCCCGAACAGCTCCAGTCGCCGCAGCTCACCGCCGAATGGGAACACCGTCTGAAAGAGATCGAGCGCGGCGAAATCGCCCCGGACAGCTTCATGGATGGGATCGCCGCCATGCTGAATGAGCTGGTGCAGACCTACAAGCCCATCCCCGGTACGGAAGTCCTGTTCCCCTCCGGGCGTGAGGTAGTCGGCAGGTGTCCCCGCTGCGGAGCCGAGGTGACGGAATCGCAGAAGGGCTTTTTCTGCGAGAACCGTGCTTGTTCCTTTGTTCTCTGGAAAAACAGCCGCTTTTTCACCGCCAAGAAAAAGGCGCTGACGAAATCTCTTGCCGCTGCGCTTTTGAAAAATGGCCGCGCCCCGCTGAAAGGCTGCTACTCCGAAAAGACCGGAAAGACCTACGATGCCGTTGCTCTTCTGGAGGATGATGGGCAGCGCACGGGCTATAAGCTGGTGTTCGACAATGGCTGATGCGCCGCGTATGGATCACAAGCAGCTCCGCCGCTCCAAGAAGCTCATTCGGAAGCTCTGCTGTAACTACGATCACGGCAACTGCCTTGCGCTGGATGATGGAGAGCCTTGCGTCTGCGTACAGGGTATTTCCTACTCGCTGCTGTGCAACTGGTTCCGAAACGCGGTGCTTCCCGCCGACCACGAGCTGCTGGCCGACGTGATGCGGGAAAGGCCGGGAAAGTGCTGCGCCATCTGCGGCAAGCCGGTCTATTCTTCCTCCAACCGCGCCAAGTATTGCCCGGTCTGCGCCAAGCAGGAGCGCCGAAAGCAGGACGCCAAACGGAAGCGTGAACAATACTGGAACCTCCGCAAATAGAGGCCGAAAAAGCCCCATGCTGCAAGGCTTTTTCCATGCGGAATCCCAAGGGGCTGAGACATTCTATCCGCAAGCCCGAAAACAACATCTATCTGCGGAGAATTGCCCCTGTGCAGGATGTGTTTTCTTCTGCGCAGGGGCGCTATTTTTTGAAAGGAGATCATCATGGCTGAAAAGCAAACCAACAAAGACCGGATGCGGGAAATCGTTGACAGCATCGAAAACGGCATCAAGGAGCTGTTCGAGAGCGATAAGTACCGGAAGTACCTTGCCACCATGAGCCGCTTTCACCGCTACTCGGTCAACAACACCATGCTCATCTATATGCAGCGCCCCGACGCCACCCATGTGGCGGGCTTCAACA
>ERZ827088.3261-NODE-3261-length-15231-cov-2.669544_pt1 | contig 15231 bp, 10 predicted proteins | sample MGYA00519922_ERZ827088 | MGnify/ENA primary metagenome ERZ827088 (study PRJEB31778, sample SAMEA3449254) | human gut metagenome | biome: human gut; feature: human-associated habitat; material: faeces | place: United Kingdom | collected 2010/2012 ... | reverse complement strand
GATGCCTTCGATGGTCAGGGAGGTCTCGGCGATGGCCGTGGCCAGGACGACCTTGCGCTCGCCTGCGGCCGCCGGGGCGATGGCCGCATCCTGTTCCTGCGGACTCAGCATCCCGTAAAGAGGGTAGAGGCGGGTATCGGCGGGCAGGCGTCCTTCCAGCAGCTCGGCCACACGGCGGATCTCGCCCGTTCCGGGCAGGAAGGCCAGCAGGCTGCCGGATTCCTGACGCATGAGGGCTGCGATGACATCGGCCATGTGCGGCCACAGGGCCTGGGGGCCGCTGTGGGCCGCGGCGGGCGGCAGCGGCAGATAGCGCTCCTCCACGGGGAACTGGCGGCCCTCGCAGGCGATGACCGGCGCATCCTCCAGCAGGGCGGCCACCTTGTGGCTGTCCAGCGTGGCGGACATGACCAGTAGGCGCAGGTCGGGCCGGAGCACGGCCCGGCTCTCCAGACAGAGGGCCAGCCCCATGTCGGCATGCAGGGAACGCTCGTGGAATTCGTCGAAGATGACGCAGCCCACGCCGGAGAGCTCGGGATCGGCCAGGAGGCGGCGGGTCAGCACCCCTTCGGTGATGATCTCCAGCCGGGTCCGGGCCGAGACGGCGCTTTCCTGCCGCATGCGGTAGCCCACGGTCTGGCCCACGTCCTCGCCCAGCAGGCGGGCGGCGTAACGCGCCAGGGCCCGGGCAGCCACCCGGCGCGGCTCCAGCAGAAGGATCTTCCTGCCCTCCAGCCAGGGGGCTTCCAGCAGCCACAGGGGCACGCGGCTGCTTTTCCCGGCGCCGGGAGGGGCGCTCAGGACGGCATTGCCGTGTTCCAGGGCGCCGGCAAGTTCCGCACGGACGGCATCCACAGGAGCGGAAGGAAGATCGGGGCAACGGTAAGGCCGGGCAGCGGCGGAGGAATCTTTCATGACGGTCGCGCGGAAGGGAAGATGCATCCCTGTTTTTTTACTGGAAATTGATGGCCTGTCAGTGTATTGACAGTGTAAAGGCCATGAACGTGGAGAATATGCATGGAGCTCAAGAGCAACGGAATCATCGGGCAAAGCGCCAGCCTGGCCGGTGTGTTCAAGATCCTGGGCAAAGTGGCGCCCACGGACAGCACTGTGCTTGTAACCGGGGAATCGGGAACAGGCAAGGAATTGCTGGTGCGGGCCCTGCATGCTGCCAGCCCCAGGGCTGACAGACCCTTCGTGCCCGTCAACTGCGGCGCCATCCCCCGTGATCTTCTGGAAAGCGAACTTTTCGGTCATGAAAAGGGAGCCTTCACGCACGCCCTGCGTTCCCGCCCCGGCCGTTTCGAACTGGCGGACGGGGGCACCATCTTCCTGGACGAGATAGGCGAGATGGAACCCGGCCTGCAGGTCAAGATCCTGCGTGTGCTGCAGGAAAAGGAAATAGAACGCGTGGGCGGCACGGGCTGCCGTAAGGTGGACGTGCGCATCGTGGCGGCCACCAACCGGGATCTGGAAGCCGCCGTGGCCGCGGGCACCTTCCGCGAAGATCTTTATTACCGCCTCAACGTCATCCCCATCCATCTGCCGCCCCTGCGCGAACGGGGGCAGGACGTCCTGCTGCTGGCCCGGCATTTCCTGGGCCGCTTCTGCCGCAAGAAGGAAAGGCCCCCGCTGGAGCTTTCGCCCGTCGTACAGCGCGTCCTTCTGGCCTATGCCTGGCCTGGCAATGTCCGCGAACTGGAAAACGTCATGGAGCGCCTGAGCGTGCTGGTCGACGGGCATGTCGTGGCCCCGGAGGATCTGCCGGCGCGTCTGCTCCAGAGCGTGGGGGATATTGCCTTGTTGCCGGAAGTGGAGGAATATGCCCCTGAGGCTGACGTCCTTTCCGGTGCCGGGAACGGGGAGCCCGCTGCGGCTGCCTCCAGTCCTTCCTCTGGTTTCGTCTGGCCGGATCTCCAGACTCTGGAGGCCCGGGGGATGGGACTGAAAGAATTCCTGGATGCCGTGGAGATGCACCTGATCGAAGAGGCCCTGCAGCGGACCGACGGAGTGAAGAACCAGGCTGCGGAGCTTTTGGGCATCAAGCGGACGACCCTCATCGAAAAGTTGAAGAAAAAAGGCCTGTAGCCGGAACGCCCGGCGGCTTTTGACTGCGGGCATGCCCGCAGGTTTGCCTGCCCTTGCGGCAGGAGGAGGCTATCATGAACATGAAAATGGCAAGTATCCTTTGTCTGGTCATCATGCTGGCCGGCTGTGTGGCCGGGCAGCAGCGCGGTCTGGTGGGCGATACCTATGTTTCGTCTTCCCAGCCCGCTCTTGCCCTCAAAGCCCGTGACCTGCCCCTGATGGGCAGCATGACGGGTGCCTCGCGCCTGACCAGTTCCGGCGCCATGGGAGGGCTTTTGGTGGACAGCTGGGTCACGGTCTACGGCAAGGGCGACGGCGCGTCGCCTCTGGCCATCGTGGCTCACGGCGAAGTCCCCAACGGCTGGTACTGGGACGGCATCATGCGCCACCCCTTCAGCATCAACGAAGGGGTGGAGACCATCGGCGGCGTGGGCTTCCAGGCCTGCACCTATGTCACCAGCGAAAAGCGTGATGCCTTCCTGCCCCTGGAAGACCCCGAGGGGGCCCGCATCCTCGCGCAGGACGGCCAGCCGCCCCGTCGCTGGCTGGCGCGCATGTTCGCCAACCGCTTCAATTTCGACAGTGACAAGATCGTACTGGAATACCGTGAGCCCCTGCCCGAGGACATCACCTCCATCACGGCCCTGCCTCTGGGGCGCGCCGACTATATCGCCGCGTTCGAGCAGCGTGCCCGTGAAGCCTTCATGGTCGAGACCGCGGCTGTCCCTGCTGCAGGCATCATGCCGCAGCGCAACATCGGCGCATTGCAGTGGCGTTACATGGATGAAACGTTCTGGGGAACGGTCTCTCCCTATGACCGTATGGACTGGCGTTAACCCATCCTGGCGAAAAATATACGATTTTGCGTTTCGTCTTTGTTGACGAAACGCTGTCGTCTATTGTACCCAGTAAAAGTTGTTGAAATTGGCGCAACGAGGGGAATGCAATTCCACTGTTGCAGGCTATACGCATGAGGTACACCATGGATGATTATTTGAAAGAAGCACTGGAAATTGCCAGGGCGCAGGCCAGCGTGCGCGTCATGTCGGAAGAAGAAATCACTTCGTTTATCCAGAAAGTGGCTGCCGGTATCCGTACCGTCGCCGAGGGCGAAATGCCTGTGGAGCTGGATTCCGCCGACATGCAGCAGGATGCCCGCAAGTCCATCAAGGAAAAGTCTGTAACGTGTCTTGAATGCGGCAAGACTTTCAAGATCCTCACCAAGCGCCATCTGACCATGCACGGCATGGATGCCGCGGCCTATCGCGAAAAGTGGGGCTTCAAGAAAGATACGCCTCTGGTGTGCAAGGCGCTGCAGCGCGAGCGTCGCCGCAAAATGAAAGACATGAAGCTGTGGGAAAAGCGTCGCAAGGCCCAATAGCACAAACACCCGCCGCCCGGCGGGTTTTTTCTTTTACCGGAAGGGCATATGCTGCTCTGGTACAGCATATGCCTTCCGGGGGAGCATGACGCTCCCACCTCTCCGGACAGGCATCGACTCTGTCCCCTTCGTCCCAAGCATTCCCCCCAAGGATCCATCGCATGAACCATCCTGTTTTTCCCGTACCCGCCACGCCCGCTGAAGCGGTCCGTCTTCTTGATGCGCCGCTGGAGGCCCTGCTGGACAGCGCCGCTGCCCTGCGCGAGCGGCATCACGGCAAGCGCATCAGTCTGTGCGCCATCATCAACGCCCGCAGCGGCGATTGCGGCATGGACTGCCGTTTCTGTTCCCAGAGCAGCCACAACCACACGCCCATCGCCCATTTCCCCTTTCTGGAGGCCGCCGAACTGCGTGAACGCATCCTGCGGCTGGCTGCCTGGCCCGTGCGCCGTATCGGCATCGTGACCAGCGGAGGGGCCCTGGAAGAGCAGGAACTGCATTGCCTGCTGGCTGTGGTGCGTGACCTGCCGGAAGACGTGCGTCGCCGGGTCTGCACCTCGTTGGGGCGGTTGCCGGAAAAACATCTGCGCGAACTGGAACAGGCCGGTGTGCGCCGCTACCATCATAATCTGGAGACATCGCGTGCCTATTATCCCCGCATCTGTTCCACACAGCTCTGGGACCAGCGTCGGGATACGGTGCTGCGTGCGCAGGCAACGGGCCTTTCGGTCTGCGCCGGCGGGCTGTTCGGCCTGGGCGAGAGCTGGGAGGACAGGATGGACTTTGCCTTCAGCCTGCGGGAGCTGGGCGTGCGCCATGTGCCCATGAATTTTCTGCATCCCCATCCGCAGACGCCGCTGGCCGCACAGCCCCTGCTGGAACCGGAGGAGGCCCTGCGCATCATCGCCCTGTTCCGGCACATCCTGCCCGAAGCCAGCCTGCGCATCTGCGGCGGGCGGCCCGAGACCTTGCGGGAGCGCCAGTGTGATATGTTCCGGGCCGGGGCCGATGCTCTGATGACCGGTGACTACCTGACCACGCAGGGCATGGGCGTGGAAGAGGACATCCGCATGATCGAAGCCGCGGGGCTGGAGGTGGCACGTCCATGAGTGCTGGAAAGATGACAGCGGGTCGCCCCGGCGACAGGGGCCCCGTACAGGGATTTTTCGTGACCGGCACCGGGACGGACGTGGGCAAGACCGCGTTCACGGCGGCCTTGCTGCGGGCCCTGCGTGGCCGGGGCGTGGCGGCCCAGGCCCTCAAGCCCGTCCAGACCGGTGTGCGGCCGGAGCAGCTGGCGACCTCCGCTCTGGCCGACGGCGTGGCCTACGCGCGCGCCGTGGCCGACCTGCCGCCCTTGCCCCCGGCGCCTGCGGCGACCCTGCACTGTTTCCTTCTGCCCGCCTCGCCGCATCTGGCGGCAGGGGAAGAAGGGCAGCGCCTGACGGTGGCCGGGCTGGCCGAGGATGTCCGGGCCCACTGGCAGGAGACGGAGACCTCCCTGCTGCTGGTGGAAGGTGCGGGCGGCATGGCTGTCCCCATCAATGAGGAAGAAGACACGCTGGATTTCATGGCGGCCCTGGATCTGCCTGTCCTGCTGGTGGGCAGCAACTGCCTGGGCGCGCTCAACCATGTGTTGCTCTCCCTGCAGGCCCTGCGCCTGAAGGGACTGCGCCCGGCGGCGGTGGTCCTGATGGCGCCGGAAGAGCCGGAAGGCCTGAGCGCCGGGGAACGGCATGACCGGGAACGGGTGCTGGCCGACAATCCTGAATTTTTGCGTCGCCGTCTGGCGGCCTGGGGCGAGGATGCGCCGGTGATCGTCCTGCCCCGTGTGGCCCGGCTGGATGCGGCGGGCTGGCAGGAGCTGGCCGATGCCTGCGCCGTGCTGCTGCCTGCGCTGTCCCGGCATGTGCCGTCCCTGACAGGACAGGCGGCAGCCGTGGGCAACGAAGAGCCCCTGCCGCTGCGGGACAGGCGCATCCTCTGGCATCCGTACACCTCCGTGGTGGATCCTTTGCCGGTCTTCGCGGCCGCGCGCAGCCACCACAACCGCATCGTGCTGGACGACGGCCGGGAGCTGGTGGACGGCATGTCCTCGTGGTGGACGGCCATCCACGGCTACAACCATCCGCGTCTGGTGGCTGCGGCCCAGCGGCAGGCCGGGAGGATGCCGCATGTGATGTTCGGCGGTCTGACCCATGCGCCTGCCGTGGAGCTGGGCGAACGCCTTCTGACCATGCTGCCGCAGGGCCTGGCGCGCGTCTTTCTGGCGGATTCCGGCTCCGTGTCGGTGGAAGTGGCCTTGAAGATGGCCCTGCAATACCAGCAGGGCATCGGCCAGAAGCAGCGCACCTGCTTCCTCACGCCCCGGGGCGGTTATCACGGCGATACCACCGGCGCCATGTCGGTGTGCGATCCCGTGACCGGCATGCACTGCCTGTTCACGCATATGCTGCCGCGCCAGATCTTCATGGAACGGCCTTCCTGCCGTTTCGACCAGCCTTTCGATCCGGCCAGCCTGGATGACGCCCGCCGCATCTTCGCGGAGCAGGGCGAGCGCATCGCGGCGGTCATCCTTGAGCCGCTGGTGCAGGGCGCGGGCGGCATGTGGTTCTATCATCCCGACTATCTGCGCGGCATGGCCCGCCTGTGCCGTGAGCACGGGGCCCTGCTGGTCTTCGACGAGATCGCCACGGGCTTTGGCCGTACCGGGACGCTGTTCGCCGCGGAGAGGGCCGGTGTCTGCCCGGACATCCTGTGCTGCGGCAAGGCCCTGACCGGCGGCGTCATGACGCTGGCCGCCACGGCCTGCACGGAAGAAGTGGCCCAGGGCATCTGCCGGGACGGCATGGTCTTCATGCACGGGCCCACGTTCATGGGCAATGCCCTGGCTTGTGCCGTGGCCTGCGCCAGCCTGGACATCCTGGCTGAAGGGCGTTGGCAGGAGCAGGTGGCCATGCTGGAAACGGCCCTGACAGCGGGTTTGGCTCCCTGCCGGGAACTGCCGCAGGTGGAAGACGTGCGTGTGCTGGGCAGCATCGGCGTGGTGGAGACCACCCGGCCGGTGAACATGGCCGCCATGCAGGACTTTTTCGTGCGGCGGGGCGTCTGGATACGGCCCTTCAACCGTTTGGTCTATGTGATGCCGCCCTATGTGAGTCCCCGCGAGGACGTGGAGCGCCTCTGCGCGGCCATGCACGATGTGCTGTCCCTGCCCGGCATGCTGGCGTAGGGCAGGGGAGTTCTTGCGAAAACATATCCTGATGATGGCAAAGGCCCCGTCTGCCGATGGCAGGCGGGGCCTTTGCGGAATGACGCGTGGGGAAAGGGCCTGAGGGGCGAGGGGCCCATCTCGTGTACCGGCAATAGGCTCAAGGGGCCGTAAGGGCCGGGCCGTTGCGCCACAGGGAACTGCGGGCATCAAGAGCCGCGCGCCCGAGGAAGGCTCTCCTTCCCTCAAAAAATATTTTTCCCGTTACTTTTTTTCACCTTCGGGGGCGGCCCCCGCACCGGCCAGCAGGCCTATCTGGCCGCGGAAGATGACCTTGGTGGCCGTCTCGTCGGCCAGTTCGGCCACGTCCATGAATTTTTCCAGCAGCTCCAGCAGATAGTAGCGGTCGTTTTCGCAGCCGTCCTTGAAATCGGTCTCCAGCTCGCCGGAGCGCATATAGTTCTCGAATTCTTCAAGATCTTTCACTGTCAGCATGGTCGTTCTCCTGTAGCCTCCGGAGACGGCGCAGGCCGCAGGCTCCCAGCATGCGGGCCAGGGCCAGTACGGTGTCGATCTCCTCGCGGCTGATATGGTCATAGTGGATGCCTGCGCTGACGCATACCGTGGCTTTCAGCGCACGGCAATAGTCCCGGGCCAGCGGCAGGGCGGCCTTGTCGTCGTGGTGCCCTGTGCGGCGCAGGACATGCAGACGCACGCCATCTTCCGTCCCGGAAGTGGCGGTGTCGGCCGTGGCCCCCGGTCGTGACTTGCATCCGGCGGTGCGGGCAGACATGGCTTCCGGGACGTCCGGAGGTATGGCATTTGCGGGTTCGGCCAGGATCACGGCACCGATATGGGCATCACCGCCGGTCAGCAGCAATTGCCAGTCCTGCCCGGCGGGCAGCAGGCGCAGTTCCAGGGCCAGCCGGCCGTGCGTGCAGCGCAAAAGGAAGGGCTGGGATCTTTCCATCCGCAAAGCATGCTGCAGATGGCATGCAAAGGCAAGCCGGAGGCAGGCATTTGCTTGACCCAAAGCCCTGTAAAAGGGTAAGTAACAGGCAAACAAAAAAGGAGAAGCCATGGCTCTTGATCCCACCAAGCACCCTGACTGGCAGATCGCCCAGGATGCCGAAAAATCTATGAAAACTGTGGAAACCCTGGCTGCCGAGCTGGGGCTTGAGAAGGACGAGCTGCTGCCTTACGGCCACTACATGGGCAAGATCGAGCAACAGGCGGTGCTGCGCCGTCTGGCTGACAGGCCCAATGGCAAATATGTGGACGTGACCGCCATCACGCCGACCCCGCTGGGCGAAGGCAAGTCCACCACTACCATCGGTCTGGTGCAGGGCCTCTCCAAGCGTGGTGTCAAAACCACGGCGGCCATCCGCCAGCCTTCGGGCGGTCCCACCATGGGCATGAAGGGCTCCGCTGCGGGCGGCGGTCTGGCCCAGTGCATCCCGCTGACCCCGTATTCCCTGAATTTCACCGGCGATATCCACGCCATCACCTCGGCCCACAACCTGGCCATGGTGGCCCTGACCTCGCGCATGCAGCACGAGCGCAACTATGACGACGAAAAGCTGGAACGCCTGTCCGGCATGCGCCGTCTCAACATCGACTCCACCCGCGTGGGCATGGGCTGGGCCATGGACTTCTGCTGTCAGGCCCTGCGCAACGTCATCATCGGCATCGAAGGCGACGGCCGCCGCAACGACGGTTTCATGATGCGTTCGCGCTTCGACATCACGGCCGCCTCGGAGATCATGTCCATCATGTCCCTGGCCCGCGACCTGCCCGACCTGCGCAAGCGTCTGTCGCGCGTGGTGCTGGCTTTTGACCGCGCCGGCAATCCCGTGACCACCGCCGACCTGGAAGTGGACGGCGCCATGATGGCCTGGCTGCTGGAAGCCAGCAAACCCAACCTGATCCAGACCATCGAAGGCCAGCCCGTGCTGGTGCACGCCGGTCCCTTCGGCAACATCGCCTTGGGCCAGAGCTCCATCATCGCCGACCGCGTGGCCCTCAAGCTCAGCGACATCCATGTGACGGAATCCGGCTTCGGTTCCGAGATCGGTTACGAAAAGTTCTGGAACGTCAAGTGTCACATGAGCGGCCTCAAGCCCGATGCCGCCGTCATCGTGGCCACGGTGCGCGCCCTCAAGAACCACGGCGGCGCCCAGCCGCCCATGCCCGGCCGTCCGCTGCCCGAACCCTACACCCGCGAAGACGTGGGCCTGGTGGAAGCCGGCTGCGTGAACCTGCTGCGCCACATCGGCATCGTGCGCCGTTCCGGCGTGTCGCCCGTGGTCTGCATCAACGCCTTTGCCACCGACAGCAAGAACGAGATCGCCGCCATCCGCCGCATCTGTGAAGAAGCCGGTGCGCGCGTGGCCCTGTCCGAGCATTGGCTCAAGGGCGGCGACGGTGCCCTGGAACTGGCCGATGCCGTCATGGACGCCTGCAACGAGCCCAACAACTTCGCTCCCCTGTACGACTGGTCCATGCCCTTCGAGCAGCGCATCGAGACCATCGCCAAGGAAGTCTACGGCGCCGACGGCGTGGAATTCTCCTCGCTGGCCAAGCAGCGCATCAAGGAACTGCAGGCCCGTCCCGACGCCGAAGAACTGGGCATCTGCATGGTCAAGACCCAGTACTCCCTGTCCGACAATCCGGCCCTCAAGGGTGCGCCCACGGGCTGGCGCCTGCATGTGCGCGACTGCCTGTTCTACGGCGGTGCGGGCCTGGTGGTGCCGGTGGCCGGCGACATCAGCCTCATGCCCGGTACGGGTTCGCGTCCTGCCTTCCGCAATGTGGACGTGGATCTGGAATCCGGCCAGGTGACCGGCCTGTTCTAGGCCTTTTCTGACGGCATAACGCTGTGATACGGGGAGACCTTCCTGCCCTCAGGGCCGGGAGGTCTCCTTTTTGTACCGTGGCCTTTGTGCGGCCGTGTGGGGGGGAAGGCCGATGGCAGACAGCCATGCGGGCAGGGGCTCCTGCCAGGCCGGGCCCGGGGGCTTGTCTGCCGGACGACGGGTATTGACATATTTGCCCAAAAAATAGTAGTTATTTCCATCTGGCTGTCATTGATGGACGGCCTGTAGCGTTCCTGCCTGATTCCAGGGATTTGCGTCACCGTGTTCCTTACTGGGGCAAAGTATATGCAATCGTCTGGCATGGCAGGATTTTTTATGTCTTCCCCCTGCCTTTCGCCGGTCGCTCCCTGAGCGTAGCTTGCAAAGCTGAGCCCTGTCCTGACCACGTGTTGGTGCAGGGCTTTTGACGTTTACCTATTTTTTGACAGATCAATACACTACCTTTTCCGGGGGTCCTCATGGCCGATATCCGTCTTGCCAAGCCTGCTGCTGGTACCACACAGACCGTCCCCAGCGCTCCTGACGGGCGCTTCATCTTCGATTTTCCTGCGGATGCGGCGACGCTGACCCGCAATGGCGACGATCTTGTCCTGACTTTTGAGGATGGCTCTTCCATCCAGTTGCAGGGCTTCTATACCACCTATTCCAAGGAAGAGATGCCTTCCTTCCAGGTGGAAGGTGTGGAGATTAGCGGGCAGGATTTCTTCGCGGCCCTTGGCGAAGACCTGATGCCCGCCGCCGGCCCTGCCGCCAGCAGTGCCTCGCGCAGCGGCCGCTATAACGAGTACGGCGGCAGCGATCTGCTGGACGGCATCGATCATCTGGGGCGTCTGGATATCGGTTTCGACGGCGGTGTACAGCTTGCCACAGACACGGTGGAGCCCAGTCCCTGGTATGAGGGCGATGGCCGGGTGGATCACGGCGTGACTGTGACTCCGCTCGATAGCGATGCGGCTGCGGAAGTGGTGACGGTCCATGAAGCCGGCCTTGCCAATGGCACGACTCCCGGCGCGGCCGACGCTCCTGTCTCGGCCGGAGGATCCCTGATCATCAACGCCCCTGACGGCGTGGCGTCCATTGTCATCGGCAACGTGACCGTGTTTGAAAACGGCGCGCTCACGGGCAACACGGTTTCCACGGATGAAGGTACCCTGACCGTGACCGGCTATGATCCTGCCACGGGCAGGCTGGACTTCAATTACACACTCGACAGGAACACCACGGAACACGACAAGAGCGATCCCGCTACGGATACGCAGATCTCCCATGACCTGACGGTGACGGTGACGGATACGGACGGTGACAGCGGCAGTACGACCATCACCGTGAACGTGGTGGACGACGGGCCGAAGATAAACCTGACGGGAGCCTCTTCGGGACTGCTGGTGGATGAGACCTTCGGCAGCAACGGCTCGCAGGACGTAAATGACGGCGGCACGGGCACTGCGACGCTGGATGCTTCTCGGCTGTTCGACGTGGACGGCGGCGCGGACGGCGTGGCGGACATGAGCTACAGCCTGACACTTTCCCAGCAGCCCAATGATCTGACCGCCATCGTGGACGGGCAGGAATACAACGTCACGTTCGCGGTCTTCAACGGCCAGGTGCACGCTATGGCGGGCAACACCGGCAAGGATATCTTCACGGTGTCCATCAATGAAGATACCGGTGAAGTGACCCTGCAGCTGACGGGCAAGGGCTCTTTGAAGCATCCCACCAGCAGCAACGACGATGAAATTCTGAACAACATCATTGACGACATCAACGTGAAGCTGACGGTGACGGACAACGACGGCGATGTCACCTCAAGCGAGGTGCAGCTTGAGATCCAGGTGGAAGATGACGCCGTGCAAGTGACGTCGGCTGGTGAGCCGAAGCTGGAGCTGGATGAAAGCGATCTTCATGGTACAGGTGTTCAGGATGTCGTGAATGTCAGCAACAACTTCACTGTCGTCGCCAGTGCGGACGGTGAAGCCGGCCGCAGCTATGAACTCACGCTGGATCCCGGCGCGGAGAATCCCCTTGTTGCCTTCGTCGGTGGCGAGATGATGCCTGTCATACTGTCCATCAATAATGAAGGCCGTATCGTCGGCATGGCCGGTGATACGGAAATCTTCAATGTGCATGTCGACAGCAATGGCAATGTCACCTTTACCCTGGAAAATAACGGTACCCTGGTTCATCCCGACAACAGCGATCCCGATGATGTCCTGTCTCTCAACGGCATCGGCGTGAAGCTGACGGTGACGGACGGCGACGGCGACAGTTCCAGTGCCGAGATCGCTCTGGATCTGACCATCAGGGACGACGGGCCTGTGGCCCGTGCCGATAACGTCACGCTGACGGAAGCGCAGGCGCATGCGGGCGCCAGCGGTGAGAACGTGCTGACCAACGACGTGTTCGGCGCGGACGCCCCTGAGGGCAAGACGGTGTCCTCGGTCAACGGTGGCAATCCCGGCGAGGCCGTGAACGGCACCTACGGCACGCTGACGCTGAACGCGGACGGCACCCCCTACTCCGGCACTGGCCTGCGCTATAAGGAAGTCACCGCCGAGGAAGCGGGCGACTACGCGCTCAACGTCACCCTGGACGACGGCCGCATCCTGATGCCGCTGCACATCATGTGGGCCTCCTCCGAGGACAACCCCGTCTCCGAGCTGCTGGCGGTCATGCTGGCCAACGGCGAGCAGACGGCGGCTGCCGGCATGGAGATTGAGATGACGGTCATGAGCTTCACCGACCTGCTCAACTACATCTACCGCGACGCCACCGTGGACGAGAGATACGGCGTGCCGACCTACGGCATGTTCAACCTGGCCACCGGCTTCACCCAGATGTACGACCAGGCCTTCTACTACTCCGAGGACCCGGCCTACATGGGCACCTACAACAACAACTTCATCCTGGACGACGAGCTGGCGCAGCTGGCTTGGGACATGGTCTACGGCGTTGAGGCCGGCGACGATGCGGCCTACCTCGACACGTGGCAGAAGTTCATGGACCGCTGGAACGAGCTGCTGCCCGATGTCCCCCTGTACTCCAACATCTACTACACCGTCTTCCCGGATTGGCTGCAGGGCTACGACCAGAGCAGCTACTGGGACTTCTCGCAGGCGGTGCTGTACGCCTCCATCGAGAACGCGGAATAAGCCTTACGCAAAACGAACCCAGACTGGATACAACGGCAGGGCGGACGATCCGCCCCGCCGTTTTTCCCTATGCTGGGGAAAACGTTATTTCAACAATGAGAAAGATTTTTCCCCTCTTTGCGGGGATGATCCACCTATGCACACCAATCTCAACGTAAGGAGGGAAATACGCTGCGATGAAGAAGTACATCCTGAAGCGCATCGTCTATATGGTCGTTGTGTTCTTCCTCGTCTCCATCCTCATGTATTTTCTCTACAATCTGATCCCGAGCGACCCGGCTCGCAATCAGCTGGAGTCGGTAAAGAACACGCTGCGGCCCGAGGAGTACGAGCAGCGCTATAACGAACTGCGCGAGCAGATGGGCCTGAACGACCCGATCCTTGTGCGCTATGCCCGCTGGATGGGCCTGGCCCCGGACAAGCAGACGGGCGAATTTTCCGGCATGCTGCAGGGGGATTTTGGCTATTCTTCGTTCTTCAAGCAGGATGTCAGCCAGGTCATCCCCGTGCGCATGAAGAACACCGTGCTCATCAATATCTTTGTCACGATCCTCTCCCTGGGCATCACGATCCCCTTGGGCATCTACTGCGCCGTGCACAAGCGGGGCCTTGTGGACAAGGCCGTGCAGGTCTTTACGATCGTCGGGTATTCCATCCCCATCTACATCGTGGCGCTGCTCTTCATCTGGCTGTTTGCGGTCGTGCTGCGATGGTTCCCGGTCAGCGGCATGGAGACGCCGGGCTCGAGCTACACGGGCCTGCGCGCGTTCCTGGACACCTGCTATTACCTGACGCTGCCGGTGCTGGTGCTGACGTTCGCGTCCCTGGGCGGCATGACGCGCTACGTGCGCTCGGCCATGATCGACGCCCTGAGCATGGACTACATCCGCACCGCGCGCGCAAAGGGCCTGCGGGAAAAGGTCGTCATCTATTCCCACGCCTGGCGCAACGCGCTGCTGCCGGTCATCACGGTCATCATCTCCTGGTTCCTGAGCATCTTTTCCGGCTCGGTCATCGTGGAGACCACCTTCACCCTCAACGGCATGGGCCAGCTCTATTACCAGGCCCTGCGCAACAGCGACTATGAACTCGCGCTCGCCTGCCAGATGTTCTACTGCGTGGTGAGCCTTGTGGGCGCGCTGATCATGGACCTGAGCTACGGCCTGGTCGACCCGCGCGTGCGCGTGGACAAGTAAGGAGGGAAGCACCATGGCAAACAACTCGAAAAAGCGCCGGTTCAGCCTGCTTTCCCGCCTGTTTGGGAACAGGAACAAGGAGCGGAGCTTCCTGGAAGAGGAGCAGCTCCAGAGCCCGGGCCGGCTCGTTCTGCGCAACTTTCTGCACAACAAGCTGGGCATGACGGGCCTGATCCTGTTCCTTGCGATCTTCCTGTTCGTGCTCATCGCGCCGCAGGTCTTCCAGCTCGACCTGGGCTACCAGGACAACACGCAGTCCAACGTGCCCCCGACCATGAGCATGATGAGCCTGCCCGACGAGCTCAAGGGCCACGTCGTGGACATCGCGCCCGGCACCACCTATGCCGTCGGCGTCTCCGACGAGGGCAAGGTCTACACCTGGGGCCACACCCGCATCACGGACACCATCGACCTTGCGGACATCCCCGAGGAGGTCCAGCAGGCCAAGATCGTCAAGGTCGCCGCGGGCTACGACCACATCGTCGCCCTGGATGAGAACGGCGGCGTCTACGTCTGGGGCAACACGCGCCTGGGCCAGGACCGCCTGCCCAACGAGATCTCCCGCGCGATGCGCCGCGGGGACAAGCTGGACATCGTCCAGATCGAGGCCGGGTTTCAGTTCTCCGCAGCGCTGACGGCCGACGGCGAGCTCTACCTCTGGGGCAACATGAACATGTGCGACCTGGACGTGCGCCGCGCCTACCAGGGCCACATCAAGAAGATCGCCCTGACCACCTATAGCTACATCGCCCTGCTGGACGACGGCTCCGTGGCCTACACGGGCCTGCAGGGGGAAAACGCCATCAGCGCCGTGCCGGAGGCGGCCACGTCGAACATCGTGGACATCGCGGCGACCGGCACGACCTGCGCGGCCGTGGACGCGGACGGCAACGTCATCGTCTGGGGCAGCTCTTCCCACAACGAGACCGCCGTGCCGGAGATGGCGGCCAAGCCCGTGGAGCTCTACGGCGGCATCTACCACTACACCGCCCTGCTGGAGAACGGCGACGTCGTCTCCTGGGGCGACAACACCCACGGACAGGCCTCCGTTCCGGCCTCCTTCAATGAGAAGGAGATCGTCACCGTCTACGCGGGCTTCTACCAGAACTACGCCGTCACGACCGAGGGCGAGGTGGAGACCTGGGGCCTGCGCGGCTACCTGCTGGGCACGGATGAATACGGCCGCGACATCCTCAACCGCATCGCCAACGGCGGCCGCGTCACCATGACCGTCGGCGCGGTGTCCGTCGTCATCTCCCTGGTCATCGGCGTGCTGCTGGGCGGCATTTCCGGGTATTTCGGCGGGTGGATCGACATGGCGATCATGCGC
>ERZ827088.3260-NODE-3260-length-15231-cov-3.306405_pt1 | contig 15231 bp, 18 predicted proteins | sample MGYA00519922_ERZ827088 | MGnify/ENA primary metagenome ERZ827088 (study PRJEB31778, sample SAMEA3449254) | human gut metagenome | biome: human gut; feature: human-associated habitat; material: faeces | place: United Kingdom | collected 2010/2012 ... | reverse complement strand
AATTAAAGTCAGCGGAGTTATTGCTGAAAGAAGATGGAAGCGTGCAGATGATCCGCCGCGCCGAAACCCCGGCCGATTATTTCGCGACGCTTGATTTCGCGGGGCTGAACATCAAAAATTGAGCATCGGGGACTGAATAAAAGACGAAGCCGCCGCTTTTCTTCAAAAAACGAAGAAAAGCGGCGGCTTTTGAAACGAAGAGACGCCCCGAAACGGGCGCGGCGTCAGCCCAGCCAGCCGAGCGCGCGCATGCGGCTTTCAATCGGCGCATGCAGCATTTCGTCCTTAAAATAGACGTATTTCGCGGAAGAGGGGACGAGTCGGCCGTCGCTCCACCTGACCAGACCGACGCCGCGCGCATCCAGACCGTAGGCGGATAAATCCTTCCCCTCCGGCGGGACGATGTGCGACACACGCCCGTGACAGCGATTGCCGAGGAACAGCACAAAGCGCCCCGCGTCCGGATCGAGGGACAGATGGTTGCCCGTGAAGCCGCTCAGGCCGATGGAGCGCGCACCCATCCAATGCGGCACCTCGCTGAGCCGTTGCAGCGGATGTTTGGAAAAGCAGAGATAGCCCAGATATTGGCGATACGTGCCGTCCCCATGCGAAAAGCCCGTTCGATTCACACCGATTTCGCAGAGCGTTTCGGGTCGGAGCAATTCGCCGGAGAGCAGCGCCTGCGCAAAGCGAACCATGTCTTTTCGGGTGGAGAACAGCCCGGCGTGGCCGCAGAGATCGCGCCCGCCGTCGCTGAGAAGCAGGGCTTTCGGATCGTGCGGCGCGCCGCAGGGCACGTCGGTGCGCAGAATCCAATTGTCGCCCTCGATGCGGTGCTCGTAATTGTAGCAGACGCAGCGGGGGCGCAGCGCTTCCGGCACGACGGCGAACGTCTCCTGCATACCGGCGGGCGTGAGAATCCACGTTCGGATGGCCTCGAACAGGCTCATTCCCGTCTTCGCCTCGATAATATACTTGATCGCCATGGCGTTCATGTCGGAATAGACGCGGATGGCGGGCGTGGGGCAGACGCTCATGGCAAACAGGCGGCTCAGCCCCGCCTCGCGGGAGGGAGCGGCGTCGATGCGGCCGGGCGTTTGCAGGCTGACGCGGAAGCCGAGCACATCGCCCACCGTCACGTGCCGAAGGCCGGCAAAGCGAGGGTCGATCTGCCCGACCCATTCATCCAGCGAGAGGCGGCCGCTCTCCACGAGCGCCAGCGTGACGACGGCGGTAAACAGCTTGGTCAGCGACGCGAGATCGTAAATCGTGTCGGGCTGGAGCGGACGAACGGCGGGGAGAAAGCCGCTTTCCGTGCGCGTCAGCTCCTGCGCGCGGCCATACTGCGTCCATTCGCTGTGGACAGGCGTGCCGTAGGCGACGGTAACGCCGGTCAGCATACGGCTTTCGTCGCAGAGAAAACGCATGTTGTCCTTAAGACGTTCATCCATGGGGGAACCTCCGAAAAAAGACGCGTCTCGGCAGGAAAAGCGGGACGCATGTTCGAATTTATAGCAGAAAAACAAAAGGGGGAACGGGCATGGAGATGCGGCTGCTCAGCGCCGCGCTGGAGAACGAAATCGAGGCGGCGCAGAGCGAAACCCTTGAATTGATCAAAACGCTTTGCCGGATTCCCGCGCCGAGCCATCGGGAGGAGCGCCGCGCGGCCTTCATCAGGGAATGGCTGGAGGTACGCGGATTTTCCGCCGAAATCGACGACGCAAAAAACGTGCGATGCGGCTGGGGCGTGGAGGAAAGCGGAGAAATCGCCGTCGTGATGGCGCATATCGACACGGTGTTCCCAGATCTGGAGCCGATGCCGATGCGCGAGGAAAACGGGCGGCTGTACTGCCCCGGCGTGGGGGACGACACGGCCAACGTCGCGGGCATGCTGATCCTGATGGACAGGATGCGGCGGCTCGGCCTTCGCCCGAATGGCGGCGTGCTGTTCGTCTGCAACAGCTGCGAAGAGGGGCTGGGCAACCTCAAGGGCTGCAAGGCCATTATGCGCGATTTCGCGCCGCGCGTCAAGGCATTTCTTTCGTTGGACGACCAATCGACCCACGTTTGCGCCCGCGCGGTCGGTTCCGCGAGATACCGAATCACGGCGGACACGCGCGGGGGACACAGCTTTGCGGATTTCGGCGCAAGGAGTGCGATTGAGGTGCTCAGCCGCCTGACCTGCGCGCTGTACCGGCAGGCGCTGCCGCGCGCGGCAGGGGGCGTGACGACGTACAACGTGGGCATGATTTCCGGCGGCACGTCGATCAACGCCATCGCGCAGCACGCGGAGATGCTGTATGAATACCGCTCGAACGACGCAAAGAGTCTGGCGGCCATGAAGGAAAAGCTGAATGTCATCCTCCGGGAAAACGCGCTGCCGGACGCGAAGGTGACGGTCGAGCTGCTCGGCGAGCGCCCCTGCGGCACGGCGACCGACCCGGCGGCGCAAAAGGCGCTGGAAACGGCGTGCTGCGCCGCGCTGAAGCACTATGTCGGCGGGAAAAAGCCCATCAGCGTCGGTTCGACGGATTGCAATATCCCGCTGTCGCTGGGGATTCCGTCGGCGAGCTTCGGCATGTATCGCGGCGGCGGTGCGCACACGCGGGAAGAATGGATCGAGCCATCCTCGCTCTGCGGCGGAATGAAGGCGGCGGCCAGCGTGCTGATGAACTGGTTTAGTTGAAAAAAGCAATGCTCCTCGGCGGCTGCCGGGGAGCATTGCTGCGTTTATTCGACCAGGTAGGTGTATCGAACGGTCAGGCGCGGCATGGTGTCATACAGGCCGTAGGCCTCGCCGTAGATGCGGTATTTGGTGCCGATTGTCCACGTCGTCTTGGAGCTGTTTTCCAGCATGACCAGCTTTTCAAAGTTGTCCGTTCCGATGTTCATAATGGCCATCTGCGGGGTGGTGCTGACGATGCGGGTGATCGTGCCCGTGCCCATGTAAATCGTGCCCTTGCGCATGGTGATGTAATTCACCAGATCGGTGTATTGCGCATCCAGATCCCACGCGCGGCGGGTGTAGATATCGGCGTTGGGCATGTAATACACAGTATGGGTGATGACGGAATCGGCCTTGCCCTCATACGAGGCGCGAATCACCACGTCGTTGTTGCCCAGACGGGAGAACAGCGGGACGAAGCTGAACCGACCCGTCGCGGGATCGACCTCCAGATTGCGGTGCGGGAAATCGACGGTGATGGTCGCGCCGGGGAGCGTTGTGCCGCTGATGGAGGGAATATGCATCTGCGCTTTTTCCTCCGCCGTGGCGGCGGCATATTTTTCGGCGGAAATCGGTTCGTAGTTCCATTCGACCAGCACGGTGGCGTCCAGCTCCAGCGGGATCTCCTGCTCGGCGCGGTAGAGCGTGACCTCCATCTTGTTTTCGCGGCAGTATTTGCTCTTGACCGAGATGGAAATCGTGTTGTCGCCGACGGGCAGAACCTGCACGTTCTTGGAAACGTTGCCCGTTTCGCGGATCAGCGTGGAGACGTTCGTGCCGTCGATGATAACCGTGGAGCCCTTTTCGACGTTGATCTGCACTTCGTAGATCGAAACGCCGACCTCCGCGCGCACCGTCGCGGGCTTGACGAGCCGAATCGGCGAGAGCGGCACATCGACCGTGTACTCAATCGGGTCGAGCTGGTACTGGTCGCCCTCCTGCGAATAGCGGATGTAGGGGGTGATGGAAATATCCATCGTATCGGTCTCCACCGCCGTTGCGAACGTGGAGGATTCGGTGTCGTACCACATATAATCCGGCACGGTGATGGTGACCTTTCCATCCGCGATGACGTAGGAGGTCTGCATCTCCCGCAGGTAGACCGTGGCGTTTTCGCGGCCATAAATGGTGATGACGTGCGCGGGATGATCGTCCACGGTGGCGGTTGTCAGCTCAACGCGGGTTTCGTTGTCGTTTCGCACCTGCATCCCCTGAGAGAGCACGAAGTGGCGCGCGATCAGTACGCCGCCCACGCCCATCGCGCCGCAGCCGAGCAGCAGAAGCAGGATGGTCAGCAGAACGCGAAGCGGACTCTTTCTGCGTTTTCCGGGGCCGCGCGCGTCCTGCTCCGCATAGGCGGGGCGCGTCTGCACGCGCCGGGGCATGTATTCGTCGTCCGTCAGCGCGCCCTGATCGCCGGGATCGGGCGTGTAGCCGTCGTAATAGATTGGCGCGTGCGGGTCGTCGTCGTCATAGGCCAGCGGGTGTTCGTGCGCGGGGTCGCCGAAATAACCGTATTCATCCTCGGGCGGCGCGTCCTCCGCGTCCGGCCGGGTATAGGCGGCCTGCTTCTGCTCCTGCCGGCGGCGGATGGCCGCGCTGTCCCCGCTGTATCCGGCGGAAAGATCGTCCGCTTCCGGAATGGGACGGACAATCTGCGCCTCCTGAATGGAGCGGCGGATGCTGTCAGCCTGCTGACGCATCTGGCGGATGCGCTTTTTGCCGTCCTCGCGGCGCTTTTTCAGATCTTCCAGCTCATCGGCCAACTGGGCGCGGTCAAGTTCCTCCGGGTCGAAGCCGGGTTCCTTTTCCGGCGCGTCCGGCTTGACCTCGCTCCATTCGTCTTTTTCGTCAAACGTCGTGATTTCAAGCGACGGTTTTTTCTTGTGCAGGGATTCTTCCCACGCGGCGGGGCCTTCCGGGACATTCGGAAGCGGCGCGCCGCACTGGGTGCACTTGGGCAGATAGGCTGCGTTCCATGCGCCGCACTTGGGGCATTTCATTGATTAAAAACCTCCAAAAATGGGCTAAATAAAGGGGTTAAAAGTCGGTAAACAATATCTAATTCGCGCTCTATGTACAAAAATCCTCTTTTTTCGGCCGAAACGGAAACGAATCCGCCGTGGGGGTTGAAGTGTCGGCGCGTTTGGTGTTATAATAAGCGACAAAGAATCTCGGAGGTTTTGCGCTTATGATGGATCATTTCAAGGAGGACATTGTCAGCCCGCGCGCAAAGGTGCTGTCTAACGTCCTTTACGTGCTCTGCTGGGTGTTTATCGTGCTCTTCGGCGGCTATGCGCTGATGATGCTGCAGGTGGTCATGCTGCAATTCAGCGTGATGGCGCTCGTCACGGTGCTGATGGCGGCGGCCTTCGCCGTGCTGCTGTTTTTCCTCAAGGATAACCTCAAGGTGGAATATGAATACACGTTCACCAACGGTTCGCTGGATTTTGCGAAGGTCTTTCGTCAGGCCAAGCGCAAGGAGCTGGGCAGCATGAACGTCAAGAACGTCTCCGCCTGCGGCCATGTGGCCGGGGACAGCTTCCGCCGCTATCTGGCGATGAAGGACGTGGAAAAGAAGAACTGGTTCGCCAACCGCGACGGCAACCTCTTCTACTTCTATTACGTCAAGGAAAGCAAAAAGCACATGATTATCATCGAGCCGAGCGAGGAAATGGTGGAGATGATCCGCCAGTACCTGCCCGCGGGCGTTTATCAGGGCTAAAACGGTCTCCGGCGCGCAAGAGCGGTCGGAGCTTTCTTTCCGAGGGGAGAAACCATGATTTATTTGGATAACAGCGCGACGACGCGCCCGTTTGACGGTGTGATCGACGTGATGGATCGTTGCATGCGCGAGCAGTATTTCAACGCTTCCGCCGCGTATAAGCCCGCAGTCGATGTGGATCGGGCGATGCGCGAATGTCGAAAGACGATTGCCGCGCAGCTTGGTATTCAGGAAAGCGGCGTGATTTTTACCGGCGGCGGCACGGAAAGCGACAACCTCGCGATTCTCGGCACGGCGGCGGCGCTTCGCCAGCGCGCGAACTTTGTTTGCAGCGCCATCGAGCACCCGGCGGTGGCGGAAACCATCCGGCGCGTGGAGCAGATGGGGCACACGGTGCGTGTGCTGCCGATTGACGCGCGCGGCGTGGTCGATCTGGCCGCCTGCGAGACGGTGATCGACGAACACACGGCGCTGGTGAGCTGCATGCAGGTGAGCAACGAAACAGGCGCGATTCAGCCGGTGGAGGCGCTAAACAAGCTGGCGCGCAGGAAAAACCCGAACGTGCGGATTCACGTGGACGGCGTACAGGGGTTCATGCGTGTGCCGATGCACATGGAGCGCATGGGCGTGGATCTGTACGCGCTGAGCGGGCACAAGATTCACGGCCCGAAAGGGATCGGCGTGCTGGCGGTTCGCCCCGGTGTGCGGCTGATTCCGCAGATCACGGGCGGCGGGCAGGAAAAGGGACTGCGGTCGGGCACCTATAATTCCCCGGCCATTCTGGGGCTGGGCGAGGCGGTGAAAACCCTTGCCGCGGACGCGGAAGCCGTGAAGCGGATGCGCGGGATGAAGGCGCGTCTCTGGGCGGCGCTTTCGCAGGAGGAAGGCATCCGCCTCAACGGGCCGATGCCGGAGGATGCGGACAGCGCGCCGCATATCCTGAGCCTGTCCTTTGACGGCGTGCGCGGCGAGGTGATGCGCAACGCGTTGGAAGGCGAGGGCGTGCTGGTTTCCACGGGCTCGGCCTGCGCATCCCACAAGCAGAAGGTCAGCCCGACGCTGCGCGCGATGGGGCTGTCTCAGGCGCAGGCGGACGGAACGGTTCGCGTGAGTCTGGGCGCACTGAACACGATGGACGAAATGGACGAGGCGGCGCGCCACATGCTGGCGCTTTACCGCATGCTTCGCCAATTCAAAAGGAGATAAAACGGTGAGAGAAATCCTGTTGGTTCGCTTCGGCGAGGTGTTTTTGAAGGGGCAGAACCGCCCGTTCTTTATGAAAAAGCTGATGGATCACATCCGTCAGGCCGTGCGCCCGGTGAACGGCCGCGTCTGGATGAGCGAAGGGCGCTTCTACGTATCTGATTTTACGGATATGGACGAGTGCATCCGCCGCGTGACGCGCGTGTTCGGCGTTCATTCTGTCAGCCCGGCCATCGAGATGGACAAGGACGATTTCGGGGCGATCTGCGAGCAGGCGGCTAAAATGATGGAGCCGCTTTCCGGCACGTTCAAGGTGCTGGCGCGCCGCTCGGACAAGCGCTATCCGCTCGATTCCCCGGCGATCATGCGCGAGGCGGGCGGCTACATCCTCGAACATGTGCCGCACCTGAGCGTGGATGTCAACCATCCCGATCACACGATGATGATCGAGATCCGCGACCATGCGTATCTGTCCGTCAAGCGCATCCCCGCCGTTGAGGGCATGCCGATGGGCACGAACGGCAAGGCGTGTCTGCTGCTCTCCGGCGGCATTGACAGCCCGGTGGCAGGTTTTATGATCGCCAAGCGCGGCGTTGAGCTCTGCTGCGTGCACTATCATTCCTTTCCGTATACCAGCGAGCGCGCGCGGGAAAAGGTGCTTGAGCTGGCGCGGCTGCTGAGCGAATACTGCGGCAAAATGCGCGTGCATGTCGTGCCGTTTACCGAAATTCAGATGCAGATTCACGCCAAATGTCCGGAAAACTATACGACGCTCATCATGCGCCGCTACATGATGCGCATTGCCGAAATCATCGCGCGTCAGGACGGCGCGCAGGCGCTGATTACCGGCGAATCCATCGGTCAGGTCGCCAGCCAGACGATGGAGGCGCTCGGCTGCACGGACGCGGTGGTGAATATGCCGGTTTTCCGCCCGGCCATCGGCATGGACAAGAGCGAGATCATCGAGCGCGCGCAGAAGATCGGCACGTTTGAAACATCCTCCCTGCCGTATGAGGATTGCTGCACGGTCTTCACGCCGAAGCATCCGGCGACGCACCCGCGCATCGAACTGATCCAGAAGGCGGAGGACGCGCTGGACAGCGAGGCCTTGATCGCCGCCGCCATCGAGGGCACGGAAGTCATTGAAGTGGGCTAAAACCCGTATACCCGACATAAGATGAACGCAGAGGAACGAAACCTCTGCGTTTTTTGCGTTCAAGGAGGGGTGAGCCGTTGGAGGATGAGCGGCGGGCGCTGGCGGCGCGGATGACGGACAAGGCGGCGAAGCTCCTGCTGGATATGCCGCTCCGGCAGATGCGGCGGCTGGAGGAAATGCGTTTTTATGCCGGGCAAAATGCCTGCTTTGTGTTTGACGGGTGCGGCGAAACGCAAAACGTCTTTTTTTCGCAGCGGGACGTGGACGAGCTGGTGACGGCGCTCTGCGGCCACTCGCGATATGCCTATGAAACCCAGCTGGCGCAGGGATATATTCCGCTGGGGAACGGCTGCCGCGCGGGCGTGTGCGGGCGCGTGACGACGGGTGAAAGCGGGCGGCTTTCGTCGCCGACCTCCGTGTGTATTCGCGTGGCCAGAGACGTTCCGGGGGCGAGCGGCGGCGTTTTGCCGTATATCATGGGCGAAGGCGGGCGGGTCTGCCGCGCACTGCTTCTCGGCCCGCCGGGATGCGGCAAGACGACGGTGCTGCGCGACGCGGCGAAAAAGCTGGCGGCCATGGGGATTCGCGTGGCGGTCTGCGACGAGCGGGAGGAGCTTTTTCCGACGGGCGAGGCGGAACAGGGGATCGACGTGATGCGCGGCGTCGATAAGGCGGCGGCCGTGGAGATGCTTCTGCGCGCGATGGCGCCGCAGGCGATTCTCTGCGACGAAATCGGGAACGAGCGGGACGCGCAGGCGCTCGAAAACGCCGCCAGATGCGGAGTCGGCCTGCTGGCCAGCGCGCACGCCGGAACATGGACGGACGCTTTGCGCCGGCCGATTCTGAAACGGCTGTATGACGGGGCAACGTTTGAACGGTATCTGCTGCTCGGGCGGCATGGCCGGCTTGCGGCGGCATATGACGCGGAAGGAACGCCGCTTTTCAAGGAGGATGGAACGGATGTGGAACACGGCGGTGATGGCCATGATTTCGCTCAGCGCAATCGGGTTTGCGGTGGCGGATGGCGAGACGCGGTGCGTTCGGTGGATTCAGGCGATGCGCCGCTGTATTCTGCGGATGAACGACGTCATTCGCTATGAGCGGCTTCCGCTGGCCGCGCTGCTCGCGCGGATGGATTTGCGCGCGACGCGCGAGCAAAGGGAGCTGACGAGGCTGCTGCACCTGTGCGGAGAGCGAATGGAAAACAGCGCCAACCCGCAGCTTGTCGAGCTTTTCGTGCGCGAGGCGGGCAGAACGCCGAGCTACGGCGTGCTGGCCGAAGCGGACAGGGAGGCGTTTGAACAGGTGCTCGGCGAGCTTGGGCGGACGGGGCTGGAGGAACAGCTTCGGATTCTTTCCGAGGCGGACGGGCGCCTATATCAGCGGGAGGAGAGTCTGCGCCGGGACGCGGCCAGACGCGCGCAGATGATCCGAACGCTGGGCGTGACGGGCGGCGCGGCGGCGTTTCTGATGCTGATCTAGGAGGGTGCGCCATGAACCTTGATCTGCTGTTTCAAATCGCGGGCGTCGGGATCCTGATTTTTGCGGTGAATCAGGTGCTGCAAAAGGCGGGGCGGGAGGATATCGCCGTGCTGGCCTCCGTGGCGGGGCTGGTTGTGGTGATGTTTCTGGTCGTTGACCTGGTGGCGCAGCTCCTCAACAACGTCAAAAGCATTTTTGGCTTGTATTAAGGGAGGCACTTTATGGTTCGGCTGATCGGTTTTTGCCTGCTTGCGGCGGTGATGACGATGCTCCTGCGGCAGATGAATCCGGGCATGGCGGCGCTGCTTTGCGTGGCGTTCGGCGCGATGACGCTGCTGATGCTGCTGCCCGCCGTGGGCGAATACGCGGCGCAGATTCGAGATTTTCTATCCGAACTGTCGCTGGAGGCGGTATACGGTCAGACCATGCTCAAGGCGATGGGCATCGTGCTGATGACGCAGTTCGCCGCGCAGGTCTGCCGGGACATGGACGCGCCGTCAATCGCCTGCCGCGCGGAGCTTTGCGGGCGGCTGATGCTGCTCGGCGTGGCGCTCCCGATTTTTCTGAAGCTGACGCAGATGGCGGTCGGCGCGCTGCAATGAGACGGCTTGCGGCGCTTTTTCTGCTTGCGCTGCTGCTTCCGGCGGCTGCCGCGGCGGAGAAAACGGAGGAGCGGGTCGTGCAGGGGATTGAAAGCGTGATCGACGGTATGGATTTTGCGGCGGTCGAGGATGTGACGCTGGACGTGCCCGGCTGGCCGGAGCGCCGAACCCTTGAGCAGACGGTGCAAGCGCTCGCGGGCGGGGAAGGCTTTTCGGCGGACGATGTACTGACGGCGGCGCTCGGTATATTCATGCGGGAGGGTGGCGCGCTGATTCAGATGATGCTTTCCGTCATGCTGCCGGTGGTGCTGGCCAGTCTGCTGATGCATACGCTTTCGCCACAGTCGGATTCGCTTTCGGCCATGAGCAGGAGCGCCTGCTTCGTGCTGGTGCTGACGCCGGTGATCGTGACGACGCTCGGCGAGCTTTCCCACACGCGGCAGACCATCGTGACCATGACGCGCCACATGGAACGGCTTCTGCCGATGCTGCTGACCCTGCTGACGGCGCTAGGCGGCAGCGCGTCCTCCGCGTTTCTGCATCCGATGGTTGCGGCGGCTTCGGGCAGCATGGTTTTTCTCGCGCGGGAGGTCATCCTGCGGCTGGTGATGTGCACCTGCGCGGTGACGGCGGTGAACCACCTGTCCGACCGGGCGCACCTGACCCGAATGGCGCAGCTCCTGCGCGGCGCGGTCTGCTGGCTGCTCGGGGTGAGCTTCACGGTGTTCCTCGGGGCGATGTCGCTTCAAGGGGTGACGAGCGCGAGCATCGACGGCGTAGCGATTCGCGCGGCCAAATACGCGGTGGATAACTTTGTGCCGGTCGTCGGCGGCATGTTTTCCGACACGATGGACACGCTGGTGGGCTGTACGCTGATCGTCAAAAACGCGCTGGGCGTGGCGGCGGTGCTTGTGCTGGTCGGCGCGCTGGTCGGGCCGCTTCTGCGCACGCTGGCGGTGGTTTTCATGCTGCGGCTGAGCGCGGCGCTGCTTGAACCGATTGCGGACGGCGATATCGTCTGCGCCATCGGGGATTTTTCAAGGACGGTCGTGCTGTTTTTCATCACCATGCTGTGCGTGGGAACGATGTATTTCCTGCTGATTGTGCAGGTGCTGCTGGTGGGCAACCTGACGGTGCTGCTGCGATGACGGGAGGCGGGGCGGATGATGACCCTGATGGCGCGGCTGTGTACGCTCTGCGCGCTGACGGCGATGATTCAAATGGCGCTGGGCGAAAACGACGCGAAAGGGAGTATGCGGATGATCGGCGGGCTGCTGATGCTGCACCTGACGCTGGACGGCGCGCGCGACCTATGGGAGGCGCTGTCGCAGGCGGCGAGCATGGAGGCCATTCTGGCGTGCATGATGAAATAGGCGAACGACAGAAAAAAACGAAGACAGGATGAAGATGGGGAAAATCAGTGAAATAGAAGGGAGGGCGCGGCGTGGCAGATTGGTTCAGGAGAATCAAGGCGGCGCTCACGCCGCAGGTGCTTCTGCTGCTGCTCCTTGCGTTTTCGATGATCGGCTACTGCGCCCTTCGGGAAGAAGCGGACGGGGCGGACAGGCTTGAAAAACAGGCGTCGGCGGTTTTATCCCGCATGGAGGGAGCGGGGCGCGTGGAGGTGACGATTATGACCCGAAAAGCGCAGACGGGCGGGACGGGGCTGATGAAAGGCGAAACGGGCGGAGAAGTGCCGTGCGGCGCGATGGCCGTTGCGCAGGGCGCGGACGATCCGCTGGTGCGGATGCAGCTTGAACAGGCGCTTTGTGCGCTGCTGGGCTTGCCCAATTCGGCGGTGAGCGTCGTGACGGGAGGAAAATAAATGACGAAAAAGGCGGAAAAGAGCATCAGGAAGACGATCTATCGCCATCCGGTCGGCGCGCTCCGCGTGTTTTGCAGCGTGATGCTGCTGACACTGTTGGGCATATGTGGCTATGCGGGGTCGGCTCGGACGAAAAACGTGCCATCGGCCGTCAGTCTCCCCGTGATCCGGACGGAGTTGGAGGGCGACGCCATCGGCGGCGGCTCGATTGCGGAGGTTCGGGCGCGGCTCAACCGGCAGCGGGAGGAGGAGCTGGCGCTGCTTGACGGGGTGATTGCCGACGCGGGAGGCGACTCGGCGGCGAAGGAAGCCGCGCTGGCGCAGAAGACGCAGATCGCGGAGCAGATGGAGCGCGAGGCGCAGATGACAGCCGTTCTTGAGGGAATGGGCGCGGAGGGCGCGCTGGCCGTTTGCGGCGCGCAGGGCGTGACGCTGCTGGTGCCGCAGACATTCGGCATGGACGAAAACGCCAGAAATCGGCTCTTAAACGCCGTCGGCGGGTCATCCGGGTCGGAAACGGCGCAACTAAAAATCATTCTGATCAAAAAATAAGCGAATTGGAATTGTGCACGGACGGAAAATCTGCTATACTAGTGAATATCCATAGGGAGGTGTTTTTGAAATGAACGAAAATCAGAACGTCGATATCGACCGCGAGCAGGATAACGGTCAGATCACATACGCCAATGAAGTCATTTCTACCATCGTGAGCGTGGCCACCACGGAAGTGGACGGCATCTCCGCCATCGCGGGCAACAATGGCCTGCTGGGCAAGGGCAAGTTGCCGCGCGGCGTGCGTGTGGATATGAACGGCGAGGACGTCAGCGTTGACGTCAGCGTGACGGTAGACTATGGCATGCCCATCCAGAAGGTTGGCCGCAGCGCGCAGGAGAACGTGCGCAAGTCCATTGAATCCATGACGGGTCTGCACGTGGAAAAGGTGGATCTGCATGTGGTCGGCGTGAGCTTTGAAAAGGAAAACGAAGAGCTCCAGCAGAGCCAGAAGATCGCGCTGAGCCTCGAAGCGGAAGAGGAACAGCATGCGCTGGAAGAAGGCAAGGCGGCGCAGGAGACGCAGGCGCAGGAGCAGGAGTGCGCCGAGGATGAGCCGACGGACGAACCGGAAGCCGAGGCGGCGGACGAGCCGACCGGGGAAGACGCCGGGCAGGAGGAAGAATCCTCCGAGCAGGCGTAAGGCGAGTGCGTTACGAGAGGCATAAAGGAGGAAACACAGTTTGAAACATCCTGTATGGGATCGAATTCTGATTCTGCTTTGCGCGTTGATCGCGCTGGGCTGCGCCGCCGGTGTGGTCGCGCTGCTTGTCGGGAAAATCTCCTTTGATATGATCACGGGCTGGATCGCGGCCGTGGATATGAGCAAATTTGTCGTCAAGGCGGCGATGGTCGGCATTGCGGCGCTCTTCGTGCTACTGTTCCTGCTGCTGTTCGCGATGATTCTGCCGTCCCGAAAGAAGCGCTCGAGCAACTACGCGATTCAGCGCAACGAAAACGGCATGGTTCGCATTTCGCTCAAGGCGCTGGAGACGCTGGTGAACAAGTGCCTCAACCAGCATGCGGAATTGAAGGTCGTCACGTCGTCGCTCTACAGCGACGAGGAGAGCATCCGCGTGGATGTGCACATTTCGCTGCAATCGGATATCAGCATGCCGCTGGCGATTTCCGCGCTGCAAAAGCAGATCAAGAAGTATTTGGAAGCCTGCTCCGGCGTGATGGTGCAGGAGGTGCGCGTCTTTGTGGACAGCACCATTCCGGCGGATGAAAAGACGGAGGCCTCTCCGTATGCCATTCCGACGGCGCTGCTCGGTCTGGACGCCGATCCGCTGCCCGTTGGCAAGCCGGAGAAGCAGGACGAGCCGGAACCCCAGACGGAAGAACAGCAGGGCGCGGAAGCCGAATGCGGCGCGGAGCCTGAGGCCGATGAACCCGAAACGAAGGCCGACGATACGGCGGAAGAAGCGGCGCAGGAAGACGAACAGCAGACGGCAGAGCAGGAGCAGGGTGAACAGACATGATGGATTTGAAAACGTTTATGAGCCAGATGCTCACGCCGGGTACGGTTCCCTGTACGCTCTTCGGGGCGGCGCTCGGCCTGATTTTTGCGGTGCTCTGCCTGACGGTCGGTGTTGGGCCGGCGCTGCTGATTGCGCTTTTCTGCCTGATCGGCGCGATTATCGGCGGCGTAAAGGATAAAAAGAAATTCGTGGAGAACATTTATCTGTTTTTCCATCACGATGAGAACGGCCGCTACTGAGAAGCGGCGCATATTCAATCAATAAAACGGATCGGAGCAAATGAAGAATGGCACGTCCTATAGCGCGTGAAGCTGCGATGCAGCTCGTATTTGAACAACTCTTTGGCGGAGAAGCGACGGCGGAGACCCTCGTTGATCTGATTGATTACAAACCGGGCGAGAAGGACAGCACCTATATCGACACCGTGGTTTCCGGTGTGAAGGAGCATGCCGAGCAGCTCGACGGCGAAATCGCGGCCTGCCTGCGCGGCTGGACGCTCGCGCGCCTGTCCCGCGTGGATTTGGCGATTATGCGCCTTGCCGTGTACGAAATGCAGTACAGCGGCCTGCCGGCGGCGGTGGCGATCAACGAGGCGGTTGAACTGACGCGCAAATACTCCGGGGAGGAATCCTGCCCGTTCGTCAACGGTGTGCTGGGTACCATCAGCAGAAAGCTGGCGGCGCAGGCATGAGAGCTGTTCTGGGCATTGATACAAGCTGCTACACGACGTCCTGCGCGCTGGTGACGCCGGAGGGCGAGATTCTCTCTTCGTCCAGACGGCTGCTCACGGTGGAGGATGGCGCGCGCGGGCTCATGCAGTCGCAGGGTCTGTTTCAGCATGTCAAAAATCTGCCGCAGATGGTTCAAAATGTGATGGCCGACGTATCGGACGCTGAGATTTGCGCCGTGTGCGCAAGCACTCGTCCGCGTCCGGCAGAGGATTCGTATATGCCCGTGTTTCGCGCGGGTGAAAGTCAGGCACGCGCAGCAGCTTCATTACTGCGCGTGCCTTTTTATCCTGCCAGCCATCAGGAAGGCCATGTGCGGGCGGCCATGGTGGACGCCGGTATCGACGAGACGAAGCCGTTTCTGGCGCTGCATCTCTCCGGCGGCACAACGGAAATCCTGCTCAGCGAAGAAGGAAAGCTGACGCTGCTGGGCGGCAGTCTGGATTTGCACGCCGGGCAGCTTGTCGATCGAACCGGCGTGAGGCTGCACATGCCGTTCCCGGCCGGGCCGTCGCTTGAAAAACTGGCGATGCAGGGCAAGCCACAGGGGCTCATCGGCGTATCGGTCAAAGGCGTGAGCTGCAACATGGCAGGCGCGGAAAACAAAGTGACGAAGTGGATCGAAAGTGGCGCAATGCCGAATGAACAGATTGCCGCTGAGGTTTTTGATTTCCTGAGCCGAAGCATCCTCCGCATGATCGCTGCTGCGAGCGAACAAACGGGAGCAAAGCAGGCGCTTCTGGCAGGAGGCG
>ERZ827088.3251-NODE-3251-length-15270-cov-9.299507_pt1 | contig 15270 bp, 11 predicted proteins | sample MGYA00519922_ERZ827088 | MGnify/ENA primary metagenome ERZ827088 (study PRJEB31778, sample SAMEA3449254) | human gut metagenome | biome: human gut; feature: human-associated habitat; material: faeces | place: United Kingdom | collected 2010/2012 ... | reverse complement strand
GTTCGACTTACGGGCATACGCTGGTGCTGTTCACGTCTTATCATTTGATGGGAAATGTATATCAGATGTTGCGGGATGAGATCCCTTTCCCGATGATCGAGGTGTGGAGACATTCCCCGGAAGAAATCACGAGATTTAAACAGACAGACAATGCGGTTCTTTTCGCAGCTGGATCCTGCTGGGAAGGAGTAGACTTTCCCGGAGATATGGTATCTTCGTTAATTATTGTAAAGTTGCCGTTCGCTGTTCCAGATCCCATCAGTGAGGCTCAGAAGAAAGAATATGATTGTCTGAAAGATTACATTCAGGCAGTGGTCGTTCCAGATATGCAGAAAAAACTAAGGCAGGGGTTCGGACGTGCGCTCCGCACAGAGACAGACACCTGTGTCGTGTCCATCTTAGATGAGCGTGCAGGAGAGGACGGAAGATATCATGAGGAAGTGATGTGTGCACTTCCAAAGTGTAAGATGGCAAAAGACATCAAGGATGTCCAGCGTTTTATCAGAAATCGGAAGGGTGTGGAATATTACCTGTAAATACTCGTGGTTCTGCTACAATCACAGCGAGTTTACAGCGAAATGTTTGGTGGTATTTCAGTGGCATTTTCAGTGGAATTGTTGGTATTGATGAATAGCTATTTGGACATGAAGTGGGTATACTGTGTATAGCGTTAGAGGAAAGGCGGTGAGCAGCATGAAACGATACAAAGTGGAAACACAGAGGGAAGGCTCGGTAAAATATTTCTTTATCCGGGATATGGAATCGTTGGAAATCGTGTTGCTCCCAAGCAAATATCTAATGCATCAGGTCAGGGCGAATCGTTCTCCGAACACAATACGGAGAAATGCATTTGCCCTTGCCTATTATTGGGAATATCTGCTGGAAAACGAAAAGAAAGCAGAAGATATCTATGAGATGGATTACGAAACACAATATGATTATTTCGCAGAATATCTAAAATGGCTGAAAGCCGGAAAACATACTGACAATTTAGAAAATGGACCACAGAATAAAACCTGTAACGCTTACTTAAAAGAAGTGTTCAGGTTTTATTGTTTTTTAGAAGCGGTCAGAAATAACGGTTCTTACTTATCCGTTCTTTCTTATAACCAGCCGATTACAAAAGCAAATGCCATTGGAGTCAGAAGAACACTGCGTTCCCGCTCTTTTAAAGGGTATCTGAAAGAAGAGGAACGGGATGTGAGGGCAGCCGAAAAGAATGAAATCATTACGATTCTGGAAGCCTGCACAAACTGCCGGGATCAGGTATTGATTCTGCTGACATCAGAACTCGGATTTCGTATCGGTGAAATTTTAGGAATCGATTATACAAAAGATATCGACTACGAAACCCATGAAATCAGGGTGAATTTCCGAGAGGACAATGAGAATGATGCAAGGGCAAAAAATGCAGAAGAAAGAAGAGGACGTCTCAGCGATGACACCTTTGAATTCCTGCTTTATTACATCGGAGAATACTGGGACATCCTGCAAAAACAGGAATATCTGTTTATCAACATCAAAGGGGATACGACAGGAAAACCAATGAAGGTAGACAGTGTTTACGATATGTTTGAGAGGATGGAGAAAAAGACCGGAATCAAGATCACCCCACACATGCTTCGGAGATATTATGCAAATACCAGATGGGAATCGGACTGGCCACTGGAAATGATCAGTCAGGCATTAGGCCATAAACATCTGGACACAACCATACGGTATCTGAATGTTTTAGATGACAAGCTAAGGACAGCAAGTCAGGAATTTTACCGTCGATATTCCAATCTTTATAATGTCAATCAATTTTTGGAAAGCAGGAGGTGAAAATAAATGCCGGCAAGATTGTATGCCTTTGTGCCGGAAGAGCAGAACCTATCCAATGCAGAGCGGGAACAACTGATTGAAGGACTGGAACGGGAATTAGATGAACATTATGAACAAAAATGTGGAAAAGGCAGTCTGGAAACATATTTGATTCAGAATGAGATCTGGCACTTGTCAGAGATCAATTATCAGGTGAGAGCCGGATATCAAAAATATCTGAGAGAATATTATGTGGATTCGACGGTGCGTAATTATCTGCTCGGAATAGATCGTGTAAAGTTGCGGCTGATCATAGAAAATGCGCAGACCTTAAAAGGAAAGTGGAATGCACAGAATCATCCGGAGCTGCTCCATGATATTCTGTTCCTGCGGTATCATCCCAATCCGGCGATTGCAAAACGATATGAATATACGACAGATATTAGTAAGCTGGTCTGGGATTTCAGCGTAAAAGGTTCAGATATATGTAAACAGCAGATTTTAACGGTTCTGGAAGATATCGTGCAACAGAAAATAACTATGAAAGAATGCACCAGACATCTAAACGGATTGAAAAGTGTATATGAATTTTGCATGCAGGAACAGATTGAAGATCTCAGATATCTCACACAGAAGCAGTTCGACAAAATTGAAAACTATGGGGACACGGATTATAAAAAGAAATGCGCAAAACAGGAGCTTAGAGCGTGTCAGGAATATATTTTCTGCCATGCAAAAAATATTGCATGGGATTCCACGGTCTGGTTTATGGAAAGACTGTATCTGGAAGAATACCGGGTGAATCCGTCTAATCCTGTAAAAACGATTTCTTTTATGAGCATAGAAAGGACAGATAACAGAGAACTTGTTCAAGAATATATAAAATACTGTTTGGGAGTCACACACTTAGCATTAAGTGTAATACATACTGAATTTTATCGAATTCAAAAATTTGCTGTCTGGCTGGAAGAAACAACGGAAATCAACTTGAAACAAGTGTCAGAAAATGAAATAAAGAAATATTTTCAAATAATTGACTACAAGGTAGCAAGCTATTTCAATGATATTATCATAGCAATCTATCAGTTTTATGAATATCTGCAGACGAAAAATATCATAAAAGAAGTTCCTTTTAATTACCAGTATTATCTGAAAAAGGAAATCCTGCATCATAATGACCGGAGTGTAGAACAGGAAACCTATGAAAGTATTTTAAAACATTTAAAAGATTTTCCGGAAAAGCCGAGATTGATTTTACTGCACTCTATGCTGTTAGGACTGAGAATCAGTGAAGTATGCTGCCTGAAAGGGAATGCTTATTACTGGCAGGGGAGAGACGCCTGGATACAGGTATATCAAATAAAAATGCGGACATATAAGCGAATCCCCATCCCGGAAATTCTATATAAAATCATGAAAGTATATATAAAAAAATACAGGATTGGTGCTGAGGATTATATTTTCCAGAATCAAAAGGGAAAAGCATATCATTACTCCAGTTTTCGATGGAGTATGAAGAAAATATTTAATGAAAATCATGAGCTGTTTCAGGAATATAATTTCAAATCCCATGATTTCAGGCATACGATAGCAACCATGTTTTATGAAGATGGAGTGCCACTTCAAAGTGTCAGAGATTATCTGGGACATGATTATGAAGAAATGACACAGCAATATGTGGACTATATGCCGAAGAGAATTTCCAGAGCAAATCAGGAACTTTTCGCAAAAGAAGGAAGCAGTCTTGCTTCCGGAATAAAGAGGTGCAAGCGTGGAAAATAGATTTTATATCAAGGAACTGGATTCTTATCAGAAAGCAAGTGATCTCAGCAAAGAACGTATGGGAACAAACCCCAATTATGATCTGGAACTTCTGCCGACAAAGCAGATGCAGGAAGAAATGTGGGAGTTCCTGCAATACAGAGGTAAAAACCTCGTAGCAGAAAAATTTTATACAGAACGAAGATTTTACCATCATTTATGCAGGATGTTGAAAGAAAAAAACAACCGGCCGGAGAGTTTTCTGGACTGGGATAAAGAAAAATGGATGCAGCAGATGAAAATCTGGCTCCTGCAGCAAGGATTGTCCCTGACAGCACCATTTAAAAATAAGTGTGGCGGAAGAGGAACGCAACGTGCCAGAACACTGGGGTATATAGAATGCCTGATTGATTATTTAACCGACTTAAGAGATGCGGATGTAAACGAAATAACAAAAGATGTCTGGAAAATTGAAAAACTTGACATACAGGTGAAGCAGGATTTGATACGTCCAAGGAAAACGATATCTTTTACAGGAATCAGTCAGCCAGAGTTGAAGGAAGAAATTAAAAAAGCAGTATATTTTCAACTGAGAATAGAAAGCCTGGAGACTGTAAAAAAGGAACTGACAGCCATCCGGAGATTTTCCAGATATCTGAATGAGCATAAGAAAAATGTAAAATCCTGCGCGGATTTTGACAGAACGATTATCGAAGAATATCTGGTATATATGAAAACAGAGGATACAGGAACAAAAAGGTATCGATCAGAGATAACAAGGCTTCGATCAATCCTCAATATAGTAGCAGATATCTACCAATATCCACAGGCAAAAGATCTGATATTGAACAGGGACATCCCACCCAATATCAGATCAGAATTTAAAGTCTACTCAGATGCAGAATTAAAGCGTTTTAATGAATTCCTTGCAAAAGTAGATATACAGACAGCCAGAGTCATGACGATTCATCAGATGCTGGGAACAAGAATCTCAGATACACTGACATTGCGGACTGACTGCCTGATGGAACAAAACGGTGAGATATTGATCAGAATCTACCAGATGAAAACACATTACTATGAAAAACCGATCAGTCAGGAACTGGCAGCTTTGATCAGAGAAGCCATCCGTTATACGGAAGAAAGGTATGGAAAATGCAAATATATTTTTACAAATGAAAATGACCATACAAAACCGATGACCTACTCACTGATCCAAGGGAGAATTACAACAGCAATTTATCGGGAAAATCTCAGGGACGATAATGGAAATTATTTTACATTCGGAACGCACATGTACCGGCATGTCTACGGAGTAAAGCTTGTAGAAATGCATCTGGATGACTGGACGATAGCAAGGCTGCTCGGACACAAAAGTCTGAAAAACGTAAAATATTATAGAAAAATGAGTAACCAGATACTGGCAAATGACACAAGAAAAGCAAGAAACAGGTTATCGCAGATGGTTCTGGAATGTCTGGACGGATGGGAGGAAGAGTATGAACAAATACGATATGATGATAGCTTGTAACCGGAAAACAAGTGAAGAAAAGATAAACAGAGCAGTTACAGAAATCCGACAAATGCTCACGGACAGAGAAAAGGTAACTGTACCAAAATTAGTAAAGCGGACAGGGTTATCCAGAGGATTCTTTTACAAGAACGAAACCGTCAGAAAAGAAATGGACCGGGTATTAGAACAGCAGGCCGGAATGATTGATCCCAAAAGATACATCGGGGACATTGTGATGAAAAACCGAATCGAACTACTGGAGCAACAGGTCCGGGAATTAAAACGAGAAAAAGAACAATTGGAAAAAGAGAACATTAGATTGCAAAAAGCGTTGAATAAAAAAGATTTGAATCTACTAAAAAATCTGTAATTAAAATAAGAAAATAATCTGCAACAGCCGGGAAAACACTCCCAGTTGTTGTGGTTGGAATAGAAAACATACATGTAGAAGATGCAATAAAGTTTGACGTATGCTATACTTATGAACGGTTAGCTAAATGAAACTATCTTTATAAGAAGGGAGCAGAAAGACGATGGATAATCCGTTTGAATTTCATGAAGAGGATGGAATTATTGCATGCGTTGGCGACAATGGAGGAACCACAGATGATGATATAAGAAATGGATTTAAACGTACAGTTGAGATCCTGATAAAGTCATTAAAAGTGAGTCAGGAAGTTGAAGATCTGTTAGTGTATCCGATTGTTTATAATGCAAGACATAGTATTGAATTATCTCTAAAAATTGTTATTAAGATGTTATGGGAACTGGAGAGAAAAAAGAAGATAAGTCACTCAGTTGAATTTATAGCAGAAAGAAAAAAGAAACTTCACACACATAATATTGAAGAACTATATAAAATGGCATGCGAGAATAAAAATATAGATAGAAGGGTTCCTGCATATTTTGAAAACATAGAAGATATGATTCAGTTTTATTATTTTGATGAAGAGGGAGATGCTTTTAAATATGAATTAAATAAAGATGATCAACCGCATATGATAAAAAATCAAATTTCTCATATAAGTATCGAATTATTAGAAACTGAATTTAAAGCAGTAATGGAAAAATTTGATGACTTGATTTATTTTTTAGGAAGCTGTGTTGATGAATATTCGTTAGGGACATTTACAAAAAGTTTATCAAGAACTGATATAGGAGAAATATCAAAAAAACTTCCGGTTTACGAAGAGTGGAGCACAGAAAAATTTAAAGAGGTCAAAGATCAAATTAAGCAGGAATATCAACTTGGAAGTAAAGAATTAACAGATGCCTTAAATTTAATCAAGAAACATAGATTGTTTTCAAGCAATATTGGTTGCGAAAGAATGTTTGGAACAATTACAGAAGATGAGTTGAAAGAGTATGCTTCATTAGTTAAATATTATTGTAAAAAAAATAAATCAAAAGAAAATATTGTTACAGAGGGGTATAAATTAGAAGAAGTACAACAGAATGCAGAGATTTTGCGAAAGTATTTATCGAGTATTTCAATGGAAACATTAAGAACTTTGTTATGTTTTTATGAAATGGGAAATAGCAACTTAGCAGTTGAAAAACTGGAAGATACTTATAAGTATATAGTCGATAGTGCGTTTGATGAAATGTATATTATACGAAAATTAAAACAGAAAAATACATGTTTAAGAATTATCGTTGGAATGAAAAAGTGTGGTCAAGTGACATATGAAAAACAGTTACAGGCTGCATTGGAAGAAGAGAAAGTAGAACTCTAATACTAGAAAATATACACAATACACAGATGTGCCTACCGTTAAAGCCAGTGCTTTCAAGGGATAGGAGAGGGCTACCCAATTTTATTGATGAGGCGCTTAGCGGTCTCGATCCGGTGGTGCGTGCGGAGATCCTTGATATGCTCCGGGAATTTGTTATGGACGAGCGGCATACGGTGTTTCTGTCCTCCCATATCACCAGCGATATCGAGAAGATCGCGGATTACATTTTGCTGATTCATAAAGGGGAGATTCTTCTGTATGAAGACAGGGATACGCTGTTGGAGAAATACGCCTTGATCCGGTGCAGCGCCGAAGAGGCCGCGAAGCTGAATCCGGCCATTGTGGTGGGTGTCCGCCGGGGCCGGTTCGATACGGAGGTGCTGGTGCGAAGCCGGGAAGGGCTGGAGGCAAATGAGCATCTGGTTATGGATCGGGCAAGCTTGGAGGATATTCTTCTTTATACGGCGGGAGAGCCGGGAAATGAGAGGTGTGCGGGATGAAAGGACTGATTTTGAAGGACTTGTATACACTGCGGCAGATGGGGAAGATCTATCTGATTTGTATGGTGTGCCTGGTGATCTGGGGCCTGGTTACAGACAATCCAACCATGCTTTCCAGCCTGCTTCTGGTATATGGACTGATGCTTTTAATTACGACAGCCTCCTACGACGAGGCATCCCATTTTAACCGGTACGCGCTGACCCTTCCCTTGACGCCTAAGAAACTGGTGCAGGCGAAGTACCTGTTTGCGCTGCTTCTGTTCGCGGTTATGGTGACGCTGGGGATTCTGGGCGGCGCGGGTATGCTTGCGGTGCTGGGAGCAAAGGCAGAGATGGGGTACGGAGAGCTTCTGGCGTCCACATGTTCCATCAGTTGTATCTATCTGATGACAATTGTTTTCATATTGCCCTGCATCTATAAATTCGGTGTGGAAAAATCCCGGTTTCTGTTTATGGCGACTTACCTGCTTGTATTTGCCGGCTTCGCGCTGCTGTTCAGTATAGATAACATGAAAACATGGCTTTCCGGACTGGGTGATCGGGGATTCCTGTCTATAGGCGCAGTCTTCGGAGCGCTGGCTATCGTGGGGCTGATTGTGTCCTACCACATTTCCATCCGGATTGTGGAAAATAAGGAATGGTAAGGAAGCGCATTCACAAAATCTTAAGAAAGATTTCAGAAAAAGGGTCTGGTAAATCAGGCTCTTTTCTTTTATACTGAAGAACGGACAAAAGACGACAAAAAACGAAGGAGACCTTATGACCGGACGACAGAAAAAAAGAGCCTGGATTTTCACAGGAGCGGTGTGTACCATGCTTGGCATGGGTGCTTTTATCGGCCAGGTATATGCCCAGAGCCTGGAGGAACCGGTGCTGACTACGTCGGAGGAAGCGCTTCCGGATGTGCTGGAAGCGGAAGAGACGAAAGAATTTGTGACAGAATATACAGACGGTGAAGAAAAAACGGAGGATACGGAGGAAAATCTGCCGGAGGACTGGAATCTGATTCTGGTCAATAAGACACACCCGATTCCCGAAGATTATCAGGTGGAGCTGAAAAGCATTGGCAGCGGACATCAGATAGACGCCCGGGCCTATGATGATTTCAAGGCTATGATTCAGGCGTCCAAGAAGGATGGAGTGACCATCTATGTAAGTTCATCTTATCGGGATATGAACAAACAGATTACACTGTATGAGAAGAAGACGGATTCCTACCTGCAGCAGGGTTATTCTCTGGAGGACGCACTGTCAAAGGCAGGACAGGTGGTGGCGGTGCCGGGCACCAGTGAGCATCATCTGGGGCTGGCCATCGATGTGGTTTCCTCTGAGTACCGGAAGCTGGACGAGAAGCAGGAGAATACGAAAGGCTTTCAGTGGATGAAGGAGCACAGCTGGGAATATGGCTTTATCCTGCGCTATCCCAACGGAAGCACGGATATCACGGGTATTATCTACGAGCCCTGGCATTTCCGCTATGTGGGCCTGGAAGCGGCAAAGGAGATCTACGAGAGAGACATTACGCTGGAGGAGTATCTGGGCGCGAGGCCGGTATCCGAGGGTGAGGCAGTAACCTACGATTACAAGCCGGAGAAAAAACAAAAGCAAAAACACGAGGCACCGGTAACAAATGAAGAATCTGTACCGGAAGAAGCGCCGGCAATAAATGAGACACCCATGCCGGAGAAAACTCAGGCAGCCGTTGAAGGACTGTAAACAAAAAGTTACAGTCCTTAATTTTTTGTAAAATCAGGTTTCTGCCGGTTGGAAAGTATCAGAAAATATGATACCATAGATCAGTACGAAAGAGAGGGGACATAAAGCATGAAGAAGATTCTGGGAAAGCTGCTGAACCGGATTGTGATATTCGGTATCCTTCTGGCTGTTCAGCTGGGCTGGTTTCTGCTGACTTTTACAAAGCTGGTTAATTATTCCACGGGCCTGTCCCTTGTTTTCCGGATCATAAGTATCCTGGCAGTGCTGTGGATCATTAATACGGAGGATAATCCGGCCTACAAAATCGCGTGGATCATCCTGATTCTGGTAGCGCCGCTTCTGGGTGGCCTGTTCTATGTGGCGGTAGGTCATAAGCGCCCGGCCAAGGGCATGCGGAAAAGGTTGGATGCGGAGCGGAAGCGTACGGAAGGGGAGCTTAAGCAGCAGGAAGAAGTCATAGAACGGCTTGGCGAGATGGATCAGGGAACGAAAGGAGAGTCTTATTATCTGGCCGAAGCCGGAGGCTATCCGGTCTGGGATCATACTTCAGCTGTTTATTATAAGATTGGAGAAGAGTACTATACTTCTCTTCTGGAAGAATTAAAAAAAGCGGAACACTTTATTTTTATGGAGTTCTTCATCGTAGGCGAAGGTAAGATGTGGAACAGTATTCTAAAGGTTCTGGAGGAAAAGGCTGCGGCCGGTGTGGATGTGCGATTTATCTACGACGACTTTGGCTGTGTATCCCTGCTTCCGCCCGCCTACAGTCTGATTCTGGAATCCAAGGGCATCAAGAGCTTTGCGTTTAATCCGTTTATTCCATTATGGTCGTTAGTAATGAATAACCGCGACCATCGGAAGATAGCGGTTATTGACGGTCATACGGCTTTCAGCGGCGGCGTGAACCTGGCGGACGAGTATATCAATGAAAAGGTGCGCTTTGGGCACTGGAAGGACACAGGCTTTATGCTGAAGGGCGAGGCGGTCTGGAACTATACGGTCATGTTTCTGCGGATGTGGAACGCCCACCGGCATACGGACGAATCCTATGAGGCTTTCCGGCCCCATGTGTGGCATCCGGAAGCCTTCGAGGGTCAGGGCTTTATACAGCCCTACAGCGATTCGCCACTGGACGACGAGCGCCTGGGTGAAAATGTGTACCTGAACATCCTGAATCGCGCGAAGGATTATGTGTATATCTTCACTCCCTACCTGATCGTGGATCACGAGATGCAGACGGCTTTGTGCCTGGCGGCCAAGCGGGGGGTGGACGTCCGGCTGGTGCTGCCCGGCATCCCGGACAAGAAGCTGGTCTACCGGCTCACCCGGTCGTACTATCTGCCCCTGCTGCGGGCCGGGGTGCGCATCTACGAGTTCAGCCCCGGCTTCCTCCACGCCAAGTGCTACGTCAGCGACGACCGCGCCGCCGTAGTGGGCAGCATCAACATGGACTACCGCAGCCTCTACCTCCACTTCGAGTGCGGGGCGCTGCTGCTCTACAACAGCCAGATCGCCGTCCTCCGGGACGACGTCCTCCGCACCCTGCCCGCCTGCCGCGAGGTGCATCTGGCCGACTGCCGCACCTCCCTCCCGGGCACGCTGCTGGATACCGTGCTGCGGCTGCTGAGTCCGCTGATGTAAACTTTCCGTGCAGCGCTTGACTTTTGCGAGGAAGGGCATATAATAAAAGTGGAATCGTGAGAAGTTCCACTGACTTCACCAAATGAAAAGCCCCCAAGGAGCTGCAACTCCAAGGGGGCTTTCCGCTTAGTCGGGCTTGCGGTCCTTGTCGAGCCGGTCAAGCCACTTGCAAATGTAATGGGAGATCACATTTGCTATGACCGACTCCAAAATCGTGAGAATATGGATCACTGCCTTCACCTCCCTTCCGAACAATGTCGGCGGGCAAGGCCGCAAGACCAGTATAACACACTTTTCGACGAAAAGAAACAGAAACAGGCGCATTGCGGCGAGGTCTGCCGGTCAGCTCTGTAAACTTTCTGTGCAGCGCTTGACTTTTGCGGGGAAGGGCATATAATAGAGATAGCAAAAGTAAAAATCTCATCGGGCAACACCAAAAGAAAAGACCCCCTCTCGGAGCTGCTATCTCCGAAAGGGGGTCCTTTTTAGTGCTTGCGGCCCTTCAGCCATCCGTCAAGCCACTTGCAGATGTAGTAAGACGCTACATTTGCTGCGACAGACAGCGCAAAAGTAAAAACAAACTCCATTGGGCAACACCTCCCTTCCGAACAATGTCGGCGGGCAAGGCCGCAAGATCAGTATAACACACTTTTCGACGAAAAGGAACACGAACGAACACATTCCGCCTGCCCGCGGGCGAAAGCCTCTCCCTATGGGAGAGGTGGCATTGCGAAGCAATGACGGAGAGGGCAAGCCCGTCTCCCGAGAGCCGCCGCGCAGCGATAAGCAGGCCCTCCGTCAGAGCGATACTATCGCCGCGCTTATGATTCTCTGGTAGCGGCCTTGCCCTCTCAGGCGCTCACGCGCCAGCTCCCCCAAAGGGGGAGCCACTGGCGTGCCGGGCCACTTTCCGCTGACCGCTGAAAGCTCAATATGGCATAAAATATAGTGCCCTGCTACAGAGATTCACAGCAGCTTGACAAGGGATATTGTCCCGAAGCTGCTGCCCTCTGTAGCAGGGCACTACTGTTTCCGATAAAATCAAGCTTTGCTCGTCCCGCGTGGGCCTGACCGACCTGCCAATGGCTCCCCCTTTGGGGGAGCTGGCGAGCGGAGCGAGACTGAGAGGGCTATTCCAGATCCCCCAGTATCCCCGGCCAGAGGGCCTGCTCCTGCCGCATGGCGACGAAGCAGCAGTCGAGGTACATCTTATTCACCGCCGCGACGATGGTGCCCCGCAGCAGCCGCTTTTCGTCGTTGGCGTCGGGGTCGAGGTCGCGGATGGAGGAGCTGGCCCCGAAGATGAAGGGCAGGCAGTTCTCCACCTCGTCGCAGAAGGAGTCGTAGGCCTCGGCGGCGGTGCAGTGGGCGCGCTGCATCCGGAACAGCATCTCGATGTTTTCCAGCGAGAGGACGTTCTTGGACAGCACGATGTAGAGGAGAGCGGCCAGCTGCTCGCGGGAATACTTCTTTTTGACGGGGTGGGAGATGACTCCTTTCTTGACATAATTGCTCACCATCGAGGGGGTAAGCTCCACCCCGGGGAAGCCCCGGAAGCAGCTGTTGACCAGCTGTACGGTCTGGTCGAGATAGAGGCCCACGGCGGGCAGCTCCCGGTAGCGCGGGAGGCTGAAGCCGGCGGCGCAGGCCGTGACACGTCGTTTCATTTCCTGATCCATGCTGGTAGTATAGCGCATTTTCGCCTCCGGGTCAACCGTTTATGAAGGTCTTGTAAAGAATTTTGCAAATCACTTGACAGGGTTTTGAAAAGCTGATATAGTGGACTCATCGAACGTAAAAAATGCGGCGGACATCCGCCGGAATGGAGATAGATGAGATGAAACGAATCGTTGTGGACTCTTCTGCCAGCCTGTATCAGCTGGACGGCGTAGATTTTGCCGCCGTCCCCCTCAAGATCGTGACCGACGAGCGGGAATATCTCGACGATGGCACGCTGGACGCTGTGGAGATGGCGACCACCCTGCGGACCTACAAGGGCAAGACCAGCACCTCCTGCCCCAACATCGGCGACTGGCTGGAGGCCTACGAGGGCGCGGACGAGATCTACGCCATCACCATCACCGGCACCCTGTCGGGCAGCTGCAACGCCGCCCAGCTGGCCGCCGAGGAGTATCAGGCCGAGCACCCGGAGGCAAAGGTCTTTGTGCTGGACAGCCTCTCCGCAGGGCCGGAGCTGGTGCTGCTGGCCGAGCACATCCGCGACCTGCTGGCCGAGGGGATGGCGTTTGACGACGTCTGCGAGGAGATGCTGCGCTACCGCCGCCACACCCACCTGCTCTTCTCGCTGGAATCGCTGGCGAATCTGGCCCGCAATGGCCGGGTGAAGCCCGCCGTGGCCGCTGTGGCGCGGATGCTCAACATCCGGGTCATCGGCAAGGCCAGCGATGTGGGCGAGCTGGACGTTTTGTGCAAGACCCGGGGCGAGCACGGCGCACTGGAGCGCCTCGTGCTGGAGCTGAAGGGCCACGGCTACGCCCATGGCAAGGTGGTCATCGCCCACTGCGGCAACCCCGCCGCCGCCGAGCGCCTGATGCATATGGTAAAGGCGGTCTTTGAGGGGGCGCAGGTGCGCGTGACCGAGTGCGGCGGCCTGTGCAGCTACTACGCCGAGCTGGGCGGTCTCATGGTGGGCTTCGAGGACGCAGACGCCTGAGCTTGAATTATTCCATCCGCTGCGCTATACTATTCCCATAAAAATGCTGCCGCAGGGCAGCGGGGGGAGGCGCAGATGTTCTTTCGGCTGCCGGTCGTCCGGTTCTTCAATCGTGTCATCAACAGGGCCACGGTCACAGTGGCCCTTGTTTTGCTGCAGATCGGCTGGCTGCTCTGGGCCTTCTTCTCCCTCACGGCCGGAAAGGTGTGGGTGAATGCGGGGCTGAACGTCCTCAGCCTCTTCATCACCCTCTACCTCGTGCGGAAGGACGAGAACAGCGACTACAAGATCATCTGGCTCGTCCTCATCGGGCTGATGCCCCTGCTGGGCGGGGCGCTCTATCTGGCCTTCGGCAACAAGGCCCCCGCCAAGCGGATGCGCCAGCGGATGCAGGCGGTGGAGCGCCAGCACACCGCCGACCTCGCCCAGCAGCCGGGCCAGACCGAGGCCCTCGACCCCGCCAGCCGGGGGCTGTGCCGCTATATCGCCGACTACGGCCCTTACCCCGCATGGAAGGACACCACGGCGAAATACTACCCCTGCGGCGAGGAGATGTACCCCGACCTTCTGGCCGACCTCGAGAGGGCGGAGCGGTTCATCTTCCTTGAGTTCTTCATCGTCCGCACCGGCAGGATGTGGGGCGGGGTGGAGGACATCCTCGTCCGCAAGGCCGCCGAGGGGGTGGACGTCCGGCTCATCTACGACGATTTCGGCAGCCTCTTGGGCCTGCCGTCGGACTTCGTGGTGCGGATGGAGCGGGCGCACATCCGGTGCATCCCCTTCAACCCCGTGGTGCCGCTGGTGTCGCTGGTCATGAACCACCGCGACCACCGGAAGATCGTGGTCGTGGACGGAAATACAGCCTATACGGGCGGCATCAATCTGGCCGACGAGTATATCAATGAAGAAGAGCGGTTCGGCTACTGGAAGGACGCGGCCCTGCGCACCGAGGGCGCGGCGGTGTGGAACTTTACGGTGATGTTCCTCAAGCACTGGAACGCCTTCCGCCCCAGCGAGGAGGATTATGCGCCCTTTATGCCTCAGGCTGAGTCCCTGTCTGCCCAGTCGGACGGAGTGATACAGCCCTACGGGGACAGCCCGCTGGACGAAGAGGCTCTGGCCGAGACGGTCTACCTGAATATCATCAATCAGGCCCAGCGGTACGTCTATATCTATACGCCCTACTTCGCAGTGGGCGAGACCATGCTGGAAGCCCTCAAGGCGGCGGCAAAGCGGGGCGTGGACGTGCGCATCGTCACGCCGGGCGTGCCGGACAAAAAAGTCGTATACCGCCTTACGCGCTCCTATTACGCGCCGCTGCTGCGCGCAGGCGTGCGCATCTACGAATATACGCCGGGCTTCATCCATGCCAAGCAGATGTTCTGTGACGGCGTGGCGGCCACGGTGGGAACCATCAACATGGATTATCGCAGCTTCCAGCTCCACTATGAGTGCGGCGTATTGCTCTATCACATGCCCGCAGTGGAGGAACTGCTGGAGGATATGGATACCATTATGGCCCAAAGCCAGCTGTACACGCTGGAAGAGTGGAACCAGCGGCCCTGGTATCGCCGGGGGTTCGCGTCCATTCTCAAGCTGGGCGCGATCTGGCTGTAAGGCCGGATAAATCCCCGCAGCAAGCAGGCACAAACGACGGACGTGTCTCATTTCATACTTTTTGGAGGTCCTATGTCCCGTGAACTTACCCCTCAGGAGATTGCCGAGCGCAGTCTCATCAAAACCTACCGCAAAACGATCTGGAATCCCTTTATCGCGGCGGTGAAGCGATATGAATTGGTTTGTCCGGGCGACCGGATCGCCGTGTGCATTTCCGGCGGAAAGGACTCCATGGTGCTGGCCAAGCTGATGCAGGAACTGCTGCGGCACACGGACCGTCCCTTCCATCTGGAATTTCTGGTGATGGAC
>ERZ827088.3249-NODE-3249-length-15279-cov-8.284485_pt1 | contig 15279 bp, 12 predicted proteins | sample MGYA00519922_ERZ827088 | MGnify/ENA primary metagenome ERZ827088 (study PRJEB31778, sample SAMEA3449254) | human gut metagenome | biome: human gut; feature: human-associated habitat; material: faeces | place: United Kingdom | collected 2010/2012 ... | reverse complement strand
GGGCTCGAACCCAAGACCCCAACATTAAAAGTGTTGTGCTCTACCAGCTGAGCTAACGGATCTCCATGGGTGCTCAGATAGCTTGTATCTTAAAAGCGTGTGCAAAGGTATTGCTTTTTTTTGAAACACGCAAATTATTTCAGGCTTTTTTCTTGTATTTTGTCTATTTCGTGTTCTTTGGTTACGTATCTCTGCCAATATGCTATAATAAGCGTTGTAAGGGGGAGGGCGATTATCAGTCCGATGAATCCGAGCATGGCGCCCCATACAGACAGCGAGAGCAGCAGTATCGCCGGGTTGAGCCCCATTGCCTTACCCATTATTTTGGGAATGACAATTGTCTCGGTGATAATCTGTACAAGGATGAACAGTCCTACAGCCAAGCCGAATACATACCAGAAGTTCTGTCCCGTGTCGGCTGCTTTGAGCATGGCGAGGAATGCGGTGGGTATGAGTGCGAACGTGTGTAGATAGGGCACAAGATCCATTATTCCGATGAGAATTCCCAGTCCTATAGCCATCGGAAAATCCATAATTGTGAATCCTATGCAGAACATTATGCCCATGCATAAAGCTACCGAACTCTGTCCGCGTATGTAATTGTTCAGTTCGCGTTCCACGTCTTTCATGAGTTCCTGCCAGAACGGACGGTTCTTTTTCGGGAATATCTTTATCCAGTTGGTCGTGAGATATTCATAATCGAGGAGTATGAAGAACATGTATAGCAGTGTTATACATGACGCCACGATGCTTATAATCACGCTGGCGGTTTGCCCGAGAACGGAGAACACTTTGGGCATACCGCTTTTCAGGATGTCGCTGAAGTCCTTGCTCTTGAAGAACCTCTCTATCTCGTGCTGGTTGTCTACAACCCATCTTTTTACAATCAGTGACAGGTCGTTTGTATGCGTTGTCTGTTGCAGCCATCTCATGAACACCTCATAAAGTTTCTGGAACTGTTCTATCATAGGAGGTATTATGAAATATACCATGCCGCCTATCACACCTATTACTATAAGGAGCGCGATTATTATGGCAAACGCCCTGACCTTTACTTTCATCTTATATTGTATGAATTTCACCAGAGGATAAAGCAGATAAGCGAAGAGCCAGGCTATTATGAAAGGCAATAGAGCGCCGCTAAGATAGTTGATGGCATACAGTACGGCAATGACAAGGATTGCTATCAGCATCCATCTTACGAACTTATCGAAGGTGATTTTTTCTTCAAGCATAATTTTATGTTAGTTTGGAAATGGTGTAATGAATGCGTATTATATTTCCGTCAATTGTCTGATATGTTGTTTCTGGAGTTTCAGTATGCCATGTCTTGCCGTTTCGTTCACCCTGTTATTGCATCCGGTGCGGGCGTTTGTGTGACGTTGTTCAGCCCGGATGCATTTTATAACGGCTTTATACAGAATTTATCATATGGGCAAACCAAGGGTCCGCGACGGTTGTGAAAGAACGCTGTCAATGATTTATGTATCTCATGTACGCATCATGTGTCTTGCCGGTGGAGTAAGTCTGTCACAGCCTTCCTTCCATTGCCTTCTTGTAGCATTCGCGGCATAGTGGCTCATACTCGCTCTCCTCACCGAGCATCACACGCTTTTCACCGTCAACTATCCTGTGGCTTATATAAGCAAGATTGCCGCATTTCACGCATATGGCGTGAACCTTCGTCACGTCATCGGCAATGGCGCACAATGCCGGCATAGGTCCGAACGGCACTCCTTTGAAGTCCATGTCCAGCCCGGCTATGATGACCCGTGTCCCGCGGTTTGCCAGTTCGTTGCATACCTCCACAAGACCATCGTCAAGAAACTGCGCCTCGTCTATTCCCACCACATCGATGTCTGACGCCAGCAGCAGTATGCTTGATGACGACTCTATGGGTGTCGACTGTATGGATGTGTTGTCGTGGCTCACCACATCGACATCTGAATAGCGCGTGTCTATTGCCGGTTTGAATATCTCCACTTTCTGACGTGCGAACTTGGCGCGTTTCAGACGCCTTATCAGTTCCTCTGTCTTGCCTGAAAACATAGAACCGCATATCACTTCAATTCTTCCCGGGCGGTGTGCCTCGTCTGATAAATAATCTGTCATGTTGGTTGCAAAAGTACAAAGACGTTTTAAAAATTGCAAAGAAATGAAGGCTTTTTTTGTCCGTGAGGAATATTTAGTTATATTTGTCCGCAGTATGGGAACACTTTATATCGTGCCTACGCCGGTGGGCAATATGGAAGATATGACGTTGCGTGCCATCCGTGTACTGAAAGAGGCGGATGTCGTTCTTGCCGAAGACACGCGTACTTCGGGTGTGCTTCTGAAGCATTTCGACATACAGAACCGGCTGCTGTCACATCATAAGTTCAACGAACACGGCACGACGGCATCTGTAATCGAGCGTCTCAAAGGAGGTCAGGACGTAGCCCTTGTGAGCGATGCCGGAACGCCGGGAATAAGCGACCCGGGATTCTTTCTTGCCCGTGAGGCTGTCAGAGCCGGTATAACCGTGCGGTGTCTGCCTGGTGCCACGGCGTGCATTCCTGCGGTAGTGGCTTCCGGACTGCCTTGCGACAGGTTCTGCTTCGAAGGGTTCCTGCCTCAGAAGAAGGGGCGTCAGACCATGCTCGCCTCCCTGAAGGACGAGCCTCGGACGATGATTTTCTACGAGTCGCCCTACAGACTGCTGAAAACGTTAGGACAGTTTGCCGAGGTGTTCGGTGCCGGACGCGAGGTCTGCGTATGCCGTGAGATATCCAAACTGCACGAAGATTATGTCAGGGGAACGCTCGCGGAGGTCAAGGAACATTTCGAGAACAATCCGCCGCGCGGTGAGATTGTCATCGTGCTTGCAGGCAATGACGACAGACAGAACAACAAAGAAAATGTATAACAAAACCAGACTGATATGAAGAAGTTATTATTTTTAGCAATTGGTTTGACTTTGATCACCTTCATGGGATGCAAGGAAGACCGCAAAGTAGCCGACGTAGCAGGATTCAGCCAGAATGACTCATTGCAGAAAATCATTGCTCAGAAGGATAATGAGATAAATGACATTATGGAAACATTCAACCAGATTGAGGCTGGATTCAAGGAAATAAATGAGGCTGAGAACCGTGTGAGTCTGATGAAGGACGGTGAGGGTGCCAACCGCAGACAGCAGCTTGTGGAGAACGTGCAGTTCATCTCCGCCACGATGAAGGAGAACCGCACGCTCATAGAAAAGCTGCGCCGCCAGCTGCGCGAGAGCAGTGTCAAGAGCGACAACCTGAAGAAGACCATCGAGAACCTCGTAGCCGAGCTTGAGGAGAAGGACAACCAGCTTCAGCAGCTCCGCGCAGAGCTCGACGCGAAGAATATCCATATAGCCGAGCTCGACCAGACCATAAGCGGTCTGAACGACAATGTGACAAATCTGCAGACCGAGAGCTCGCAGAAGAGCGCTACCATCCAGGCTCAGGACAAGCAGCTCAACACCGCATGGTTTGTGTTCGGCACCAAGAAGGAACTCAAGGAACAGCGCATCATCGACGGCGACCGCGTGCTCGAGTCAAACTTCAACAAGAGCTACTTCACAAAGATAGACATCCGCGTGGAGAAGGAGATTAAGCTCTATTCCAAGTATGCCAAGATTCTCACCATGCACCCGTCAGACAGCTACACGCTGGAAAAGGACGCCAACAAACAGTATGTCCTGCGCATCACCAATCCGCAGATATTCTGGTCGACAAGCAAGTATCTCGTCATACTCGTAAAATAACGTAGTCATATACGTATTCAATCATCAAAGGGGCAGACTCCGTCAGAGTCTGCCCCTTTGCCGTTTGTGTGAAGGTGCCGCTGCCATGTGTGCCTGCCGTAATCCTCCTTCGTTGTGTCCTCCGCTTTCGTCCGGCACAGACAGCCACGTCTTCTGCGGAGGCGGAAAAAACGTTTTGACGGTCTGATGACCGGTCCGGGTCTACTCCGGAGGATGATACACATGAGGCGAAACAGCCGGTTGCGGCTTATCCGAACAGCGGAACCACATATTTCGCCAGTGCGTATCCGCCGCCCAAGAGCCATGCGAAGAGTATCAGGGCGAGTACGAACGGCTTCACGCCAGCCTTGCGGAACTTGTCGATGCTTGTCTCCGCGCCGAGTGCCGTCATTGCCATCGTGAGCAGGAATGTGTCGAACGTGTTGATGAAGTCCACCATACCAGCCGGCAGGAGGTCGAGAGAGTTGAACCCGATCACCACAAGAAACAGGATGGCAAACCACGGCAGCGAAATCTTTGCGCGCCCGCCCGCGTCACCGCTCTTCACCGCCGCCCTCATGACGCTGTAGCTTATAATGAGCAGGACGGGCACGAGCATCATCACACGTATCATCTTCACTATTATAGCCGGGTCTGACACCTCCTTGCCCATGGCGTTTCCCGCGCCCACCACGTGTGCCACCTCATGCACGGTGCTGCCCGTGTATATGCCCATCTCCTGCGGAGTGAGGTCTACGATGCCGTTGCGGTAGAGTATCGGATAGAGAAACATCGCTATCGTTCCGAATATCACCACCGTCGACACAGCCACCGCCGTCTTGTACGGCTTCACCTTTATCGCCGATTCGGTTCCCAGTATGGCTGCCGCCCCACAGATGCCGCTGCCCACAGATGTAAGCAGCGCGATGCCCCTGTCCATCTTCATCAGCCGTCCTATGAGCACTCCGCCGCATACGGTCACCGTCACTATCACGGCGTCTATGCATATTGCCGGGATGCCCACCTCAACCACATTCTGGAACGTAAGCCTGAATCCGTAGAGTATGATGCCTATGCGCAATATCCTTTTCGAGCAGAACTGGATGCCCGGAACCCACGTCTCCGGCAGGTTGTTGCGCAGGCTGTTGGCATAGAGCATGCCGAGAATGATGCCGACAATCATCGGGCTGAACGACAGTTTTTTCACAAACTCCATGCCGCCGATGTAGAATGCGGCGCATGAGAACAGTGCGATAAGCAGCACGCCGTGCAGCATGCTGCTGCGTTTTTCACTTAACATATTATTCAAATCGTTTTAGATGATAAGCCGGACTCATTAGCGTGAAGCCGCGCTTCACGTCAGGTGTGTCCGCGTTATCTTGTTTATAATTAATGTTTCAGGGCGTAAAATTAATTAAAAAAAGCATTTCCTCACTGTTTTGTCATGATATTTTTAATTGTCAGAAGCGGAGATATGTGAACGGGTCTACTTTTTTGCGCCTCTTTCATACGCTTTCTCCGACTTCGTGTTCTTTGCGCTAATCTGCCGTCATACTGTCCAATATGTTTCCCCCTCTGCCTGTCACCTCTTCATCCCTCTTCCTCACTGCCGCCGTCGTCTTGTCCCGCGCTTTTACCAGATGTGGCTGTCCGCATCTTCGGCAAAGGCGCAGACAGACATGTCCGGCGGCAGTGCTGAATACCGGTGAAGTATAAATGACCGGTCCTGTTTCACTGTTTCTTCATCTCCATCTTCAGCTTTTTCGCTTTCATCGGCAGAGGATACGAGCACAGCCAAATCTTAGGGCTTATCTGCTGTCCTGTTATCACGCCTTTCCTTTCGCCGCTGTCGGGCCGCTCGTTGTTGCTGTAGTCCATGTTGCGGTTGAGTGCCAGCACGTAAGCCTCTATCTTCTTGCCAGCCATGTCTTTGGTCAGCGGTATATAATATGTATAGTTCCTGTCGCTTACGGCACTCTTATATTCCCACGTGTTGGATGTGAACGACGGCGCCCTGTCCGAACATCCCACATACTCGCCGTCTATCTTCACCGCTGCCCACGCGCCTTCCTGTCCGTGATAGCCGTTCACCGCCACGCACAGATAGGCGCCGTCGGCAATCTCCCCGAGCGTCAGCTCACTCTTCCATGCCTTCTTCGCCATGCACGTCGCGCTTCCGTAGGGGCGGAACAGGTTTGACGCGCGCCAACGGCTGCTGTCGGTTTTCTTTCCGTCCCTGTATCCCGTCACTTCCGACAGGCGCAGGGGGCAGGGCGCAAAGCGCACATATCTCACCTCGCCTGCGCCGCTCAGGTCTATCGTCATTCTCTTTCCCGCCGTGAAGGTTATCGGCTTCCAGCTTCTCAGGTCGGCTGAGACGTATGCCTCCACACCCTCGTAAGATTTCAGCGGAGTGATGGAGTATTCGTCGAACGACTCTATCACCAGACTGTCCAGCCGCTGTCTCCCGCCCATGTCGAGGCAGAAGCCCGACTCTCCGAACGGACGTATGTCGCCCCAGCGCATGGCTATCGAGAATCCCGTCTCCCGATTGCCGTCAAACAGGTTGCGGTCCCATATCTCCCTTGCTCCGAACAGTTCCTGACCGAAGAAGGCGTCGCGTGCAGCCTTCACCTGCGGCACAGCCGTCTCGCCCGAGCGTTCCAGCGAACGCACCTCGAGCGCGTTGTTGTCGGCGGCGAAGCATGTGGCGTAATACAGAGCCTCGGCGTCGGCTGGCACGTCGCACTCCCGCATGTCGGCAAGCTTGCGGTAGGGCGGCAGAGTGAGCTTCTGTCCGTCGAACGTCAGTGTTATTTGCCGTCCGTCCAGCAGTTTCCGCGCCTGCGTCCCGTCTATGCCGGCTGAGACGAACAGTCCGGCTCCACGCTCCATCCTCACCTTGTATTTCTCTCCCGGCATGCCCAGCAGCCTCACTTCAGCCGTGTTTCCCGCGCGGTCGTTTATGATGTGATAAGGTATGCCGCTCAGAGCCACGCGGTCTTTCTCCTTGTCTGTGGTTATCTTCACAAGAGCCGTGCGGAACGGCAGCACCTCAACCTTCAGCTCCGAGCCGTAGTCGTGGCTGCCCAGATCGTATATATAAGGATGGTACAGACGCGCCTTCACCTTCCGTCCGCAGTCCTTCAGTCCCGTCTCGCTGTCGAGTCTTACGCTGTATGTCTTTGTCTCCCACGACAGGTTGCGCAGAGTGATGAACTGCGTCCTGCCGTCGCCTCTCGACACGGCTCCCTCTCCGTAGCGTCCTTCCGGCAACTGTATTCCCCCGGTGAGTATGTCGCGATAGTCGCGGTGCAGATTGTAAATGTATGCCAGATACGGAAACTCGTCGTCTCTCAGCAGCCATGGGTTGGCGTATATCTGCGGAGAGAGAATCAGTCCGCGGTTGAACGCCTGCAATATGAGGTCGTCCTCCCAGTAGTCAAGACATGACGACAGGCACACGCCGTGGTCTTCCGTCAGGCGCGTCAGGTTGTCGGGAGCTTTCCTTGCCAGCGCGCGTGCGCGGTGATGCGGGGCTGTCACGTCGTTGGTCATGTGCACGTCTATGTATGTCTCCTCACCTCCCATGAGATGTGTCGTCGAGTATTTGTCGCCCGGACCGAGGTCCAGCCTGTGGTTGAGCAGTATGAATCCGGGGTCTTCCTGCCTTATTGCCTTCATCATCCTGTCAAAGTTGCCGTACATCTCCTGCCTGAGCTGTCCGCACACAGCGTCCATCTTGAACAGTTTGAAGTTGTATTTCCTCACCAGCTCGGTCATCACGTCCATGCGTTCGTCGGCTTCCGCCTGTGTGTTGCCGAACCCGTCGGGACCGCACCACACCCCGAAGCGCGTGCCGATGGACGCCGCTTTGCCGCAGACGGCGTCCAGTCCGCCTGGAAACTGCCTCCTGAAGCGTTCGGAGCGAGTGCTCCCATACCGTTTCGCACCGTCGAGCGCGCCCGCGTCGAAGGCGTATATGTCGAGCTGCATGCCGTAAGTGTCGTGCATCCATTTGAAGAAGTCGAGGTTTATCAGAGTCTGTTTCTCGGTGGGGCCCTCGTTAGTGTTGTTTATCCATGAGAAATATTCGGAGTATGACGGTGTGTTTTCCGCAGCCCCTCCTACGGGCAGAGCCTGACCGTAAGATGCTGTTGCAGATGCCATTATGAATATTGCCGACAGGAATGACTTGTGTTTCTTGTTCATGATTTTGTATGTAAGATTGTCTGATTATATTATGTATGTTATGTCGGTTCACGTAAAATTGTAGTGCAAAGATAGTGAAAGGTGAGCGCAGAGCAAAGCGAAAAGAAGATATTCTTTTCAGCTTTGTCGGTATGGGACTGCATGTTTAAATTGTGGTGTAATTAAGTAGAGACGCAAAATCTTGCGTCTCACAGTTAGCTTTGTGTGCATAATGTCATTGTGTTGTGGCGATGACGGCTTGCTATGGGCTGCGTCTCCCGATTGGTTTATGTGGTTAATGTTGTCGCATGTGGTTGGGTGCTGGCTTGCGATGGGTTGCTCGTGAGACGCAAGATTTTGCGTCTCTACTGGCTGTCGCCGTTGTGGTTATTTCGTGAGGGCTGCTTATTTAAATTGCGATGGGTTGCTCGTGAGACGCAAAATCTTGCGTCTCTACTGGCTGGCGTCGCTGTGATGATGGGGTGGGGATGGCGTGGTGAAATGCGACGGGGAGGTAGGGTGCTGTTTGGGGGCATTTCTTTACTTGTAAAAACATGCACGCCTTTGTTTGTAAAAATATGGATATTGGGTTATGTTTTTCTGGTTTACACGCTGTATCAAAAACTGTGCCGGATTTTAAAATGGATGTTTAAAAATTAACATGTGTTTACTTTTGTGGTGTAGTATTTAACTTTTCGGCTTGTCGGTTCTGTGCTTTTGAAAGCCGTTTTTAAGTGGGGTGATGGCATGTCCCGGTCGTATGGCGAAGCGTTTCGGGCGATGCCGGATGGTGAAAAAGCATGTTTCGTGTTTCGGAAAAGCACGTTTTGTGACTCCGGATGGGCTTTCCGGGCATGCCATATGTACCGTATGACAGTCTCAAACGGGCTTTTTCATACATCGGGAAAGCCCGTTTGGGGATGCGGAGGGAGCAGGGTTGTTGCGTGATATGTTGTAAGTTGTTTATTGTCAATGACTTACCAAAGACGGTTTTTCTGTGTTTTTTCCGGCATAAACGCATCATGATTGTTTCCGGAAGAGTTTTCGCGCGTTTTTCACGGTATCAATTTAACATTCCAGACTTCGTTTTATTGTCTTTTCACTTATACACGCCTCCATGCCGTAAGCCTTTCTGGGCAGTTGTCCGGACGGCTCATTCCTTCAGGGCTATCCTGCCTCTGATGTTCTCGAAGCCCACATATCCCCACGCCCTGCTGTCTATGGAGTGCGCCCGGTTGTCGCCCATCACGAAGTAGAGCGTGCTGCCGTTCCGCTCAGGTATTGCCAGCGGACCGTAGTTGTGGGCGTTCCATGTGTTGTGCTCGGGGAAGGTCACGGGGCGTATGGTGTCCTTCTCGGTTGTCGGCACAACGGTGGCTGGCATCCTCTGTCTGCGGTTGTTCACATACACCACGCCGTGCCTTATCTCCAGAGTGTCGCCCGACATCGCCACGATGCGCTTGCACAGGAACATTGTCGTGTCTGCCGGACTTGTGAAGACGATTATGTCTCCGCGCCTGGGCATCCTTATCGCCGGCATCCTGCGGTAGCCCCAGTCTGTTCTCTGGTCGTAGTCGAACACTGAGAGCGGCACGAGAAAGAGCACGTTCTTCACCAGCGCGATGTCAGCTACCCTCCGTGGCAAGCACGCGCCGTAGGTTATCTGGTCTATCAGGATGACGCTTCCCGCCTTGATGGTGTTCTCCATGCTCGTCGTGGGCACATGGTTCACCGTGGCTACGAAGGTGCTGAGGACGATGTAGAGCGTCGCCCCTGCAATCAGGATGGTCCTTATCCGTGGCATTCTCCGTTTCATCTTGTGTCTTGTTTTCATTCCCTTGCGTACACCAGCAGGGTGTCGTCGCCGTTGAATGTCTTGTAGAAGAGGTTGAGCTTTTCCACCCATTGCGGCACGCTTCTGTAAACGAGCTTCAGTCCGGCGTTCTCCGCCATCTGCCTTCTCCATATGTCGCCTTGGGTTATTATCACCGCGTCGCCCTTCTTCGGACTGATGCTGCCGAGCAGATAGAGGTCTATGTCCTCGTCCACGGTTATCCCTTTGCGCCGGTAGAACTCAAGGTCGAGGCTCGACACACGGTAAATGTTGTTCTCGTGGGTGCATATCACGCGTGTTGTCTCACGGTTGTCGTACACATATTTCAGGGCGTTGCCCCTGCCGTTCTTCGCCGGTTTGGCAGCCAGCATGAGCAGTCCTCCGGCGTCGGTGAGTACAAAAGCCGCCGCCAGCACCGCGAAGAGGGCTTTCAGTCTGGGCGTGTAGATGAGTTCCCATGTCCATATGAGCATTATCGGGAAGAAAAACGCCATGGGGAAGAGAAAGCGCAGCTCCTTGTGGTCTGCCATGGAATGTCCGGCAATGAAGAACACCACTATCCACACCACGGGACTTCTGAAATGGCGCACGCAGGAGCACAGCAGCGACAGCAGCATGCATGTGCCTATGAAGTGTGTGGGTCTGCCGAGCAGCATCAGCACATATTCATACCACGGCGACACGCCGAAGGTGGCTGCCACACCGTTTATGATGTTCTCCCTGAAGTAGTCGAGCGGTGGAAACACCGGTCTGCCGTAAAACCACGAGTCCGCCAAAAAAGCCATTGCCATGACGGAGAGGAAGCCCGCCGCGGCAAAGGCAATCCTCGTGTAAGCACGCCTGTACACGCACACATACCAGCACAGCAGTCCGAGAACGGCGAACATGGTCTGATAGCGGAACTCGAAGGCGACGCCGAGCAGTATGCCCATGACGGCGGCACGCTTTGCGGAGACCTCGCCGGGCGATTCTGCCATCCTGCATGCCATGCCCGCCGCAAGGAGCAGAAATACGGCGGACATAGTCTCGGAGGAGTATCTCACGCTTATATACGGGACGAACCATAACAGGAATGACAGCGCGGTGTAGGCGTTTATGTGCCCGGGCATTATGGAGGACTGTGTGCACCTGATGAAATGACACACCGACCACATCACCGCCGCCGCCATTACGACGCGCAGGGACAGTGCGAGCACGAACGGGTCTGACGCCCCGCAAAGCTCCATCGCCTTCAACAGGATGATGGTGATGATGGGTTGCAGCGTCGGGCGGATGTGTGCGGCAAGCTCCCACGGCACTGTCTCCGATGTGCACGCGCCTGTCTTCCATCGGGCGAACTCGATGATCTGGAAGTGCTCGTCGGGATAGAAATAGCCGTTGCTGCTGTATGCTGTTACAAGGAATACGGCTGCTGAAAGAAGCGTCAGCGCGGTGCGTGCGTCGGACCATGTCTTATGTCTGTGCCCCATCATGCTGTTGTGTCGCGTTTTCTCATCATCGCACATCTCACCAGCAGAAAGCTTGCCGGCACCGATATGATGTAGACCGGTATCGGGGCAAGCTCATTGCTTACGCCGAGAAGCAGCGATATGTTGAATATGGTTATCTGTATGAGGTAGTTGATGCCGTGGCTCACGGCGAAGCGGAGGAATCGTCTCCATGACGGTCTTACCTTGAACGTGAACCATGAGGTCATCATGAAATTGAACAGAAAGCTTATTATGTAGCCTGATGTGAATGCCACGTTGAGATATGTGTAGCGTAGCAGAAGATAGTATACACCGTAATGTATCACCAGCGCGGTTGTGCCGACAATCCCGAACCGGATAATCTCTCCTGAAAGTTTGTGCATGTGTGTTTTTATGTCAGTCATTCCGGACATGTGTTGTTTTTATATTGTTTAGACGTTTTTCTATTTATGGCTCCCAAATTTACATATTTTTGGGATAACGGGAACACTTGAAGGAAAAATATTTGCAGCTTTAACAAATTTTATCACAATATTTTTTATTTTGTTTATTCGAAGTTGTTATATCATTAAACAGAGGAAAATAACTTAAATTCTAAATGTATTATGAACAGAATTATCATTGCTTTACTTGTGGCATTTGCCGCTCATGCGGACAGCTTTGCCTATGAGATTTCATTGTGAACGGTTTCGCCTATAACATAAAGAAAGACGGGACGGTGGCGTTGACTTACAAGAATCCGGATTTGACGTATGTGTCTGGCGACGGCGGATATGTGGGAAATGTAGTCATTCCGAAGACGGTGAAATACAAGAACCGTACATACCGGGTGACGGAGATAGGCGAGCGCACGTTCAGCTACTGCCACAAGGTGACGTCTGTGAAGATTCCGGAGGGCATCAGGAAGATAGGCTGGTTCGCATTCGGACAGCTCATAAACGTAAGCTCAATACATATACCGTCCACTGTGCAAGAGATTGCGCCGGGTGCCTTCCAGGTGCTTCTGAAACTGAAAAGGCTTACCGTGTCGCCCGCCAACAAATATTACTGCTCGGAGGGCAACTGCATATACAACAAGAAAAAGACCGTGCTGGTGTTTGTCGCACAGGTGAACAAGGTGCTGACCATCCCTTCCTCTGTCACCACGATACTCGACGACGCTTTCTCAGGAAACACGAAGATGAAGAAGCTTGTAGTGCCTAAGAGCGTCAAGTATGCCGGACGGGCGGCATTCTCAAGTATGAATGCCACCTATGTCGAGAATAGGGCAAGTATGAAGGATTTGCCGGGAAGCTCCAAGTATGGGCATCGTCCTCTGTGGACTTACCAGCCTTGTTTCGTGACACCGGGAGAGATAAGAATGATAGAGTGATAATTGGACCGGGGAGAGACATAATATGTACGCGTACATTAATAATTGATATATGATGATAGTTAATATATGAAAAAGGTTACTGGCTGTTTGTTGGCGGCACTATGTGCCGGATGCGCCCTTCTCTCGTGCGCAGAGCAAAAGATGTGTATGCCTGCGGAGGCAAGTGAGATAACTTTCAGGGATGCTCCTGCCGATTATCTGATAGCCTCCAACTTCAGGAACATACATATGGTTCAGCTTGAGATGAAGGACGAATGTGTGGTTTCTGATGTGAAACGAATAATAGACACCGATGGAAAGGTGTTTGTGCTGACTTCAGACAATGAGATATTCTGCTTCGACCGCAGCACCGGTAAATACCTGAGCACTATAGGGAGCGTGGGTGAAGGACCCGGTGAGTATGTTGATGCTACAGACATCTTCTATGATGAGAGAGAAAAGCGCATATGCGTGCTTGACTGCACCAAGAACGCAATTCACGCTTACACTCTTGACGGAAAGTATAATGGCGACAGGACTCCCGGACAAGGTGGTGACGCCATCGCAGCCTTGAGCTGGGCTATATGTGCGGAGCGGTCGGCAGACGGCAGCTTGATGATAGCCTCGCAAATGACTGGCGGCTATCCCTCAAACGACTATGCTTACACTGTTGTGCGCCCGGACGGAACACTGAGCCGTATGGATGCCTTCGCTCCTGTGAAGGTGGAGGATTATTCCATGCCTTTTGCCACGCGGTCCATTGCCGTATGTGAGGACGGACTGAGGTTCTTCAAGTTCCTCAACGACACCATTTTCACGTTGAAAGACGGTGAGGCTGTGCCTTATTGCAGGTTGAATACAGGGCGCAGTATGCCGCCTAAGGACGTGGTGGCGAAAATGGGAAGTTACAAGGAAACAAACCTGTACAACCTGTATAAATCAAGTGGCTATGCCATGACGTTCAGGGAAATGTATGAGTGCGGGAATCTTATCGCGATTGTACCGGAACTTTACATGATGACGGGCGGATATTTCTGGATTGACAAGGAGAGACAGGAGGGTATACATATCCTTGCTACGGGCGATTTCGGTGACGAGTGCTTCCGCTTTCTTCAGGGACAAAGCATAATAAGACTTGTAGGGTCTAACGGGAAAGAACTGATAAGTGCATTCAGCGGCGCGACGTCTATAAGGGCTGTACAGAAACAGTTGAGTGATGGGAAAACACTGAAACTGTATGATAAGAGGATGAAGACGTTCTTTGAAAAGGCAGACCCGGAGGGCAATCCGTGCCTTGTGTTCTATGAGAACTGACGTGCCGGTGATTACTGCGGATGTATGATCCGGAGTTCTGTAATACGCCAGTCGCTTACGAATTGAAACTAAAATAGAACGGAGTTTTTATAAAAGACTCCTTAAATAACAATTATTAATAAACATTAAACAATTAAGCTATGAAAAAATTATTTATTTCGGCATCCTGCGCGGTTCTGTGTTCAGGATTTGCATTCAGTATTTATCAGGCGGCAAACGACTATGGTATGAAAGAGAACAAACTGCACAGTGCGATTGTTGCGCAGTCTGACGAAACGTCAGGAGGAGGAAGTGGTGGAGGTGTTGCTTATTATGATAAAACTATAAACATAATTCGTAATAGCATCGGTGAGAATTCTGGTACAACCGGATCCATCACCATAAACTCGCTTGGAGAAACTAATAGCTTAACAATAACTGGTCTGAGAAAGAATACAAAATATTATATATCTTATATAGATAGATATTGTATGGCATCTCAGGGCGATCTATGTTACCATGGTGATGAGATAATCGCTGTGATAGACATTGTCGCAGGTGGCTCGGAGACAACAGGCGGAGGTAATTAATAATAGACGAATTAAATATGATTTAAAATGAAACATACAATCATTCGTTTATTAGTACTGTTTTGCGCGGGCATTCTGGTAGTGTCATGCCGCGAGCAGAAGAAGAGCACCCCTGCAGGTGCTGACGTGAAGGAGGTGACTTTCAAGGAAGCCCCCAAGGATTTTCTCATCGCCTCAAGCTTCAAGAACATCCACATGATACAGCTTGAAGCCAAAGAGGAATGTCTAATCTCGGATATCAAGCGTGTCGTTGACGTGGAAGGAAAGGTTTATGTGCTCACACGAACCAACGAGATATTCTGCTTCGACCGTGCCACCGGCAAATATATACGTACTATAGGACGTATGGGAGAAGGTCCGGGCGAGTATGTCAGTGCAAGAGATATCTGTTATGACGAGAAGGAAAAGTGCATCTGCGTTGTGGATTATTATAAAGGCGCGATACACAATTACGCTCTCGACGGCAGATTCCTCGGTGACAGAAAGCTTGACGAAGAAACCGCTAAAGGTGTGAATTTGACGTTTTTTGCAGACTGTGCTCCGGACGGCAACATGCTGCTTTCCTTGAGTATGTCAGCAAAGAAAACTTCCCGTGACCATGTATATATGATGCTTCGTCCTGACGGTACGTCGACAGGGGTGGACGTTTTCTCTCCGGTTAAGGCTGAAATAGGGACCATTGAAGTCTCCAGGCATCCTATCGCCAAGAGTGAGGACGGTCTGCGGTTCTTCAAGTTTTTGAATGATACAATCTTCACTTTGTCAGGTGACGAGGTTGTTCCTTTCTGCAAGTT
>ERZ827088.3247-NODE-3247-length-15286-cov-4.933819_pt1 | contig 15286 bp, 10 predicted proteins | sample MGYA00519922_ERZ827088 | MGnify/ENA primary metagenome ERZ827088 (study PRJEB31778, sample SAMEA3449254) | human gut metagenome | biome: human gut; feature: human-associated habitat; material: faeces | place: United Kingdom | collected 2010/2012 ... | reverse complement strand
AACGAACTGAACAATGAGGGCTGGGGACAGGTCTTGTTTATCATATAATCTGCAAGTTTTCAACCGTAAAGGTACAAAAACTTGCAGATATCTCAAAGCAAATCGCACATCAATCTGTTGATTATTAATTAGTAACGTGTCTTTTAAGGGACGACTAAATAGGAATAAAAACGTTTATATATTCCGAAATCTTGGCAATACGCATTATCATGATATTCTTTCTTATACTTTTCATTGAGTACACGCATTGAAGAAAGATATTTTATATTTCCTGACTCATTTCTATTTATTTCATAACTCTGTAATACTGATGAATATATTTTAAAATGACTGTTTTCTAAATATCCTAAATCCTTAAACAAATCATTTAATTTATTCAAATCATAAAAATTATATTCATCTGTATTAATCCTTATCATTACATCAACATTACCTTCTAACAATATTCCCACATTATGAACTATTTTATCAAAACTATCTCCTTCTTCATAATGAAAACGTCTTTTGTTATGATATTCTCTATACCCATCAAGAGTTATTTGAACAGATGCAAAATATTCATTACTAAGAAATTCTTTAAAATAGTCTAAATCATATCCGTTAGTAATCGCTTTAAACTTGTATCCTAAAGAATGCCCCCTTTGAATTATATAGCTGACACTCTCTTTATTATCGCGTAAAAAAGGTTCACCACCATAAAGAAGAATCTGCTTAAAATGCAATTCTTGCCTCGGTTCTATTTGAAACATAGCATCGTAAACTTTGTCCACCAATTCTTTCGTAAATGCCCGCTTTGACCAATGAGCACCATGTTGTGAAATCTCATTTTCAAAACAGTAAGGGCAGCGAAAATTGCAATCGTAACTAACAATAAAGCCAAAAGATTTATGGAGCTTACTTTGTGCCTGATGAAATAAGTTGGCCAGTTTGGAGACATATTCTATCTCTTCATCCTTGCTTTTAGTTGTCAAATATCCTCGTTTTTGTAACAGTTGAGTTACTTCCAGGGAAAGCGTACTTTCAGAAGAATAGTCTTTCAACTCTTTCCAAATGCTTCCATCCACTATATCAATAGCACCGGTATAACCATGCACTAAAAGATACTTGTTTTCTTCGTCTTCCAGCTTGACCGGAATCGTGTAATAAGAAAGATGCATGTTTTCCATCAGTTTAGTTGTTTTTCTTTTCGTTTGATGGACGCAAAGCTATACAGAGAAATTGTATTATACAAGAAAAGGGAGAATATTTTTTTTGATATTCTATTTAGCTTTCAAATCAAAAACATCACAAACGTATTGACTGGCAAGGGGTAAAATATAGCCAAAGAAAACATCGGAAGAATCTGTTTACAATTTTACATATCATCTCTCCCTTTCCAAGTAGACACTATGATAAATATACATATATAACATTCATCGTAAGTACCTATAAAAACCATCATATCAAAAGTATATGTACTTACAATGTGAAACTATCCTCATTAACAAAAAATCAAAGATATAAAGCTGCGAAAATTACAAAAAGAGTCAATATTGCGATAAAAGAACAGCACGAATGCAGATTCCATCTTATCGGACAGTATAATCTGCATTGCGTAGTCATAATTAGATACAATTATCAAATCCACTAATATCCTAATCCCGAGTTTTTGGGATGCACAGGACGGCCAAAGCTTTGCAAACAATAACATCTCCCGGAACAGACAGCCAACACGACTATCACACCATCCACAAGCGGCCATCGGCGCAGGGCAGCACGACGGCCAACATCCCCGCAGCCAGCAGCAAGGCCACAGGCCAGACATCCTGCAAGAACCACAGGCTCATCACCACCAGCAGAAACAGTGCCGCCACAACGTGCATACGGAAGGACGACAGCTCAACTTCGTTTGCCATCGGTCCTCGCGTCGGGCAGTCCCTTCACACGGCCCGACCACGGAAAGGAGGGTAGCCGTGTCCGAAAAGGTATCCGTGGTCGGGCGGAAAGGAGGGCGTGGTCGGGCGGAGTAAAGGCTATCCGAACCCACTGGTATTCCAGCATTTGCGCCAGGGCTTCGGAAGAGAGGCAAGCCGGGGAGTCATTTCCAATAAAAACACCAACGGCAGGCCGGTGTCCACAGACTTCGCCGCTCGTCTGTCCTCTCCTCCGTCCGGCGACCGGAAGCCAAGTGTTGGCCTTTTCCATTTTTATACCTAACTTCGCGGACAAACTATCTTCATCCCTGAACAACGAACAATCCAGATGCAGCTATGGCCAGAGAGAAAAGTGAAATGCCGACGGATGATTCCCGGAAAAGAGATTTTGAAGTCTTCTTCCGGGAGAGTTATTCGTGTCTCTACTATTATGCACTCCACTTGATTCCCGACCCTGAGCTGTGCAAGGACATTTTGGGCGAGTCTTACTTCTACTTGTGGCAACACATCGGAGAATTTCGCCCGGACACAGCCTTGACCTACATGTACACGCACGTCCACAACCTCTGCATCGACCACATACGCCGCACCAAACGCCAGGCCGCGCACACGGCATCCTACCTGCACATGCTGCAAGAGTGGAACGCCGACGAGCGACGGGAGAGCGAGCAGCGCATCGCCACCATCATGGAGCTCATCGCCCGCATGCCTGCCTTGACGCGCACGGTCATGGAGAAATGCTACATCGAAAAGAAACTCTACCGGGAAGTGGCGCAGGAAGTGAACCTGACCGAAAGCGGCGTGCGGAAACACGTGATGAAGGGACTGGACATCATCCGGAGATTTTTTTCTGTTAAATATAAAAAAAGGCAGTAACTAAGCGCACAGCTCATACGTAGTATTAATAAATGAAGGCAACTATGGAAGAACCGAAAAGTACGACAGGACATCAGGCAGAGCAAGACGAAGAGACCCGGCTCCGGTATGAATGCGAGCAGGCCCTGCTGAGAATGCGCTTCAGCCAACCCTCCATCGAGGAAGAATGGGAACGGCAGGAAGCCCGCCTCCGCGCCGCCGAACAGGCAAGGAAGAGGATGCGGCGGCGACGACGGGCATGGGGCGCGGCAATAGGGATTGCAGCCATGACGACGCTGGTGATTCTCTTCTCGTGGAGGAGAGAGACGGTCCACGGCGCGGACGGAATCATCCTTTGCGAAGCACAACCGACGACAGCCGTCACCGTGGCCGACGACTCCGGCAACCGGCCTGCACGCACGACGGCCATCCGTCCGGGACAATCCCCCGTGAGGCAACGGGGAGCTGTCCTCTCCGCCCGACAGGCCGACTTCACACAGGCACAGCCCGACTCAGCCCACACGACCGTGGTCACCATCCCCCGCGGGACGGTCTACCAAATCAAGTTGAGCGACGGCACACAGGTGTGGATGAACGCCGACAGCCGCCTGCACTTCCCGTCACGTTTCACGGGGACCACGCGCGAAGTGCGTCTGGAAGGAGAAGCCTACTTCCGCGTGGTGAAAGACAAATACCGCCCGTTCATCATCCGTGCGCATGGCGTGACCACCGAAGTGCTCGGCACGGAGTTCAACCTCCGGGCCTATCCCGGCACCGAGGCCCATGTCACGCTGGTGGAAGGCTCTGTGAGAATCGGCATGCCGGCCCTCGGACGCGAAGTCACGCTCCGCCCGGGTCAGGACATCGCCTATGCTGAAAGCGGCTTCACCATCACGGAAGTGGACACGCGCTACTGCGCGCTGTGGAAAGACGGTCGTCTCTACTTCGACAACGCACCCCTCAAGGAAATCCTCCATGAGCTGGGACGATACTACAACCTGACGGTGGAGATGGAAGACGACCCCTACCTGATGCAGACGCGCCTGCATTTCGTGGCCGACAGCAGCGAGACCATCGCGCACATCGTCGAGAACCTCAACCTGTTTGAATACATGTCCGTGAAGTTGGACGGCAAAAAAATAACGGTCACGCGAAAAAATTAGCTTCCGGCAGGGACTAAACGGACAAGTTCTTCGTAGTATTAACGAATCGCAATTAATATTTATAACTATGAGGAACTTGTTTGTATTAGAAGAGAAAAGCATTTTCCGGGCATTCGTGCTGCTGCTGGCCGTGTGGGCGCTAAGCCTGCCGGGGCAACTGACAGCACAGGAACAAAGAGACGGGCTCGCGCTGGCGTGCAAGAACGAGCCCTTGCCGGAAGTGTTGAAGAAAGTAGAAGAACTTTCAGGATTCAAAGTATTGTTCACCTACAACGAGGTGCAGGAATTCAAAGTCACGGTCGACGTGAAAAATGTGTCCATCAAAGAGTTGCTGGACAGCATCCTGAAGGATTTCACCCCACCCCTGGACTATCGTATCAAAGGAAACAGCATCACCATCACACGCAAACGCGAGACGCTCTCTCCCGCCTCCCGCAAACTGCTACGAGGTGTCGTCACCGACACACAGGGCAATGCGCTGCCGGGCGTCAACATCCGCACCAACGACAACCTCGCCGTGGGTGTGACCAATGCCGACGGCAAATTTGAAATCAATCTGCCTTCCAGCGGCACGGTCAAGGAAGTCTCGTTCACGTTCATCGGCATGAAGCCAATCACCGTGGAGTTCAAAGGACGTCCGCTCACCATCCGCATGGAGGACGATGCCCACACCGTGGACGAAGTGGTGGTGACCGGTCTGTTCAACTACCGCGCCTCCAGCTTCACAGGGTCGGCCAAAACATTTACCAAAGACCAGCTGCAATCTGTGGGCAACCAGAACCTCATCAAGAGCTTGAGCAACCTCGACCCTTCATTCATCTTGGAAGACAACAATCTCAACGGCTCCAACCCGAACGCCTTCAACGACATCACCATCCGTGGCAACGCCTCCTTCAGCGGCCTGCAAGGCGAATATGACGGCAACCCCAACGAACCGCTCTTCATCCTCGACGGATTCGAGACGACCAGCCAGGCCATCTTCGACCTCGACATGAACCGCGTGGCCTCCGTGACCATCCTGAAAGATGCTGCCGCCAAGGCCATCTACGGTTCGAAAGCGTCAAACGGCGTGGTTGTCGTCGAGACCATCGCCCCGGAGCCGGGACGCCTGCGCCTGACCTACACGGGCGACTTGAACATCGAAGCCCCCGACTTGTCATCCTATGACCTCTGCAACGCGGAAGAGAAACTCCAAGTGGAACTGAACGCCGGACGCTACACGGGGAGCACCCCGGCCAGGCAGCAAGCTCTGACCGAACAATACAATGCGCTGCTGGCCAACATCGCCCGTGGTGTGGACACCTACTGGCTCTCACAGCCTCTACGCACGGGCGTGGGCCAACGCCACTCGGCTTACATGGAAGGCGGCGACGAGCGCATGCGTTACAGCGCGACTTTAAGCTACAACGGCATTGCCGGTGTCATGAAGGGTTCTGACCGTAACACTATCTCGGGCAACATCAAGCTGTCCTACCGCTACAAGAACTTACTGTTCAACAACTCCTTCTCGCTCACGGCCAATACGGCTGACGATTCGCCCTACGGCACCTTCTCCGACTATGTATCGGCCAACCCGTACTACTCCCCGTATGATGAAAACGGGAATCTCGTCAAGGTGCTGGGCACTTACGAAGGAACAAACAGTTCTGTGACTTATTATAACCCGTTGTACAACTCCACCATCGGCACAAAGAACTTCTCCAAGTACACCGAGTACACGGAGAACTTCTACATCGAATGGCGCGCGACGGATTTCCTGCGTTTCACAGGCCGTGTGGGCTACACCTACCAGACCAACAAACGCGAGGATTTCTATCCGGGCGACCACACGATGTTTACCGAATGGACCGGCGACAACTACTTCCTGCGTGGCCAATACTCCATCACAGACGGAGAGTCGAGCACCTTGTCGTCCGACATCACGGCCAACTACACCGGTCAGTTCGGCAAACACATGTTGCTGGCCAATGCGGCATGGAGCTTGAGCTCCAACACGTCTAATTCCCACGGCATGACAGCTTGGGGATTCCTGAACAACCATGTGGACGACATCTCCTTTGCCCGTCAATATGAGGAGAACGGACGTCCGTCAGGCAGCGAAGCGACATCACGCAGCATCGGCATCACAGGAGCTGTGAACTACTCGTATGACGACCGCTACATGGCAGACTTGTCACTGCGTTACAACGGCTCCTCCGTCTTCGGTTCAGACAACCGCTGGGGTACGTTCTGGTCAGTGGGCTTGGGATGGAATCTCCACAACGAAGACTTCATCAAACGCCTGGACTTTATCAACCTCATGAAGCTCCGTGCATCCTACGGCTTGACGGGCAACCAGAACTTCAATCCCTATCAGGCCAAAGCTACTTATAACTTCTACAGCGACGTGGTCTATGACAACATCGTGGGCGCTTACCTGATGGCCATGGCCAACGACCAACTGAAGTGGCAACAGACCGCCGACCTGAACATTGGTTTGGACTTGCAGTTGTTCAACAACTTCAACCTCGTCATCGATGTCTACCGCAGCAAGACGAAAGATGCCTTGCTGGCCATGACACTGCCAACCTCCACCGGATTCAGTTCCTATCAGGAAAACTTGGGTAATGTGGAAAACAAAGGTTTTGACGCAACGCTTAGCTGGCGTTTCTTCCGTACCAGCGACTCATGGGCATCACTCAACTTCACCGTGGGGCATAACGTCAACAAGGTAACTGAAATCAATGAAGCACTGCGTTCCTATAATGAAGAACAAGAAAATGACCAAGCCGAAAACAGCACGACTTCACCCATCATCCGCTATGAGGAAGGGCAGTCCATGACCGCCATCTGGGCCGTGAAATCATTGGGTATAGACCCTGCCACCGGCGAAGAGATTTTCTTGAAGAAGGATGGCGTGACGACGACCTACGACTGGAGTGCCGACGACTACATCGTAGCCGGCGACAGCAATCCGAAATACCATGGGAACTTCGGTCTGAGTGGTGAATACAAAGGTTTCGGCTTGACATGCTCGTTCAGCTATGAGCTGGGAGGAGACTACTACAATCAGACCTTAGTCGACCGCGTGGAAAACGTCAACATAGCCAACAACGTGGACCATCGCGTACTAAGCGACACTTGGCAGCAAGTGGGTGACGTGGCTAAATTCAAACATATCTCAGACAGTCCCACAACCACCTATCCCACGACACGCTTCATCGAGAAGTACAACGAACTGCAGTTCGCTTCTCTCTCTTGCTACTACGACTTTAAATACGTTTCCTGGCTTCACAAACTGAGAATGGAACGCTTGAAAATCTCGTTCTACATGAACGACCTCTTCCACATTTCCACGGTGAAGACCGAACGCGGACTTAGCTATCCGTATGCCCGTTCGTTCTCCTTATCTCTATCTGCAACATTCTAAACATCGACCAGACTTATGATACACTTACACTCCATTTACATAAAAGGCGCCTGCCTGCTTCTGATGCTGGGCGGAGCGACTTCCTGCAACGACTGGCTGGACGTACAACCAGCCTCACAGGTGGAAGACACTGAGCTTTTCTCCTCCGAAAACGGTTTCAAAGAGGCCTTGGCCGGCGTCTACTCATCCATGGTATCCACTTCGACCTACGGCATGGAAATGACCTTCGGGACGATGGCTGTCCTGGGCCACGAATGGTCAAACTTGCCAAGCAGCAGCGTTGCCGCCAATGCCCAAGCATACGAGACATTAGCCGAATACGACTACAGCAGCTCCTTGTCTGAAGGGGTGATAGCCAGCATCTGGGCCACTTCCTACAACGGCATAGCCAATGTCAACAACCTGCTCAATCACATTGACGCACGACAATCCCTCTTTAGCAATAACAATTATGCCATCATCAAAGGAGAGGCCCTGGCCCTGCGTGCGTTCCTCCACTTCGATTTGTTGCGTTGCTTCGGAGTGAGTTATGCTGTCAATTCCAACATGCCGTCCATTCCCTATTGCACCGACCTGACCTATCGTGTTTTCCCGCAACTCACCGTGCAGGAAGTGGCTGCAAGCATTGAGGCCGACCTGCTGGAAGCCGAGCAGTTGCTCCAGGTAGACCCTATCCTGACCGGAGAGGAAATCACGGAACTGGACGACAACGGCTACCTGATGAACCGCCAAGTGCACCTGAACTACTATGCCGTCAAAGCCCTGCAAGCCCGCCTCTACATGTGGATGCAGCGATATGGCGACGCAGAAGCTGCCGCCGAGGAAGTCATCAACTCCGGTGCATTCCCTTGGGCCGAGTTGTCTGTTGTCAGCGTAGGCCATGACTACGGCTTTGCCACCGAACAAATCTTCGCGCTCAACAACACCACGCTGTCTACGGTCTTCGACACGTATTTCGACCCTGAATCTGATTATGTCACTTTCTCTCTGACGTCTGATGCTCTTAGCGAATACTTTGACAATGTAACAACCGACTATCGCTATCTGTACCAATGGCAAAGCGGTACGCAAAACGAACGAGTCAACAATCGTTATTTGCGGAAATATTCAAATCCTACTGGAGAAAGCTTTGATGAGAGTACCTATTATAGCAACAAAATGCCCCTGATCCGTTTAGGAGAAATGTATCTAATTCTCGCTGAATGTCGTTACCGAAACGGAGGTGATGCTCTTACGCCTCTAAATGAGTTGCGAACAGCTCGTGCATCTATGACTTTAAATGCTTTACCCAACGATTTCTACGATACCCTAATCAATGAATATCGACGGGAAATGATTGCTGAAGGCCAATTATTCTTCTTATACAAGCGTCTGAACCGTACAAGTGTGAAAGGCTCTAATGCAGACGTGATAGCCTTAAGAGCCTATACATTTCCACTTCCGGTTTCAGAAACAGACCCGGCACAGCGTGAAAATAATCGATAAACACTATAAAATAATGAATTATGAGAAACAGTTTCATCTACTATATATGCCTACCAATCCTATTAATGCTAGGATTAAGTGGTTGCGAAGATAACGAGACACCAGTCTACGACATCAGTCGCAGCGCATTGAACATTTGGTGTGGTTCAGAAACCATTCCCGTGGATAGTGTCACATATAATTATTCCTATTCTATGGATGAAGATTCCATTATGTTTTATGCACGAGTATCTGGAATCCCGGTAGACTACGACCGTACTTTTACATTGGAAGTCGTTGAAGGTTCAACGACAGAAGCAGAAGGTAGCTATCGTATTGAGACCTATACGATCCCTGCAAGAGAGGTATTAGTTGAATGCCCTATCTATTTTGACACATCCTTACTAAGAGACAACAATCTCTTTACTGAAAACTACGGTGACGGGCTGTTGAAACTCAAAGTAGCACCAAACGATGAGTTCGTCGAAGGAGCAGAAGAAATAAGCACACTAAATATCATTTTAAGGAATTATTTAGCTAAACCTGATAATTGGGATACAGATACCACCCCTTATTACTCCTTAAGCAGTGTTTTTGGTGATTACAGTAAAGAGAAATATCAGTTCATGATAGACGTTTTAGATATGATGGAATTCAGGATATATGGCTATGCAACAGTACCATACGATGAAGAAAACAATGAAATATCTTATAATTATGCACAATATCTATTGCAAACTTTACAACTTGCTTTAGAAGAATATAATGCTACCCACGATGAACCTTTACGAGATTCGTCTGGTGCTTTAATAACCTTTTAACTACTAAAACTATGCGCAATCTTTTCATATTGTTGACATTCCTTTTAGGAAGCATTGGAACGGGATGCTTCACTTCTTGTTATGATGATAAAGGAAACTATGATTACATTACATTGGATGATGTCGTAATTGACACTACGGGATGTAATATTTTGGAGGCTTACTCCATTGGCCGCTACGACCATTTAACCATAGAACCCAACATCTTATTCAATGGAGTACGGGTTAATGATGATGAGAGTGCCCCTCTTGATTACCTATGGACTATTTACAACACATTCAGTGTTGTTGGAAGCAGTTCTTATGTCACAGACACTTTGGGCTTTACGCCACGATTGGATGCCGATTTTACCCAACTTGCAGAATCCTATAGGCTGCAATTAACTGTCACTCATCGAGAAACAGGAGTACAAACATATTTCCAACTTCCACTGCAAATAGAAGAATCCATCACAGCAGGCTGGATGCTTCTTTATGAACGTGCGGATCAACCTGGAACATCTGACATCGGATTAGTAGTAAATACTTTAGTAAAAAAGTATATTACCACGGAGCAGGAAAGAGAGTTTTGGAATCTTTATAGCGCTTCAAATCAGGAGCCTTTAGCAGGAACTCCTATACGCATTTTACGTCCTGTTGCCAGCCTAACCAGTGGAGCAGACCCCGTAATTTGCCTCACGACAGAAGATATGGTAGGTCTTAACAATGCCACATTCGAGAAGGTTTCAGATTTTAGTGATTTCTTCTATAGTGCACCTGAAGTAAAAAATATCAAGTGGATTGGTCCTTCTGGACGAGTTATGAACAAACAATTTCTTATTAATAATAATGACATATATACTGTATCCTACACATCTGCCACTAGTGGGGGCAATTACTTTGGGAATGCTTTATCTGCCGATTATGGAGAATTAGCGTCTTGGGGAAGTGATATTGCTCAATATAGCGATGCCCTTGTATATGACCAAACCAATGGACGTTTCTACCATATTGTTTCATACACATCTCAAATTGTTCCTTTTGGAGCACAAGATCCATCAGCAGAATTTGATGTAAACAATGTAGGAGCAACTCTATTAATGGGAGATTGGGGACGAGGAGATGCCAGTGGGGTACTTGCCTACGACTACTTACTTATGGCTAATGGTAACAACCGCTATTTAGCTATCCTTAACAGTAATGCAAATGCCGCTGATACAAATGTTGGATTAAGATGGTATGACATTACGAATTCACCCAATATCCAGAATGCTACAACTATGGCATCTGCATTCTTAGGTGAATACGTTTTTTATGGAGCTGGAAACAGTGTATATAATCTCGCATACAACTCATCGACTATTGCTTCTGAAGTCTGGACAGCCCCTTCATCCAATGAAGAAGTGACATGCATTCGTTTCCAAAAAAGCTATTACAATGTATTTATGCAAGCCGGCATTATGCCCAACCCGAACACCGTCGTCCACATCGCCACTTGGAATGAATCAACCCAAGAAGGCAAACTATATCAGTACACCATTAATCAAGCTACCGGAGCCATCTCCGGCGAACCGCGCATCTACACCGTGCCCGGCAAAGTGGGTGACATGAATTGGAAATATGTCATGGAAATGTAAACAATGAAGCTTATGAAACTTTATCACTATATAATGCTAATTTCTTCAATAGTTGTGTCAGCATGTTCTGCGGACCTTGATCCGGAACTTATAGATACAACTAACGAAGAAATAGAACAGACTCGAGCTATTAATATGAAAACATGTAGCAAATGTGGAGCACAATATAATTCAGATATCTATACTAAATGTCCATATGGTTGCCAAGATGAGAATGTCTATGGTTATCATTGTAGTATTTGTAAAAAGCCTGTTAGTGGGAAAAATGGTAGCTGCAATAATTGTGGAGACAATCCTAATAGAAAAAACATTCCATGTCAGTCTTTAACATGCATTTGTAAAAAGGGAACATCGTCGAATCACAATAGTGATGACGGCAGACGCCGGACGGTAGTATTAACATATAGTCATGCTACTGGAACTTTTAATGATGCTGTAGATGCATTTAAAAAAGCATGTAACGTCAAACAATGGAAAGAGCGTTTCGAGCCTTGCCTTCCATTCGAAGATTATGATCTTGTTTTTAACATTTATGATATAGAGTTTATGGCATCAGCCTATTACTTTGAAGTGGAAAAAATAGTATTCTCATTCTCCGAGATATACATTTATGGAACAGGATCAAACATGAATGAATTTATTAAATACCTAATCGACTTCTCTAGCGAAGCTGGAGTATATTACCATATGCATTAAAACTACAACAATATCAAACATATTTCATACACAAATTTTATTATCAGAATACCCTTATGAAACAAAAACTTACCATCCTCTTATTCGCCCTCCTCGCCGTCTGCCTCGGAATGCAGGCGCAGACCGGGGAAAAGGGCATGGCCTTCGAACCTGAAGGCACACTGTTCAAGGACGCCGTGGCCAAGGCCAAGCAAATGAACAAACTCGTGTTCCTCGACTGCTACACGTCGTGGTGCGGACCTTGCAAGATGATGTCGAACACCGTGTTTCCGCAAGAGAAAGTCGGTGCGTACATGAACCCGCGCTTCGTCAACATCAAGATTGACATGGAGAAGGGCGAGGGCGTGGAACTGGCCAAGCGGCTTCAAATCTCCGCCTACCCGACCTTCATCATCTTCAACGGTGACGGCAACGAGATAGGCCGCTTCCTCGGCGGATGCCAGGCCGACGAATTCATCAAGAAAGTGGAGCAGGCCAGCACTGACAACGCCTCGGCCGAGATGGACAAGCGCTTTGCCGACGGCGAACGCGACCCGGAATTTCTGAAACAATACCTCAAAACGCTGAGCAGTGCCTACAAGCGCGGCCAATGCAACGACGTGGTTGAAATCCTCCTCGACGGCAAAGCCGAAACATTTGCTGCCGACAAAGAACTTTCCGACATGTTCATACGCCACATCATCGACCCGTTCTGCCCGGCTTTCATCTACACAGCCAAACATCCCGAAGCGCTCATCGCCCAAGTGGGTGAGACACCCGTCCGGATGAAGCTCCACAGCGTCTGGAGCAACTATCCGCGCCAGCTCGTGACGGAAGACGCCGCAGGCAACGTGACGCTCGACAAGGAAAACATGGACCGCTGGCTGGCCTTGATGGAAGAATGCGGCGTGGACGACCGTGAGGAACTGCGCCTCGATGCCCTCTTGGGCTACGCCGAGAAGAAAGCCGACTGGACGGCCTACGCCGGCTATCTGGACGAACTGGCAAAAGCTGTCGACCTCACCGACCTCGAACTGTGCCGCCGCTGCACGCCCGTCGCCAAGGAGTGCAAGGATGAGACTATCCGCAAGGAGACCGCAACCCTGCTGCAACAACGGCTCGACGACCTCAACTCCGGCAAACGCCAACCGCAAACGCGCCAGGGAAACATGGTGCTCAGCGGCAACATGGGCAAAGCGATGGAAATGCTCATCACCAACCTCACGACAGGCGAGATTCCCGGCACAGATAAGAAATGAAAAATGAAGAGTGAAGAATGAAGAGTGCATATAGCTCTATGTGCCGCAAGGCAATTCTTCATTCTACATTCTTTACTCTTCATTTAAAAGCCAACTTTCTGATTTTCATACTCTCACAACATCCTTAACTCCGCCTGACCTTACCCTCCTTTCCGTCCACGCGCGGACTCCTTTCCGTGCTCGGGCGGAAAGGAGGGTAAGGTCGGGCGGAAAGGAAGGCTGGCGAGCCTCCTTTGTTTATAAGCCTTACCTTTTGCCGTTTCCATAGATTTCGTAAATTTGTCGACATCATAAACTGACATAATATGAAAGAATCTATTACCGAACGTATCGGACGTTTGCGCCAATGCCTGCGCGAACAATCCCTATCAGCCTTCATTATCCCCAGCACCGACCCTCATTCGGGCGAATATGTCCCCGACCATTGGAAGACACGTGAATGGGTGTCGGGATTTACCGGCAGCGCCGGCACAGCCGTCATCACACTGGACGATGCGGCCCTCTGGACAGACTCACGCTATTTTCTCCAAGCAGCCGACCAACTCGACGGGACGGGCATCCGCCTGATGAAAGACCGTCTGCCCGACACACCCTCCATCCCCGAATGGCTCGGACAATCACTCTCGCCGGGTGCGGTGGTGGGCGTGGACGGATGGGTGAACACCATCGGGGAGACACAAGCCCTGCGCGAAGCACTCGCCCGGGAAGGACTGACGCTGCGCACCGACTATGACCCCGTCACGAGATTGTGGGACGACCGCCCGGCCCTGCCCAGCACACCGGTGAGCATCCATCCGCTTGAATATGCCGGCGTTGCCTGTCACGAGAAGCTGGCTGCCATCCGCGAAAAGCTCCTCGCCCGCGGGGCTGACGGCATCCTGCTCTCCACGCTGGACGACATCGCCTGGACACTCAACCTGCGCGGCAACGATGTGCACTGCAACCCCGTGTTCGTCAGCTATCTCCTCATCACCTCCCAGGAAAGCATCCTCTACGTCCGCGCAGAGAAGCTCACGACTGAAGTGAAAGCCTACCTCGCGCAGGAAGGCGTCAACACGGAGGACTACGACGACTTGCAGGAAGACCTGCGCGACTATCCATACGCCACGCTCAGCCTCGACCCGGGACGCACGAACGAAGCAGTCCGCCAGGCTGTCAACCCGCTGACCAAGGTGCTGCTTGAAGAATCTCCCGCGCCACTCATGAAGGCTGTGAAGAATGAGGCCGAAATCCGCGGCTTCCATGCAGCCATGCTGCGCGACGGCGTAGCGATGGTGAAGTTTCTGAAATGGTTGGAAGAAGCCGTCCCCCAAGGAAACGAAACGGAGATGAGCATTGACCGCAAGCTCTACGAATGCCGTGCCGAGCAGCCGCTCTTCCGGGGCATCAGCTTCGACACCATCGCCGGCTACAAGGAACACGCAGCCATCGTGCACTACGAGGCTACACCCGAGACCGACAAACCCCTCGCACCCGAAGGCCTGCTCCTGCTCGACAGCGGCGCACAGTATGCCGACGGCACGACAGACATCACCCGCACCATCGCCCTGGGCGAAACGACCGACGACGAACGGCGCGACTACACGCTCGTGCTCAAAGGACACATCGGCCTGACCCGTGCCTGCTTTCCCCAAGGCACCTGCGGCACACAGCTCGACGTGCTGGCCCGCCAGGCAATGTGGCGCGAAGGGGCCAACTTCCTGCACGGGACGGGACACGGCGTGGGAGCTTATCTGAACGTACACGAAGGCCCTCACCAGATACGCATGAACCATGTGCCCACTCCGCTCCGTCCGGGCATGACCGTGACCGACGAACCGGGCATCTACCGTGCAGGGCGCTACGGCATCCGCACGGAAAACACGCTGCTCGTCGTCCCCTACCGGGAGACGGAGTTTGGCACATTCTACACCTTCGAGCCGCTCACGCTCTGCCCCATCGACACGCGCCCCATCGTACGCTCCATGCTGACAGCTGAAGAAACGGAGTGGCTGAACGCCTACCACCGCATGGTCTACGACCGCCTCTCGCCCCTGCTCGACGAAGAGCACCGCGCCTGGCTCGAAAGCAAAACGAAACAATGGACAATGGACAATTGACAATGGACAATT
>ERZ827088.3243-NODE-3243-length-15304-cov-2.947734_pt1 | contig 15304 bp, 12 predicted proteins | sample MGYA00519922_ERZ827088 | MGnify/ENA primary metagenome ERZ827088 (study PRJEB31778, sample SAMEA3449254) | human gut metagenome | biome: human gut; feature: human-associated habitat; material: faeces | place: United Kingdom | collected 2010/2012 ... | reverse complement strand
TTGCATATTATAATGTATAACTTTCAAAAGTTTAGCAGATAATATAAAAGAAGGGAGAAACTCATGAAATCAATATGTATAAAAACAAACAACGAAAATCTATTAAATTATCTACTAAACGAACTCGATTATATAGAAATTAAACCTGTAGTTATTTCTACTAATAAATTTAAAAACTATAAAAACATTATTATCCACTATAGTGGAAATGAAATCAAAAGATTTATTCATGAAGTTTCATGTATTTTAGCGTGCCTAGTAATTGATGAATTAGAAGAATCCTTTATTAAAAAACTAATTTTGAAAAATTATTTTTATTTTGATTTTAATGAGAGAAAGCATATTGTTGAGATGTGTTTTGATATATTTACTGATGATTTTAATTTATATTTTGATAAAAAGTATAATTGCTTAATTAATGATTTTGAGTCTTATTTAAAAAATAATAAATCCATTATTTTGAATGGTTTCTTGAATTTCAGAATTAAAGATTACATGTCTATTTTGGAAGAGGTTGTTGATGAGGCTGTAAATAATTTCGTGATAGAAAAAGAATACTTAGAATTTATATCACTATTAAAAATGTATGTAAATTCTCAAAAATCCACTTGTGATATTGTTCATTTGATTTATAATAATGAGAGTTCTATATTATTAGATAAAGATAAAAATATAATTAATGTTTCTTTTAATATTAGGAATAATTATTTTATATATATTATGTTGGGAAGTTCTATTTCGATTATTTATAACATGATTTTATATAGATTTCATTTATATACTTATGATACTAATAATACTTTTCTTTTTCTAGATGTTTTAACTTCTGGTATTATTGGTCCTATATTTGAAGAAGTTGTTTTTAGAGTGAGTTTTATTCCTAAGGTAGAATGTTTTATTTATGATAAAGATAAAGTTATTATAATAACTAGTATTATTTTTGCTATATTACATTTTAGTTTTTTATCTGGTTTTATTGCTTTTATTATTGGTATTATTAATGGATATATCTATATTAAGACGAGAGATATTGTTAAAATATCTTTGGTTCATATTTCTCTTAATACTATAAGCTGTTTAATAACTGGTTATAACAATCTAATATTTATTTTGGGTATTATATTAATGATAGAAGTGATACTATATTTTGGAAAAGAAAGATATTTGTAAAGAAGATAGTTTAGCTTCTTTTTTCTTTACTTTTATATTAATTTATTATACAATATAGGTGGAGAGGACAGGGGATACTTATGAAAAAATATATTCTTTTACCTGCTGATTCTTATGTTGTTATTAATAAGACAATTTTACATGATGAAGATAGAAAAATTATTACTAGTTTGTATCTACCTGTTATTGGTATGGATGCGGTAATGCTGTACTTTTTGTTATGGAGTGACTTAGATAGTTCTTCAATTGTTAGTTCTGATTTTACTCATCAAAAAATTGTTTCTAATCTTAGAATGACTATTAATGAAGTAGAAGATGCTAGAAGTAAATTAGAGGCTATTGGCCTTATTAAAACTTTAGTTAAAGATGGTAATGTTAATAATTATATTTATGAATTATATAGTCCAGTTTCTGCTACTGAATTTTTATCTCATCCTATACTTAATATTGTTTTATATAGTAATATTGGTAAAAAAGAGTATGATAATTTGATTAAAACTTTTAAGATGCCTAGATTTAATACTAGTGGATATACTGATATTACTAAGAATTTTAACGATGTATTTGAAAGTACATGCATGACTTCATATGATTTATCATTAGAGGATATTAGAAAATATAATAAACTTAAACTTAATATTAATAGTAATTTTGACTTTAATTTTCTTATAAATGCTATGCCTAAGAATATTGATACTAGTAGAATTTTTACTAAAGAGATTAAGGAACTTATTATTAGTTTATCTTTTATTTATGATATTGATGCTATTAAGATGACTAATATTGTTAAAGGAAGTCTTAATGAAAGAGGTACTATTAATAAAGAAACTCTTAGAAAGACCGCTAGAAACTTCTACCAATTTGATAATGGTGGTAATCTTCCTACAATTGTATCTAATTGTCAACCAGAGTATTTGAGAAAACCAATTGGAGATACTTCAAAGAGGGCTAAAATGATATATACTTTTGAAACTATTTCTCCTAGAGAACTTCTTATTAGTAAGAATAAAGGTAATGAACCTACTAAAAGAGATTTAAGATTAGTTGAAGATTTACTTCTTGATTATAATTTAAAACCTGGTGTTGTTAATGTTTTAATTGATTATATTCTTAATATTAATGATAAAAAGCTTACAAGAGGATTAGTAGAAACAATGGCGGGTGAATGGCAAAGAAAAGGTATTGAAACAGTTGAAGATGCTATGAGTCTTTGTGAAAAAGAGCATAAGAAAAGAACTAAAAAAACTATTGAAGAGAAGAGAATTATTACTAAAACACCTGATTGGTTTGATAAAGAAATTGAAAAAGAAAAAATTAATGATGGTGAAGATAATCAATTAGAAGAACTTTTAAAGGAGTATAAATGATGAAGGATACTAAGAATATTATTAATAAATATAGTTTTGATAGATATGAGTTAGAGAGAAATTTTGATATTGAAATGGAAGATGAAACTTTTAAAAAGTTAGTTAGTAAACTTAAGTTATCTAAAGATGAACTTATTAAATATACTTCTAGAATTAAGGATGCTTCTTTAGAACTTAAAAATTGTGCTAATTGTAAAAATATTATGGAATGTAAGAATAATATATGTGGATATGTTTATTATCCTAGTGTACTTCAAGATAATTTAGTTTTTTCTTATGTTCCCTGCAAATACAAGAAAAAGTTAGATAATGATACTAAATATCAAGATAATATTATTTCTTTTGATATGCCTAAGGAAATAGTTAATGCTTCAATGAAAAATATATATACTGATGATAAAAATAGACTAGAAACTATTAAATGGCTTACTATTTTTATTAAAAAAATTGAAAATAATGAAAAAAGTAAGGGTTTATTCTTGACAGGTAACTTTGGATGTGGTAAAACATATGTAGTGGCTGCGGCCTTCAACGAACTTGCTAAGAAAGGTAAAAAGGTAGCTTGTCTATATTATCCAGAGTTTTTAAGAAGTCTTAAAGAAAGATTTTCTGACGACTATAGAGAAGTATTTGATAAAGTTAAAAAATGTGATCTTTTATTAATTGATGATATTGGAGCAGAAACTGTTACTAGCTGGAATAGAGACGAAGTACTTGGTACTATCTTACAATATCGTATGCAAGAATCATTACCAACATTTTTTACTTCTAATTTATCTTTAAAGGAATTAGAAGTACATCTTGCCGGTAATGATAGTGAAGGTAAAATTAAAGCAAGACGAATTATTGAAAGAATTAAATATTTGACAGATAATATTACAATGATTGCAGAAAATAGAAGAAAGTGAGGATAAAAATGGAAAACAATAGTAATGCATTTAAGTTTGATCCTAATAAATTAGAGAAGTCTTTTACTGATAAAAATGGTACTTCGAAGATTGAAATGGAAAGTGATGGAGCATATCTTAATATGCCAGAGAGTGTTACTCTTGCTAATAGACCTAAGACTAAAATTCTTACCAAAGAGATAAAGACTCCTAAAGGTGGAGCTAACATTGGTATTGGTAGTAATGGATTTGCTGGCGTTATAACTCTTGCAGGTATTATTGCAATAGCAGGAGTAATTATTGCTTATTTAACACTTAGATATTAATTAACTTATATATAAAGGAGGAGTAGTTATGCTTTGTGCTTTAGAAGTTAAAACTTGTTATTCTATTTTGAGTAGTTTAAATAGAATTGATATTTTGACTAAAAAGGCTAAGGAGATAGGCTACTCCTCTTTAGCTATTACAGATTTGAATAATATGTTTGGAGTATATGAATTCTATTTAGCTTGTCTTAATAATGATATTAAACCTATTATTGGTATGGAAGTTAAAACTAATCAAGATAATTTTATTTTAATTGCTAAGAATAATAATGGTTATAGAAATCTTATTAAAATAGCTACAATTATATCTGATAGAGAAATTACTTTTGATGATTTGAAGATATATTCTAAAGATATTATTTTAATTATACCTTATAGTTCTTATAATGAAAAGATTACTAATTTTTTTGATGAATATTATATAGGATATACCTCTGTAGAAGAAAGAGATAAAGTTAAAGATAAGGGAGTTCTTATTACAGATATTTCTTATATTGAAAAGAATGACTATAAGTACTTAGATTATTTATTGATGATCAAAGATGATAAGAAATTAGGAGAGATGGAACTTAATACTTATACTGGGAAACATTTACTTGATAAAGAAGAATTTAATAATCTTACTAATGATATTGTTAGAAGTAATATGAAATATATTTGTAATGAATGCAATGTTACTTTTGAAAAAATAGATGAATTATTACCTATATATAATAAAGATGTTGATTCTTTTAAATATTTAAATAGTTTATGTAATAAAGGCCTTAATAAGAGACTCTCAGGTAATGTTTCTAAAGAATATCAAGATAGACTTAATTATGAACTTGATGTTATTAATAAAATGGGCTTCTGTGACTACTTCTTAGTAGTATGGGATTATGTTAAATATGCCAAGTTTAATAATATATTAGTAGGCCCTGGTAGAGGTAGTGCAGCGGGTAGTTTAGTTAGTTATTGTCTTGGTATTACAGACGTTGATCCTATTAAATATGATTTGTTATTTGAAAGATTTTTAAATCCTGAAAGAGTAACTATGCCCGATATTGATATTGACTTTGATAGTGAAAAAAGGGGATTAGTAACAGATTATGTTATGAATAAATATGGTGAGAAAAGAGCGATTGGTATTATTACTTTTAATACATTAGGAGCTAAACAAGTTATAAGAGATGTTGGTAGAGTACTTAATATTTCACTTCCTATTATTGATGAAATTGCTAAGGCTATTACTACTAAAAACCTTAAAGATAGTTATGTAGTAGGTAGTAAGTTTCATAGACTTATTAATTCTAATCCTGATTATATAAAATTATATAATGCTTCGGTTAAACTAGAGGGACTTCCTAGACATATATCAGTTCATGCTGCTGGGGTTGTTATGAGTAATATAGATATCGATGAAGTTATTCCTTTATATAAGAATCCTTTAGGCATGTATGTATCAGCCTTCTCAAAAGATTATTTGGAGCCATTAGGACTATTAAAAATGGACTTTTTAGGACTTGATAATTTAACTTTAATTAGTAATGTTATTGAAGAAATTAGAAAAAATGAAGGTATTAATATTAGTTTTGAAAAGATTCCTCTTGATGATAAGAAGACATTAAAAGTATTTAGAGATGTTGATACTGATGGTATATTTCAATTTGAATCTGTTGGTATGAAGAGATTTTTATCTAAACTTAAAGTTAATTCATTTGATGATATTGCTACAGCTTTAGCATTATATAGACCAGGTCCTATGGATAATATTGATTTATTTATTGCTAGAAGAGAAGGCAGAGAGAGGGTTGATTATATTCATCCTGACTTAGAAGATATTCTTAAACCTACTTATGGTATTATTATTTATCAGGAGCAAATTATGCAAATAGTTAGAAAGATGGCTAGTTATTCTTATGGTGAGGCTGATATTTTAAGAAGGGCAATGTCAAAGAAAAAAGAAAATATTATTTTAGCAGAAAAACCTAAGTTTATTAAGGGATGTCTAGATAATGGATATGATGAAAGGACCGCTACTGAAGTGTATGACTTGATTTTAAAGTTTGCTAATTATGGTTTTAATAAATCACACTCTGTTTCTTATGCTATTACTGCTTATAAGATGGCTTTTATTAAAACATATTTCCTTAAGTACTTTATTGCAGGAATCTTAACTAATTCTATTGGTAATACTAGTAAAATTAATATTTATGTTAATAGAGCAAGAAAATCCTTAATTAAAATTCTTCCTCCAGATATTAATGAAAGTAGTAATAAATTTTATGCTTGTAAGGATGGTATTAGATGTCCTTTATCTATTATTAATGGCGTTGGTACTTCTATTTCTAATGATATTATTAATGAAAGAGAAAATGGTAAGTTTACTGATCCTATTGATTTTATTGTAAGAATGTCGAATAAAGGTATTAATAAAAAGACTATTTCTAGTCTTATATATGCAAGAGCAATTAATTTTGGATATAATAAAAATACTCTTATACAAAATTTAGATACTATTTTAAATTATGCGGATATTGCTAAAGATGCTGGAATGATTGAAACTTTAAAACCAGAAATTATTTTATATGATGAATATGATAAGAATGAACTTATTTCCTTAGAACTTAAAACTATTGGTTTTTATCTTACTGAACATCCTGCTTCTAAATATAGAGATGATAGTATTATTGTTAATACTTCTAATATTAGTGATTTCTTTGATAAGAGGATTTTTATGATTGTTATGATTAGTAGACTTAAGGAGACTACTACTAAGAATAATGATGTTATGGCTTTTATTGTGGGTAGTGATGAATTTGGAGAAGTTGATCTTACTTGTTTTCCAGATGTTTATAAGAAATTTAATAATATTAAAGTTGGTAATATTATTAAGATTTTTGGTAAAGTAGAGAAAAGATATGATAAATATCAAGTTATTATAAATAATATTAGTATATTGGAGTGATGTTATGAAAAAAGGTAAATTTGTTATTATTTCTGGTCCTTCAGGAGTAGGAAAAGATACTATTTGTAATGAGTTAGTTAAAAAAGGAGTGGGCAGATATTCTGTATCTATGACTACTAGAAAGAAAAGATCTAATGAAATAGAAGGTATTAGTTATTTCTTTGTAAGTAAAGAAGAATTTGAAAGACATATTGAAGAAAATTATTTTCTAGAATATGCTATGTATAATGGTAATTATTATGGTACTCCTAATGAATTTATTAAAGAAACTACAAATAATGGGGATAATGTTATTGCAATACTTGAAATTAAGGGTGCTATTAATGCTAAAAAAATTTTTAGTGATGCTATTACTATATTTATTATGCCTCCTTCTTTTGATGAATTGAAAAAAAGACTTAGAAGTAGAAAATCTGAAGATGATAGTATTATTAATGAGAGACTTAATATTGCAAAAGAAGAAATTAAATATAAGGATAAATATGATTATGTAGTTATCAACAATACTGTTGATGAAGCTGTTTTAGAAATTGAAAATATTATTAATAATTGTTAGTTTATCAACAAATTCTTCCCAATTTGCATAGTCTGACTTGATAGGTTCTCCAGTAAGTTCTGCTCTTCTCTTAGTTTCGTTATAATAGTCATAAAATTCTAAATAACTTTGTACCATTAATTCTATAGCATATGGATCATCTAATTCTGCCTTTAAATACTTATCATACATTTGGTTAAATAATGGTTTATCTATGATATCATTATTTTTAGTTTCTACTACTAGACGATTATAATAAAATTCTCTTTCTTTTAAATCATCATGTGATAAGCCTTCATCAGGAATAACGGCTTTATTTTTTTCTTCTGACTCTATTCTTATATTATTGATTTGTGATTGTTTACTTAAATTATATATTCTTAATGCTTCTTGGTAGGCAATAGAATTTTCTTTACTTGCTCTTTCTAATTCTTGTTCATATTCTTGTAATTTTTCTTTTGATAATTCATTTCCTTTACTATCTGTTTTTCTCTCTACCATAGCCATTAGAGCTACTAATCTATTAACGTCTACTTTTCCATGAACTTTTTCAGATATGCTTACTCTTTCTTTTGTATAATCTTCTTTTAGTTGTATAACTTCATTTGTTAGGCTTTGACTTGTTAATTCTAATTCTTTAATAAATTTGTTTAAAACAGCTTTAGTTTCTGGTGTAAAATACCTCATATACTTATTCATATTTTCTATGGTAAAGTTAATGTACACTATCTTGCTATTTAAATAATTTACATTTCTAGTTATTTCTTCTAACTTAGCAACACTTATTTGTGGTTGTCCTTCTCTTTCAAGTGCACTCTTAAAGGATTGTATTTCTCCATATAAATTGCTTCCAAGCATTTTTTGAGTTTGACTAACTATTTTATTATAATCTGGTAAAAACATAGTAGCACTACTTTTATTAAAATTTTCCAATAAATTAGATTGTGAATCCATTAGTGAAGAAGTTAGAGAGTATGCATCTTTTCTTCCACCTTCTGGAGATAAAATGTATTCACGTTTTCTACTAACATAGTCTGTTCTTGTGGAAATTTTGCTTCTTGATGACGGAGTATATTTAGCATATAATCCTATTGATTTTGTTTCTATACTCTTTTTAAAATTAATGAAATAGCTATCCTTTTTTCCTGCTTTAGCTGCTAACTGGTTATATAATTGTTTTCCGTTAGGAGTTAATTTATCTGTTACATTTAAATTTCTTAGTATTTGACTTAACAATACTGCTTCGATATAGTTACTCCATTCTTTTTTTACTGTTTGAGTTATTTCTTCAGTTTTATTATGCTTCTTATCATCATAACCTTTAGTGTTATATGTATTTCTTACAACTTCATTAATAGCCATAAGTAAACTATCAGCACTATCAATATTTATTTTTCTTCCTTCCATTTTTCTTCCTCCAGTTCAATTTCTATATTAATTGTATCATACCTAAATTGGTATTTCAATATTAATTTTAGATGTTTACATTTTATTTATTTTTGATATAATTATATTATAAGTATGCATATAATATATTTTTTTATTCTTTTAAACATAAAATTGGGAGGAAATATGATATGATAAATGATGACTGTTATAAGTTTTTAAAACTAGATATTGTTAGTGATACAGATAATATGATTAGTGTTTACTCTTTATACAAATTATTAAATGAATACTTTGAAGATTTTAGAATATTAAGATATGGTAATGATAAAATGATTAATAGTATGAATAATGAATATACTTTTGTAGATAGAATTAAAAATAGCATGATAAATCCTTGGTTTAGAAAAATCTTTATTTCAGAATTTAATGATAATTTTATTAAGATGGTTATTATAGTTAATCCAATATATAGAAGAAAAGAATTTTCTACTAATAACATTTATTATTATATAATAAAGGATAGAAAGAGTGGTAATATTTACTTTGAGAATAATGTACTAAAAAATAGGGTATTTGATAAATTTTATCAAGAAATTATAAATATATTTTCTTTAGCAGAAATTTATACTGATATTTTTATGCTTGATAAAAGAGATTTTCCTATATATCATCAGACATTTGACTTAGATAATGTTGGTGCCAGTGTTGATTATAATAATTTTGGTAATGTCTCTTCTTATATTATATATGATGGTAAAATATGTAGTAATAATGAAATTAAAGATATTAAAAATGATATCTTAAAAAGAATTCCTGTATATACAGATAATCTTGATGTTATAAGTAGTTATATTGTTAATGAACAAAGAAAAGCTAAAATTAGAAAAAAAGAATATTAAAGTAGAGACAATGTGGCTCTACTTTCTTTCTGAAGACTTATGGCTTCAGAAACAACGAACAACGAAGTGTGAGATGCCTAAATAAATTAGATATTTTACTTGAAAATTATATGATTTTATTATATACTTATATTAACCAAAGGAGGTATTTTATGAAAAGTAGTAGAATTATGAAAATATTTGAACAATATGTCAGAAAATATGATATGAATAATATAGATATTAAAGCTAGATATTTTCATTCACTGAAAGTTATGGAACTTGCAAGAGAACTAGCTACTGGTTTGGGTATTTTTTCTGAGGAAGAAGTAGCCGTCTGTGAACTTATTGGTCTATTTCATGAGATAGGTAACTTTTCTAAAACTCCTAATTATCAAATGGATGATGATATTAATGATAGTTATAATAGAACTATTGATGTTTTATTTAATAAAAAGTTAATTAGAGAAATTAGTAAAGAAACTAAGTATGATACAGTTATTAAAATGGCTATCTTTGCTTATGATAAAAATGGATTCCCTGCTGATATTGATGAGAAAGGTAGACATATGTGTGCTATTATAAAAGATGCTCATAATTTAGATTCTTTTAGGTTATTTGTTAATTATCCATATGTAGATACAGTAATCAAAAGTTATCCTAGTAGTCTCGTGTATGATGACTTTAAAAGTTTTAAGACTATTAGTTCTAAAGTGAGTGATAATGCTAGTGATGAAGTATTAGTTACTTTATCAAAGATGTATTCATTTAATTATAAATATTCTTATTATTTATTAAAACAAAATGATTATGTTAATAAGATATTTAATTCTTTAAATTTTGATAATAGTGAATTAGAGGGGTTCTTTAAACAACTTATGGTTGTTCTTAATAATTATATCGATAAAAGGATAGGTGTTGTAAATGCTTGATAAAAAATATGACCACTTGATGGTTGAAAAAGATAAATATGATAATTGGAAGAAAAAGGGGTATTTTAAATCAGGAGATTTAAGTAAGGAACCATACTGTATAGTTATTCCTCCTCCTAATGTAACAGGTAAATTACATTTAGGTCATGCTTGGGATACTTCAATTCAAGATATTATTATTAGATATAAGAGAATGCAAGGATTTGATGCATTATGGCTTCCTGGTATGGATCATGCTGGTATTGCTACGCAGGCTAAGGTAGATAAAAAACTTAGAAGTGATGGTATTAATCCTAGAAGTATGTCTCGTGAAGAGTGGCTTAAGGTTGCTTGGTCTTGGAAAGAAGAATATGCTGAAAATATTCATAGTCAGTGGGCTAAACTTGGTTTATCTCTTGATTATGATAAGGAAAGATTTACTTTAGATGATGGTTTATCTCATGCTGTTAGAAAGGTATTTGTTGATTTATATAACAAAGGTCTTATCTACAGAGGTGAGAGAATTATTAATTGGGATCCTGCGGCGATGACTGCTCTAAGTAATGAAGAAGTTATTTATAAAGATGTTGAAGGAGCCTTCTACCACATTAAATATATGATTGAAGGTACTGATGAGTATCTAGAGGTTGCTACAACTAGACCAGAGACTTTATTTGGTGATACTGCAGTTGCGGTTAATCCAGAGGATGATAGGTATAAGAAATATATTGGTAAGAATGTTATGCTTCCAATAGTTAATAAACTTATTCCTATTATTGGTGATGAACACGCTGATATGGAGTTTGGTACTGGTATTGTTAAGATTACTCCTGCTCATGACCCTAATGACTTTGAAGTAGGTAATAGACATAATCTAGAGAGAATTGTCGTTATGAATCCTAATGGTACAATGAACGAGAATGCTGGTAAATATAATGGTATGGATAGATTTGAATGTAGAGATGCTGTTATTAAGGACTTAGATAGTGAAGGACTTCTTATTAAGATTGAACCTATTAATCATAACGTTGGTTTTTCTGAAAGAAGTGATGTTATGGTTGAACCTTATCTTTCTAAACAATGGTTTGTTAAGATGAGACCACTAGCAGATAGAGTTCTTGAAAATCAAAAGGATAAAGATAAAAAAGTTAACTTTGTTCCTCCTAGATATGAAAAAACTATGAATCACTGGATGGAAATTACTTATGATTGGTGTATCTCTAGACAATTATGGTGGGGTCACAGAATACCTGCTTGGTATAAAGGTGATGAAGTTTATGTTGGTATGGAAGAACCTCAAGGTGATGGTTGGGTACAAGATAATGATGTACTTGATACTTGGTTTTCTTCAGCACTATGGCCTTTTAGTACTTTAGGATGGCCTGATAATACTGACTTACTTAAGAGATATTATCCTAATAATGTACTAGTTACTGGTTATGATATTATTCCTTTCTGGGTTAATAGAATGACTTTTCAAGGACTTGAGTTCTTAAATGAAAGACCTTTTAAAGATTGTTTAATTCATGGTCTTATTAGAGATAAAAAAGGTAGAAAGATGAGTAAGAGTCTAGGTAATGGTATTGACCCTATGGATGTTATTGATATGTATGGTGCTGACTCACTTAGATTTTTCTTAACTACGAATACTGCTCCTGGTATGGATTTAAGATATGATGAAGAAAAAGTTAAATCAACTTGGAACTTTATTAATAAGATTTGGAATGCTTCAAGATTTGTTTTAATGAAACTAGAAGACTTTAAAGAAGAAGATTATACTCTTGATAATTTAAAAGAAGAAGATAAGTGGATTTTAAATAGATTAAATACCACGATTAAAGAGGTTACTAAAAATATGGATAAATATGATTTTCATATTGTTGGTAATACACTATATGATTTTGTATGGGGAGACTTCTGTGACAAGTATATTGAGTTATCTAAGTTCTATAACGATAATACTACGAAGAGTGTACTTATTAGAGTTCTTACAGATATTCTGAAGATGCTTCATCCTTTTATGCCTTATGTTACTGAAGAAATATATGGTATGATGCCTATTAAAGAAACAGAATCTATTATGATTAGTAAGTATCCTGTATATAATAAGAAAGAGGTATTTACCACTAATATTGATAATGTACTTGAATTTATTACAATGTTTAGAAATAAAAAGGCTGAACTTGGTAATATTGGAGAGTATAAGGTATATATTGATATTGATGACGAGACTTCTAAAGACATTGTTATTAATATTCTAAAATTAAGTGATAAGATTTCTTTAGAAGATGGTAATGGTATAAAAATAGAATATGCTGGTATGAAGGCTTCTATTATATATGATAATAGTAAGAGTTTAGAAGAAGAAAAAGAAAAACTTCTTAAAGAAAAAGAAAGTCTAGAGGCTTCAATTGCAAGAAGAGAAAAACTTCTTAGCAATAGTAATTATGTTGAGAAGGCTCCTAAAGCAATTGTTGATAAAGATAGAGAAGCTCTTCTTAAAGAAAAAGAAATGTTAGATATTATTTTAAATAAAATTAATGGTTAGTTTATAAAAAGGAGGTTATATTTATGGCTAAGTATTGTGCAAATTGTGGAAAGGAATTAACTGATGAACAAGATATTTGTTTAAATTGTGGTGTTAGAGTTAAAAAGAGTACTACTTCTAGTGATCCTAATGCTAAATCTAAACTTGCTGCTGGGTTATTTGGTATTTTCTTAGGTGCCTTTGGTGTTCATAACTTTTACCTTGGTTTTACTGGTAAAGCAGTTGCTCAACTTTTAATTACTGTTTTATCTTGTGGTATCTTAAGTCCTGTATCCGCTATATGGGGACTTATTGAAGGTATTATGATTCTTTCTAGTAATGACTATAAAGATGCTGATGGTAATACTTTAAGAGACTAATGAAAAAAAGAATTATTAATTTAATTATTTTGCTTTCTGGTACTTTATTTATTTTTATAATAGTTACTGGGAAGGTTAATGTGGAATGTCTTTTTAAGAAGATATTCCATATTTCTTGTCCTGGATGTGGGTTAACTAGATCTTTTAGGTCTATTCTTAATTTAGACTTTATTAATGCTTTTAAATACAATATTCTTGGGATACCTTTATTTATTTTATGTATTATTTATATTATTCTCTTAATTAAAGATGTTATAATAGGTAGTGATAAAGGTAATAAGTTAGTACTTTATATTTTTAGTAAATACTATATACTTATTATTTGTTTATTTATTATTTCTATGATCATTAATAATATTAATGGTATATAATTATTTTTACACTTCATACTAATTATGAGGTGTTTTTTATGAGCAATTTTCTTAATATTTGTTTTAGAACAATACTAGTTCTTATTATTCTTTTCTTTATTACTAAGATGATGGGAAAGAAACAGATATCTGAACTTAATTTTTTTGACTATATTGTTGGTATTACGATTGGTTCTATTGCCGCGGATATTTCTTTAGATATTGAAAAGAATATGATTGCAGGAATAGCAGCTCTATTTATATATGGCTTTATATCTTATATAATTTCATTTGTATCTATAAAAAGTATTCTAGCAAGAAGATTTTTTATTGGTGTACCAACAGTTCTTGTGGAAAAAGGTAAAATTATTGAATCTGGTGTAAAGAAATCTAAAATTGATGTTAATGATTTATTAATGGAGGCAAGAGAAAATGGTTATTTTAATTTAGATGAAATTGATTATGCTCTTATGGAAGTTAATGGTAATATTAGTTTTCTTCCTAAAGAAAAAGAAAAGCCTGTGACTAAAAAAGATATGAAAATTAAATGTAGTAATGAAGGACTTACTGTAAATGCCATCATTGATAGTAAGTATATGGTTAATAATATGAAGGCGATTAATAAGGATAAAGAATGGTTAGATCATGAACTTAAAGTTAATGGTTATGATAATTATGATAATATACTTTTAGCCACGATTGATAATAATTATAAAGTTACTATTTACGAAAAGAATGTAAAGCCTGATAAAAATACCGTTTTGGAATAGTATTTTTTTTATAGTGATGATATAATGAAATCTGATATGGAAGTAGATAATATGAAGTTTAAAAAGATAATAATTATCTCTATAGTTATTTCAGTAATTTTACTTATATGTTCTTTATTATTACCTAATATTAATATTGATAAAGATACAATTGGTTATAATGGTAATGATACATATAATATAAAAGCTTATAACACTATAGGAAACATAAATAAGTATATTAAAATTAGTGATAATATAGACAAAAATGTACTTGGAAATTATCAAGTTACTGTTAAAGTTAGATATTTATTTTATAGATATAATAAAGTTTTTGATATTAAAGTTGTCGATAAAGTAAAACCAGAAGTTGAATTAAAAGGAAATAACCCAAGTTATGTTTGTCCTAATAAAGATTATGATGAAGAAGGATATACGGCAAGTGATGATTATGATGGAGACATTACTGATAAAGTAAATATAGAAAAGAATGGTAATTTTATTATTTATAGTGTTAAAGATAGTTCAGGTAATAAAAATGAAATTAGAAGAAGTATTATATTTGAAGATAAAGAAGAGCCTTCACTTACTTTAATAGGTGATGATAATATTGTTATTTATAAAAATAGTAAATATATTGAAAAAGGATATACGGCGATTGATAAATGTGATGGTGATATCACTGATAAGGTTATAGTAACAGGTACTGTTGATACTAGTAGGGCTGGAACTTACACTATTAATTATAAAGTAGTAGATAATAGTGGTAATAAAACTTCAGTAGATAGAAAAATTACCGTTAGAGAAAGACCAAGTTATTATGGAAATGGTAGTATTTATTTAACCTTTGATGATGGACCTAGTTATTTGACAAAAGAAATTTTAGAT